>ERZ1106977.24-NODE-24-length-204430-cov-102.531293_pt1 | contig 204430 bp, 186 predicted proteins | sample MGYA00403688_ERZ1106977 | MGnify/ENA primary metagenome ERZ1106977 (study PRJEB35170, sample SAMEA104062426) | human gut metagenome | biome: human gut; feature: human-associated habitat; material: faeces | place: Denmark | collected 2012-06-23 ...
GCGTGGACTACCAGGGTATCTAATCCTGTTTGCTCCCCACGCTTTCGAGCCTCAGTGTCAGTTACAGTCCAGTGAGCCGCCTTCGCCACTGGTGTTCCTCCTAATATCTACGCATTTCACCGCTACACTAGGAATTCCACTCACCCCTCCTGCACTCTAGCCTTACAGTTTCAAAAGCAGTTCCGGGGTTGAGCCCCGGATTTTCACTTCTGACTTGCATGGCCACCTACACTCCCTTTACACCCAGTAAATCCGGATAACGCTTGCTCCATACGTATTACCGCGGCTGCTGGCACGTATTTAGCCGGAGCTTCTTAGTCAGGTACCGTCACTATCTTCCCTGCTGATAGAGCTTTACATAACGAATTACTTCTTCACTCACGCGGCGTCGCTGCATCAGAGTTTCCTCCATTGTGCAATATTCCCCACTGCTGCCTCCCGTAGGAGTCTGGGCCGTGTCTCAGTCCCAATGTGGCCGGTCACCCTCTCAGGTCGGCTACTGATCGTCGCCTTGGTGGGCTGTTATCTCACCAACTAGCTAATCAGACGCGGGTCCATCTTATACCACCGGAGTTTTTCACACCATGTCATGCAACATTGTGCGCTTATGCGGTATTACCAGCCGTTTCCAGCTGCTATCCCCCAGTACAAGGCAGGTTACCCACGCGTTACTCACCCGTCCGCCACTCAGTCATAAGCAACTTCATCCCGAAGAAATCTGTCGCAAATGCTTCGTTCGACTTGCATGTGTTAAGCACGCCGCCAGCGTTCATCCTGAGCCAGGATCAAACTCTCATAAAAAGTTTGCCTCGTCAGTTATAAACTAACTAGCTTAAATAGTTTTACCAAAACTTACTGTTTAGGTTCGTGTATCTTTCGATACTCGCAAGATTCATTAATGAATCATTTCAAAATTCTCAAAGAATTTCAAGGTTGTCTTTCTATTCAGTTATCAAAGAACTTTATTAAGTGTTATCAGCTTTTCTCGCCGACAGCTTAATTAGGATATCATTGCCATTCTTGTTTGTCAAGAACTTTTTTACTTTTTTGTCATATTTTTTCAAAGTGACAATATCTTGTATGTCAAGTTCTTTCACCAGCACTACTTGCATCAGCCTTTTGTGCAATATGCTCATAAACACCTCTGGCAAATAAAAAGCCATTCATGTTTAATGAACGGCTTAAGCGGAGAGGATGGGATTCGAACCCATGCGCCCGTGAAGACAAACGGTTTTCAAGACCGCCCCGTTATGACCACTTCGGTACCTCTCCATAGCTATTTTATTGTGTCGCACCAGCGACTTGATTATATTATCATCACAGTGTAACTTTGTCAACAGCTTTTTTAAAGTTTTTTAAATTTTTTCATCAGGTGTTTCTGATGATTGTTCAGATCTCTCTGATGACACCGTATTTTTCATGTGCATATGAGCCGCCATCTGCTTTGTATAGCTAGCTTTGGCCGTTCCTACAAGTCCTTCCAGAGGATTTAATACTGCTTCTGACTTGTTTCCTAATACATATGGTCTGAATAACATTTCATTAATCCAGTATGAGCCTATCATTATTAACACCATTATCAGTTCAAGCACAAATCCATATGCTACGGATGTCTTTACAAACATACTGGTCTTCATTCCAGAGCCACTGTACTGAACAGCATATGTAATTATTGATTTGATATCTTTTATATTAGAATTGCCTACTATAAGTGCAAGCATAAGGCTTATAAAATCTACTACCGAAACTATTATCGCAGCAGCTCTTACAAGCTGCGAACTATTCCATATGTATAATCCAAATGCAACTATAGACAACATAAGGCACAATACACCAAAAAAATTATATGACACCAGATTTTTAGTTAAAGCATATGATTCAGCCTGCTTCCCTGCCTGCTGTATAAGTACTTCCATCGGTTCTATTCTATAAAACGGAAAAAATGCAAATATAAACGCCCATAATGATGCAAATGCACCAACAACATTAACTCTTTTAACTGAAAAACCACTCATACCTGTCTCCTTATACTGCATCTAATATAATTATTTATTAAAATATATTCTCTATAAACATTTCTGCTGTGTTCAAATCTTCTGGTGTTGTGATCTTAATATTTCTATAATCACTGTACACCAGTTTTATATGATGTTCCCCAAATCTTTCAAGTACCATCGCATCATCTGTTACCCCATTAAATCTGCCACTTCTATACAGACTACTATATGCAGATTTTATTATATCATACTCAAATACTTGTGGTGTCTGAATCTGCCACAATGTATTCCTGTCCGGTGTTTTTGCTGCATAGCCTTCTGAATCTGCTATCTTAATAGTATCTTTAACAGGTACTGCTGCTATACACGCCCCATCTTCAACAACAGCTTCATAGCAATCGTTAATAAGCTTCTGGCTTATACACGGTCTTGCACCATCATGTATGAATACATATCCGGATTCCTTGATACATTTCAGCCCTTCCCATACTGAATCATATCGTTCCACGCCGCCCTGTATAACTTTTGAAACCTTATCAAGTGTATCACCTAAAATATTTTTTTTTACATATTCTATGTAATGATCAGATGTTACCAGTATTATATCATCTATATGCAGGTTATCCTGAAATGCTTTCAGTGAATAGTATATTACTGGTTTTCCTTTAAGCATCATATATTGCTTTGGAATATCACTATTCATTCTCCTGCCACTTCCACCCGCAAGAACTATAGCCGTATTCATTATATGCGTTCTCCTAATTTAAGGTTCGGGATAGCGTTTAAATCATAGCCATGACGAACTCCTTTAATATATTCATAATATGCCGCCGCTCCTATCATAGCTGCGTTATCTGTACATAATATAGGTGATGGCGAATAGAATCTGATGTTATTCTTTGTACACTCTTCCTGTATTGCTGCCCGAAGCGCTGAATTAGACGCAACTCCTCCAGCTATTGCAAGCTTATCCATTCCACATTCTTTTGCCAGCCTTACTGCCCGTGAAACAAGAGCATCTACTACCGCCTTCTGGAATGACGCTGCTACATCAGCCCTGTTTATCTCTTTTCCCTGCATATTGGCAGAATTAATATAATTAAGTACTGCTGATTTTATTCCACTAAACGAAAAATCATAAGGAGCATCATCAACATGTGCTCTTGGAAATTCTATTGCATCCGGATTACCTTCCTTTGCAAGCTTATCTATCTTAGGTCCTCCCGGATATCCCAATCCTATTGCCCTTGCAACCTTGTCAAATGCTTCTCCTGCCGCATCATCTCTTGTTCTTCCAACTATTTCATACTCGCCATAGTCGTTGACCTTAACAAGGTGTGTATGTCCTCCCGAAACAACAAGCGCAACAAAAGGAGGTTCGAGTTCTTTATTCTCAACATAGTTGGCACTAATATGACCTTCTATGTGATGTACCCCTACTAATGGTTTATTCTTTGCAAATGCTATTGCTTTAGCCTCCGCAACTCCGACAAGAAGTGCTCCCACAAGCCCAGGACCATATGTAACACCTATTGCATCTATATCATCAAGTGTTACTCCCGCATCTTCAAGTGCTTTCCTTATTACAGGATTAATATTTTCTATATGTTTTCTTGACGCAATTTCAGGAACTACACCACCATACTCTGTATGTATGGCTATCTGGGTATTAATCACATTTGACAATACCTCTCTTCCATTCTTTACTACTGCTGCTGCTGTCTCGTCACATGAACTTTCTATTGCAAGAATAAGAACATCATCTTTTTCGCTCATTTTATATCTCCTATTATTCTGTATCGCTGTCTATTTCAGTTAGCTCCCAGAAAAGAATCTTCCAGTGTCCATCATCATCTTTTCTTAAGGTGAATTTTGTTGGTGAATCTATAAGCTTGTCACCCTGTCTCAGATAATACACTAATGCGATTGATGCATACTGCCTGTCTTTAAATGTTGAATATTTAGTCTTGGTAGCACTCTGTATAACATATGAACTTATACGTGTTTTGGTTGAATTATAATTGCCTATATCTTCCTTAAGTTTCTCATAGAAATCCGCATCTGTCTGCGTATTCTTTAATTCATCATCAAACATCAGACGTGCCTGCTTTCCTAATGCTTCAATCTGTTCATCAGTAAGTGATGTATCATAATATGCCTTCGTTATTCTTGCATACAGATTGACTACATCCTTAGGTGATTCCGGATAATTAGCCATAATATCTTTTGAAATAAGCACAGAAACCTCACTGGTATCTGCCGCAATATCAGTAGCATCTTTCCCTGTATCCTTATTAGCAAGGTAATAGTAATACCCCAGTCCCAACGCAACCAATACTGCTATTACAATTATCGTCCTTCCGTATTTCTTCATAATCTACCCCTCATCGTCAAACTTCAACTCAACTGTTCTTCCATCATTAGCTGCTATTGTTGCAGGGAATATCTTTCTTGCCTTATCAACATAATCCTGAGGTCTCACAAGCGAAGGACTATAATGTGTCAGCCACATTTCCCTGACATCCGCATTCTTTGCAAGCTGTGCTGCTTCTGTAAAGGTCATATGCTTATATTCCTTTGCCTTAGCTTCCTTACCATCCTCTCCATACATACCCTCACATATGAAAAGATCTGATTCCTTAGCATTATCTGATATAATCTGAACAGGCCTGCTATCTGTACAATATGTTACTTTAAGCCCTTTTCTTGCCGCCCCCATAACCATATCCGGCGTATATTCTTTATCATCTATTGTAACCGCTGTTCCATGCTGCAGTTTATTCCACATGCTACACGGAATACCAAGTTCTTTCGCCTTCTCTACATCAAACTTGCCTATTCTTGGAATACTAATCGAATACCCATAACATATAACAGCATGATTAACCCTGAATGCATCTATCTCATATCCGCATATTGACAAATGCTCCTGCTGATTCGTAAGTTCTATCAGCCTAAGTTCAAATGGCAGCTCTGGTGCGATTACCCTGAGCGAAGAAACTACCCTGCCAAGCCCCTTGGGTCCTACAAGAGTTAAGGGCTTCTTTCTGTCAGAATTACCTATTGTGAGCAAAAGCCCCGGCAAACCACTTATATGATCAGCATGATAATGTGTGAAACAGATAACATCTATAGGATTAAAACTCCATCCTTTCTGCTTAACAGCTATCTGTGTTCCCTCTCCGCAATCTATCATCAGGCTGCTTCCGTTGTAACGTGTCATAAGCGATGTCAGCCATCTTCCCGGCAGGGGAAGCATGCCACTGGTTCCCAGTAAACATACATCAAGCATTAATCGCACCTCCTTCTGTTATTATACATCAATATATATTATGCAGTCTATTATTTCACCCAATATTTTTAGACATTATAACTGCGTCCTCAACCGGTTTTTCATAAAATTTTTTTCTTATTCCTATATTCTTATACCCCATTTTTTCATAAAGGGCTATTGCTGGCAGATTGCTCTGTCTGACTTCAAGGAAATATGATGTAACATTCTTGTCATCACCATAATTTTCCATCGACTGCATAAGCCTCTGTGCTATGCCGCACCGCCTGTAATCCGGTGATACTGCCATGTTGGTTATATTGCCTTCTCCAAGCACAGTCCACATACCACAATATCCTGCTATTACTCCGTCTGCCTCGCATACCAGATACACATTGTCCTGATTCCTGCACGCATCTGCAAATGATTTCTGCGACCATGGAAGCGAGAATATTACCTGTTCTATCAGTTCCACTGCAAATGTATCATCTTCCGTCATCGGTCTTATCACATATTTAAGACTCATGCTGTGCTTTCTCTCTTTCTGCCTGTGAAGGACGCAGATAATCAGGCTTTAACTCATCAGCATCTGTATATTCACCATTATCTGCCATCTGCTTTGCTAAAAGTGCTACTGAACCGGCTCTCTGTGTCTTGATATGAGCCGGTGCAAGAACACATTTGTCACCAAGCTGCTCTTTAAGGACGTCACCTGCGACATCCACACCATCACCTACTAATACAACCTGTCCATCTAGTCCCGCAAGTTCTTCTGCAAGCTCATCATATGACTCAAGATTAACATCTCTTACTGTAATAAGCCTGTCACCGTCAAATGTATATATTCCACTGTACAGATGCTTTCTTCTTGCGTCCATTACAGGGCATATGTATCTACTGTCTCCATATAAATTATATGCCATTGCTGCAAGTGTCGGAACTGCCACCATCTTTTTGTCAAGCGCAAGTGCAATTCCCTTGCCTGTAGCTGCACCAATTCTTAAGCCCGTGAACGAACCCGGTCCTTTTGATACTGCTATTACATCAACATCATCAGGCTTTAACTGAACCATTGAAAATATCTCATCTATCATTGGAAGAAGTGTCTGTGAATGTGTCATCTTATGATTAATTGTGTATTCAGCAACAAGTGTATCATCTTCAAGAATCGCAACTGATGCTGTAACTGCTGAACTTTCTATCGCTAATATTCTCATACTGCCTCCTGCCCGATAGTTATTTTCCTGTAATCAAAGCCTTTTTCAAGGTCTTTTTCTATAACTATCTCTATCGCATTATCTGGAATTATCTCCTGTATAAGTGTGCTCCATTCAATAAGGCACACCCCGTCTGAATAGAAATATTCCTCATATCCAAGCTCATCCATCTCTTCAACATCGCCAATTCTGTATACATCAAAATGATACAATGGCAGTCTGCCTTCATGGTATTCCTGAATAATTGTAAATGTAGGGCTGTTGACAGGCTCTTCTATTCCAAGACCTTTCGCAAAGCCCTGCGTAAATACTGTTTTTCCGACACCTAAGTCTCCATTTAGACAGTATATCTGCCCCGGAAGAGCCTTCTTACCCATCTCATATCCTGCTTCAAATGTTTCTTTAGCGTTAAATGTTTCTTTAACCATATTATTCCTATCTGCTTACTTAAGCCACAGCCTTAGCAAGCTTATCCATATTAACCTTAACCTGAAAAGGCTTTAATTTCTTCTGACACATTTTAACAAAAGGAACTGCCGCCTCACCCATACTGTTAACTGTAAGCACATTGGCTCTGACAGATGAAAGATACAGAATAAGATTGCTTCCTGTGAATCTTATCTTGTATATCTGCTCCCATGCAAGTTCTTCTGACATATCACCCTGACTTACAATTATCTTGTCTTCCCCGGCACTATAATGCATAGGCTCTTTAAATGCTGCAACTGTTTTCATCTGCTTCTTAGTTCCAAGCCTCATATTAACAATTGGATAAAAGAAGAAAAATACTCCAAAAAGCCCCATCATAACTATATATTTAGGAGACATTTTGAATATTACCCCAAGCACGCACATAACTATTGCAAATGCTGCAAATACATATCCGAACACTCCCCCAACATTGTGAAAAACATGATACATCTTAAAATCATTAAGTGCTTTCTCTGTGATTACGCTGTCGAATTCAATTCTATCTTCCATACAATACTCCTATTAATGCATGAACTTAGCAAGACCTGAAAGGTTAAGACCTTCCTTCTTAGGCTTTCTGTCCTGTCTGTTTCCTTTGCCGTTGTTTCTGTTATTCTTATTATTGGAATTATCCTTAGTGTACTTTCTGTTAGCTGCCTCTTTTTCATCAAGTATCATTGAAAGCGAAATTCTTGCCTTAGGTATATCAACATCTATAACTCTTACATCTACGATATCTCCTACACTTACAACATCAAGAGGGTGCTCAACTCTCTTTGTACTGCTCATCTGGGAAATGTGTACAAGTCCGTCCTGATGCACTCCGATATCAACAAATGCTCCGAAATCAATAACATTTCTGACTGTTCCCTTAAGTATCATGCCCGGTGTTAAATCCTTCATATCAAGAACATCTTTTCTTAATATAGGCTTAGGCATCTCATCTCTTGGGTCTCTTCCCGGCTTCTCAAGTTCTTTAACGATATCTTCAAGTGTCATTGTTCCTATTCCAAGTTCATCCGCCATCTTGGCAAAATCTTTAACTTTGCTCTTAAGTCCTATAAGTTCTCCTGATGTTATTGAATTAATATCATAACCTAAAAGTGCAAGAAGCTTTGTTGCTGCCTCATAACTTTCAGGATGTACGCTTGTTGCGTCTAACGGATTATCGCCGCCTGATATTCTCATGAATCCGGCACACTGTTCAAATGCCTTAGGTCCAAGCTTTGCAACCTTTAAAAGCTGCTTTCTGTTCGTGAATCTTCCGTTAGTCTCTCTGTATTCAACTATATTCTTAGCTACTGCCTTAGATATACCTGAAATGTACTCAAGAAGTGAGGCCGATGCAGTATTTAAGTCTACTCCAACCTTATTAACGCTGTCCTCAACAACTCCTGTAAGTGTGTTCTCTAACTTCTTCTGGTTCATATCATGCTGATACTGACCTACTCCGATTGATTTCGGATCAATCTTTACAAGCTCTGCCAATGGATCCTGAACTCGTCTTGCTATTGAAACTGCACTTCTCTGTGCCACATCAAAGTCAGGGAATTCCTCTGTTGCAAGTTTACTTGCTGAATATACAGAAGCCCCCGCCTCATTAGTGATTACATAATCAACAGGAAGATTCATCTCATGTATCATATCTGAAATAATCTTCTCTGATTCTCTTGAAGCTGTTCCGTTACCACACGAAATAAGATTAACGTGGTACTTATCTATAAGCTTCTTAACCTCAGCCTTAGATTCCGCCACCTTATTGTGTGGTTCTGTAGGGTATATAACTTTAGTTGCAAGTACCTTACCTGTAGGGTCTACAACTGCAAGCTTACAACCTGTTCTGAAAGCCGGATCCCAGCCAAGAACAACCTTGCCTGCGATAGGTGGCTGAAGGAGAAGCTGTTCAAGATTCTTTCCAAACACTTTGATTGCCCCATCCTCTGCCGTCTCTGTAAGGCTGCTTCTTATCTCTCTTTCGATAGCTGGTGCAATAAGTCTTCCATATGCATCTGCTATGCAGTTCTTAAGGTATTCTGCTGTAAATGCATTGTCTTTAAGAATATTCTTCTCGAGATATCTTAATATTCTCTCTTCCGGTGCTTCTACCTTAACAGTAAGAAACTTCTCATCCTCTCCTCTGTTAATTGCAAGAATTCTGTGTCCCGGAATTGTTGAAAGTGCCTCGTTATAATCATAATAATTCTCGTATACAGACTCAGCCTTTTCATCTTTGGCTGTTACAACAAGCTTTCCTTCTTTCATTGTGATGTCTCTGATATATGTTCTGTAATCTGCAACATCTGATATCTGTTCTGCAATTATATCTAATGCACCTGCTATTGCATCCTGTGCTGTAGCAACTTCCTTACCCTCTTCATCACTGATAAATTCTGCTGCCTTGACTTCTACATCTTCTGTAGCTTCCTGTGCATATATGAACTGTGCAAGTGGTTCAAGACCTTTCTCTTTCGCAATTGTTGCTCTTGTTCTTCTCTTCTGCTTATATGGTCTGTAAAGATCTTCTACAAGAACCATTGTTTCTGCTGCTGTAATAGCAGCCTTAAGTTCTTCTGTAAGCTTTCCCTGTTCTTCAATGCTTGCGAGGACCTGAGTCTTTCTGTCTTCAAGATTTCTTAAATACTTTAATCTCTCATCAAGATTACGGAGCTGTTCATCATTTAACGCTCCTGTAACTTCCTTTCTGTATCTTGCAATAAAAGGGATTGTACACCCCTCATCTATAAGTTTAACAGCAGCTTCAACCTGTGTTACTTTAATTTCCAGCTCTTCCGCTATCTTCTTTGCGATATCCATTAATCTTCCTCCGTTTTCATACGCATATTACATTTAATTATATCAATTTCATCAAAGTTTATCAACAGTTGCATAAACGCAAGAATCCCCGCACTCCATGTGCGGGGAATGAAATTTACTTCATATTCTTTTTCATCTTATCAAGTTCATCATCTACACTTGATGTATAACTGCCGCCTGTCTGCTCTGACTTATCTTTCTTGGACTTTTCTGACTTATTGTTAGCAAACAATACCTTTGCAACCAATCCGGCGCCGCCAAATATAAGAACAAGTATAAGAACCCATTCATACATTGTAATAGTTACAAGCCAGATTCTTGTTGACGCAACAATTGCCGCAATTATAAGTATCACTGATAGTACGGTAAATACTTTAGATACAAATGAGCCGCCTGAAGCAAACATCCATACAACTCCAATTATTAATGGTACCATAATAAGACCTGATGAGAACCTGCCACCCCATAATGAGAAGAACCCATATGAAGATGATACCATAACTTTCTGTGACAATATGTACAGTCCGACAACAAGCATTATTACACCGCCGACAAACTGCATTAATTCATTCTTTGCCTCTTTCATATCCCTTATCCCCCTGTTTATCTACTCAACTATTCCTCTGGAACAAATACTCCATAGATAGTCTTAATAGCATCCTCAAAGTATCTGTTTCTTACACCAATGATGATGTTAAGCTCTGAAGATCCCTGATCTATCATTTTAACATTAATCTTAGCTTTTGCAAGTGCTGAGAAGATATTTCCTGCTATACCAGTACTGTTCTTCATTCCACGTCCAACTACTGCAATAAGTGCAAGGTTAGCTTCAAGTTCAACAGAGTCAGGATTAACTGCCTTATGAATCTGTGCAAGAACCTTCTGTTCCTTCTCTACAAATTCATCCTGGTGAACAAATACTGTCATAGTATCAATTCCTGAAGGCATATGTTCGATTGAGATTCCGTTATCCTCGAATACTGAAAGAACCTTTCTACAGAATCCGATTTCTGAATTCATCATATCCTTATCAATGCTGATTGCAACGAATCCCTTCTTACCTGCAATACCAGTAATTGTGTATTCCGGCATATTACATGTTGTCTCAACAATCATTGTTCCCTTATCTTCCGGAGCATTAGTATTCTTAATATTGATAGGAATTCCACCCTTTCTTACAGGGAAGATAGCTGATTCATGAAGCACTGATGCACCCATGTATGAAAGCTCTCTTAATTCCTTATATGTAATAACGTTGATTGGCTTTGCATTATTTACAATTCTTGGATCTGCTGCAAGGAAGCCTGATACATCTGTCCAGTTCTCATACATATCAGCCTTAAGTGCTCTTGCAACGATTGATCCTGTTACATCAGAACCGCCTCTTGAAAATGTCTTAACCTTTCCATTTGGCATTGCTCCGTAAAAACCAGGTACAACTGCTCTTTCAATATTAGCAAACTTTGCTTCACACACTGCATTAGTCTTTTCTGAATCAAACTCTCCATCCTTATCGAAGCAGATAACTGTAGCAGCATCTATGAACTCATATCCAAGATAGTTAGCCATGATAATACCATTAAGATACTCTCCTCTTGAAGCTGCATAATCCTTTCCTGCAAGTGCCTCAAAATTCTTCTTAATTGTCTCGAACTGTTCCTTTAATGAAAGCTTAAGTCCAAGTCCCTTGATAATTTCATTGTATCTTTCCTCAATTGCCTTAAGACTCTTCTCAATATTCTTACCAGCTTCTGCCTCTGCATAACATTTGTAAAGCATATCAGTAACCTTAGTATCCTCTGGAAATCTCTTTCCAGGTGCTGAAGGAACCACATACTTTCTGTCCTCATCAGCACGGATAATATTGCCAACCTTCTTAAACTGCTCTGCGCTTGCAAGTGAACTTCCACCAAATTTAACTACTTTAACCATTACTTTTCTCCCTTATATTATTACTGTAATTTAGTATCATCTATTCTGATTCTGCTTATAACAGAAACCTTATCCTTAGCATCTTCAAATGCTCTCTCTGTCATAGGTTCTGTAACAAATCCGAACTCTCCGTTAATTCCATCAACCTTAACAACCTGTCCTTCACCAAATGCTGCCTTAGCTGCCTGGACATCATCGCCCTTAATTCTTACAAAGAACTTTCTTGTCTCGTCAAATGTATCACCAAGTTCCTGCTTTACTGAACTCCAGATCGTCATAACATTTTTACCCTTATGCTTAACACAGTCAACTACATCTGATACTACAGCACTTGCTGTTGGAAGCTTTCCGGCTCCTGCTCCGAAGAACATTACATCCCCTAATACATTGCCGTGTACATAGATTCCGTTAAGAACGTCATTAACATTATATAATGGATGTGTGCTGTCAATCATAAATGGTGCTGTGATTGCATATACCTTGCCATCCTTACTGTAGCTTGTTGCAAGAAGCTTGATAACACTTCCAAGCTCTTTAGCATATGCAAAATCTTCATTAGAAATCTTTGTTATTCCCTCTGTATACACTTCCTCGAATTTCACTGTATTTCCAAATGCAAGCGATGTGAGAATTGCTATTTTTCTGCATGCATCGTAACCTTCAACATCAGCCTCTGGATTTCTTTCTGCATATCCGAGTGCCTGTGCCTCTTTAAGAACCTCCTGATATGAGATTCCTTCTCTGCTCATCTTAGTAAGAATATAGTTAGTTGTTCCATTAAGAATACCTGTAATCTTAGTAATCTCATCTGCTGTTAAAGACTGGTTAAGCGGTCTGATAATTGGAATTCCACCGCCTACTGATGCCTCAAACATGAAATTAAGTCTTCTTTCTTTAGCCATCTCAAGAAGCTCAGGACCATGTGCAGCAACAAGTGCCTTATTAGATGTACACACACTCTTTCCTGCTTCAAGTGCTTTCTTAACAAATGTAAATGCCGGCTCTACGCCACCCATAACCTCAACAACAACCTCTATCTCAGGGTCATTAATTATAAGATCTATATCATGAACGATTTTATCCTGAATTGGATCTCCAGGAAAATCTCTTAAATCAAGTACACTCTTAACCTCAATAGTATCTCCTGCTCTCTTTGCAATTGAAGCACCATTGGTATTTAATACCTCAACCACTCCTGATCCTACTGTTCCATAACCTAACACTGCAATCTTTGCCATATCTGCCTCCGTTTTCTTTAATTGCTTATATATCAGATAGATGCATCACTGCTTAATATCTTAAGATATCTTACTCCTTTAAGTCTTTCTATCTGCTCTATCATTTCTGAAGAGTCTCCTGTAGTCGGAAGAATATCCACGCTAAGCGTCAGTGATGCAATCCCATTAACCGGAATTGTCTGATGAATAGTAAGAATATTCGCCTTGAATTCTGCAACCTTCTTCAATACCAGGGAAAGCAGCCCTGGTTCATCGTCCATAGACAATACAAATGTAATGGTTTTCCCCTTTACATTCTCTCTAAACGGAAAAATATCATCCTTATACTTGTAATAAGAACTTCTGCTTATTCCAACTTTCTCTGTAGCATCTGCAACAGATATATTTTCAGTCTCAATAATTCTGTTCGTCTCCGCTACCTTAAGCAGAACCTCAGGCAGAGCCTTTTGCTTAACGACATAATACTTAATATTATCTGCCATACTGCGTCTGTACCTTTCTATTGTCCGTTTTACAAAGACAATTGTTCTTCGATGTCTTTCTCTGATAAACAACTGTCTACCGCACAAAGAATATTACCATATATGTATACACATTGCAAGTGTCTTTCTCTTTAAATGCTCAATTGAACATCTTGCCAGATATCTTATCAAATTTTTTCTGATTTCCTTTCTTGCTTCTAATTTAGCAGTTTCTGGTTTGATAGTTTCCAGTTTGGTAATTGTCTCAGGAAGCATTGTCCTATAAATCCGTAGGAATTTTGTAATTTATAGGCATATTCATAAGTTTTTTCGTCCTAAAATCCTGTTTTTAGAGAAATTTTCCTATAAAAGTCTTCATTATCATTCATATATAGGTTTATTTCTCGTCTATTATTATAGTCATTGTGGCTTTCTGCCTATAAAAGTTTCAAAAATACGACTACCTATAGGTATCACATACTATCCAAACATAAACTTTTGCATCTAACTTCTGGCATTTCTGCTTTTCATAAGCAACACAGATACTATAACCATGTTGCAGCATTGCCGTGGTTCATCCCATTTCCCAGATATATAACAAATAAGGGTTGCATGTCTTTTCTTTAATTTCAGCGCAAAAAGAAACCCTCACACAACGGGAGAGGAATGTGAGGGTTTCCGCTTCTAATGAAGCTTTATAAAAACAACGCCGCAAATACATTGTTCTTACCATATTAAGTTATATCTATATTATGTAATCTATTGTCTATTTAAAATTAATCCATGAAGATTGCTACCCAGTAAAGGTATCCTTCTGAATCTGCTGCAACACCTACACCAACTCTACTATACTTAGTATTTGTCATACATGCATAATGTGTTGCTGAATTATGCCAGCCAGTTACTATCTCATCAGGAGTTTCCTGATATCTTCCCATAACCTCGCCAAAGTTTCCACTCTGTCCATAATCTTCACATATTGAAGAAGCTTTTCTTCCATCTGGTCTTTTATGCTTACCATTCTCTATAACAAAGTAATCATTAGCTGCATTCTCTGATGCTCTTACCTGTGCCATATCTGTGAGTGTCACATCATATGTAACCGCTGCCACACCAGCTGCCTCACGCTCAGCATTAATTCCTGCTATAACCTGTGCAACTCTTGCATCTGATGGAGTCTGTACAACAGGTAACTCTGTAACAGCCTCTGTAACTTCTTGCTCCTGAACTGCTTCTGTTGCAACCTCTGTCTGTGGCTGAATCTCTGCAATTGTACTGCTCTGTTCTGTTACTGCCTCTGTGGCTTCTTCTGTTGTTGCCTCTGTAGCGGCTGTCTCTGTAATAACTTCTGTTTCTTTCTCTGAAACTGTTTCTTTAACCACTAAATCTGTTGCTTCATTAGCTGCCGCAACTACTGTATCAGCACTATCTTTATCTGTATTAGCTGTACCTGCTGACTTTAATGCAAATACCGCACCAGCTGCAAATACAAGTACCGCTGTTGTTATTGTTATTGTTTTGATCCACTTTTTAGAATTATTCTTTTTCATAATCAGTTCCCCCGTTGAACCATATAATAAAAAAACATCCGATTACCGGATGCCTGAATAATACGAATCATTTGCGTTGATTGTAATGCAACCGGCTGTCATTCTGATAAAATCAGTTAAGACCCTTGGCTTTGCGTCATAGCCTTTCGACTACTTTGCCAATATATTAACTTGTCTCTTTATATGAATATAATACCACTAATCAGGAATATGTAAATAGTACTATCGTACTGTTTTTTGTTTTTTCTTCAAAAAAGGGGTAGAAAATATATTGATAATTTCCTGCCCCATCTAATATTACTTTCTTTCTCTATCAAATACACTTGCAAGATATCTCATGCATTCCAGTTCGTGCTGGCCTAACTGTCCTTTCTGCATTCGCCATTTCCAGTTATTACCCATGCTTGATGGCAAATTCATTCTTGCCCAATTTCCAAGTTTGAGAATGTCCTGAACTGCAAATACTGTAAGAACAGCAACACTTGAATACGCAGCCCTGAATACCTGATCAACCATTCTTCCCTTATCTCTTGTATCAAGATAGTCATAAGCATATCCTAACTCCCAGTCGCCTCTGTCCTCAAAGAAACCAAGCAGCGTTTCGTTATCATGAGTTCCACCATAGCATACAAGATTCTGTGTATAATTATATGGCAGATGCGGATTCTTTCTGTCTCCACCAAATGCAAATTCAAGAACCTTCATTCCCGGATATCCATTTTCTTTAAGAATCTTTGCTACTTCAGGAACTTCAACACCTAAGTCCTCAGCAATAATCTTCTTATCACCGATAGATTCATTAATAACATCAAGCAGCTTCTGTCCCGGTCCCTGTCTGTACTCGCCCTGTCTTGCATCAGGCATGTCTGCTGGAATTGTATAGTACTTCACAATTCCTATAAAATGATCAATTCTTATGACATCATATAGTTTTGCTGAAGCTGCCATTCTCTTTCTCCACCAGCTGAATCCATTTGCTTCCATTTTATCATAATCATAAAGAGGATTTCCCCATTTCTGTCCCGCATCAGAGAATGCATCAGGTGGTACACCTGCAACCTTTATTGGTGTTAGATTCTCATCCAGCTGGAATTCTCCCTGATTAGCCCATACATCTACGCTGTCATATCCCATATAAATAGGTATATCACCTATAATCTCTATACCATTACTATTAGCATATTGTTTAAGCGCATTCCACTGTAAGTAGAATTCAAACTGTATGAATTTCCAGTATCCTATATCATCAGAAAGCTGCTCTTCATATCGGCTCATTGCCTCAGGCTTTCTGAACTTTATGTCAGTTTCCCATTCACCCCATGAGACATTGTTAAAATGGGACTTCAATGCCATAAACAGAGCATAATCCTCAAGCCAGTCTGCATTATCTTTAACAAAATTATCAAACTGCTTATAAAGAGGAAGCCCCTTTGCAAGCGTCTTCTTGCTTTCTGCACATGCAGCCTTAAATCTGTTATAAGCAATTCTTAATATATCAAATCTGTTATTATATATCTTTTCATAACTGACATATCTTTCGTCACCAATATTTCCATCTCTGTAGGTTCCGAATCTTCCATTAACAGCGTCATCTTCAGAAACATTTACAGGCACAATTCCATCACCCCAGTCTCTTGAAATAACCTCTGACTTTAACAAGAATCCAGCCTCAATAAGCATATCAAGATCAACAAAGTACGGATTACCTGCAAACGCAGAATATGACTGATATGGGCTGTCACCATAAGTAGTTGGTCCTAACGGAAGTACCTGCCAGTACTTATGATTACATTCTTTAACAAATGTAACAAAATCATATGCATCCTTGCCAAATGTTCCTATACCATATGGTGATGGTAATGAACTTACAGGCATAAGTATGCCTGCATTTCTCTCAAACTTAGTATCAGACATTAGCAGCACCTCCGTCATTATCATTCATATCTTCTGTGAATTTCTTAACACTCTCTGCTTCTGACTGCGTAAGTAATTTTTCAACGTCAAGAAGAATAACAAGCTGTCCATTAACATTGGCAACCCTGTCAAGATATTCTGTATCAACAGTCTTCGCAAGCGCCGGCATCTGTACAATGCTCTGGGCATCAATATCACCTATTTCAAGCACCTCATCAACCTCAAGAGCAAGCTTGACAACACCAGGTATATTTACAATTACTGTACTGTCTTCTCCAATCACACCAACATTGTCATCTGTGCCAAACTTTTTTCTTAAACTGAATGCAGGAATAACCTCCCCTCTCAGATTAACAATTCCACTTATATATTTCATTGCATTGGGAACTCTTACAATATTAATCTCTCTTTCTATAGACTGAACAAGATTAATATCCACTCCAAACTGCTGATTCCCTAATCTGAAAATTACTGGTTTTATGTAATCTGCCATACTGATATACCACCTTTCATTATTCTTCAGTCTTTCCTGTGCTTATCCATGTAAGATACGCGTTGATAAACGGATCGATATTGCCATCAAGTACGCTGCCCGCATTAGCAACTTCCTTATTAGTTCTGTTATCCTTAACCATTGTATATGGCTGAAGAACGTAACTTCTTATCTGGCTTCCGAAATTAATATCCTTGACATCTCCTCTGATTCCAGATAGATTCTCTGCATTCTCAGCCTCCTTTAAAAGATAGAGCTTAGCCTTTAACATCTGCATAGCTTTATCTTTATTCTGGTGCTGAGATCTTTCATTCTGACACTGTACAACAATTCCTGTTGGAAGATGTGTAATTCTGATTGCTGATGACGTTTTATTAATGTGCTGTCCACCTGCACCACTTGAACGATATGTATCAATTCTTAAATCATCATCATTAATCTCAATATCTATATCCTGATTAATATCAGGCATTACGTCACATGATACGAAAGAAGTCTGTCTCTTACCTGCCGCATTGAATGGAGATATTCTTACAAGTCTGTGAACACCATGTTCAGATTTCAGATGTCCATATGCATTCTCTCCTCTTATCTCTATAGTAACCGACTTAATTCCTGCTTCTTCACCTTCAAGATAATCAAGTGTTTCTGTTGTATATCCGTGACTTTCCGCCCATCTTGTATACATTCTGAAAAGCATCTGACACCAGTCACAGCTTTCTGTTCCACCTGCTCCTGCATGAAGTGTAAGAATGGCATCACATGCATCATGTTCTCCAGAAAGCAATGTCTCAATCCTTAAACTTTCCATCTTGTCTTCAAGACCCATTATCTCTTCTTCTATCTCTGGAATAAGCGACTGATCATTAGATTCTTCTGCCATCTCAATAAGTGTCTTAACATCATCAAGTCCTGTTTCTAGCTCATTGTATCTTTCAAATGCATCCTTTAAGCCTTTAAGCTCTTTCATTGCATTCTGTGATTTATCCGGATTATCCCAGAATCCCGGAGATTCCATATCAGCCTCTAATTCTTCAATCCTTTTCTGCTTATTGTCAAGATCCAGAGAATTCTTAATCTGAGCCATAGGCTTATCGTATCCTGAAATTCTGTATCTAAACTGGTCTAACTCTACCATATGTCCTCCAAAATAATAGGCGCGGACGCTGATATTTCAAGCATTCCGCGCCCTGATGTCTCTTATAAACTTATGCCTGTCTTCCGCAGCAATTCTTATATTTCTTGCCACTTCCACATGGGCATGGATCATTAGGATATATCTTCTTCTCTGTTCTTCTCGCTGGTCCCTTAACAGATGGTCCTTCGTCCTTATTAGTACCTGTTACCTTGGCAACCTGTTCTCTTTCAACCTTCTGCTCAACCTGAATATGCATAAGAAGTCTTACGGTATCCTCTGTAATTCCTGCAGTCATCTCATCAAACATGTCATAACCCATCATCTTATACTGTACAACAGGATCTCTCTGTCCAAGTGCCTGAAGACCGATACCCTGCTTTAACTGATCCATATCATCGATATGATCCATCCACTTTCTGTCAATTACCTTGAGAAGGATTACTCGCTCGATTTCTCTTATCTGCTCAGCCTCTGGGAAGAGTGCCTCTTTATCCTCATAGAGTTTAACAGCCTTTTCCTTAAGATCATGTATTAATTCATTCTTATTCTTAATATTCTCTCTGTATTCCACTCTCTCAATAGGAATAGTTGGAAGAAGAAGCTCATTAATCTCATCATAATCCCATTCGTTAGCATCTTTATCTTCACTTACACAGCGGTTAACTACATTCTCTACATAATCAGTTATCATCTTCATGATAGAATTACGCATGCTTTCTCCATCAAGAACTCTTCTACGTTCTGCGTACATAATCTCTCTCTGCTCATTCATAACCTGATCATATTCAAGAAGATGGCTTCTGATACCAAAGTTATTAGTCTCAATCTTCTTCTGAGCTGTCTCTATAGCCTTGCTTAACATCTTATGCTCAATCTGCTCATCCTCAGATACCCCAAGACTGTTGAAAATATTCATAAGTCTTTCCTGTGCAAACAGCCTCATAAGATCATCTTCAAGAGAAATGTAGAATCTTGATTCACCAGGATCTCCCTGTCGTCCAGAACGTCCACGTAACTGGTTATCAATACGACGGCTTTCATGTCTTTCTGTACCAATAATCTTAAGACCACCTGCAGCAACAGCCTCATCATCAAGCTTAATATCAGTTCCTCGACCAGCCATGTTAGTAGCAATAGTAACTGCACCATGACGTCCTGCCTCTGATACTATCTGTGCCTCTAACTCATGATACTTCGCATTAAGTACATTATGAGGTATGCCCTTCTTTCTTAACATCTCACTAAGAAGCTCAGACGTCTCAATTGTTATTGTACCGACAAGAACAGGCTGTCCTTTTTCATGAGATTCAATAACAGACTGTACAACAGCATTAAATTTGCCTTTCTTAGTCTTAAATACAGCATCATTATAATCAACTCTTATAACAGGCTTGTTAGTCGGCACTTCAACAACATCCATGTTATAGATTTCACGGAATTCCTTCTCTTCTGTAAGAGCTGTACCTGTCATACCAGCCTTCTTCTCAAACTTATTAAAGAAGTTCTGGAATGTAATAGTTGCAAGAGTCTTACTCTCTCTCTTAACCTTAACATGCTCTTTGGCTTCTATCGCCTGATGAAGACCATCTGAATAACGACGTCCTGGCATAATACGGCCTGTAAATTCATCTACTATAAGTACCTCATCATCTTTAACAACATAATCCTTATCCCTGAACATAAGATTATGAGCGCGAAGTGCAAGTGTAACATTATGCTGAATTTCAAGATTCTCAGGATCTGCATAATTATCTATATGGAAGAACTGCTCAACCTTGTGAATACCCTGTTCAGTAAGGTTAACTACCTTATCCTTCTCATTAACGATGAAGTCTCCATCTTCTTCAACTTCCTCGTTCATGATTGCCTGCATCTTAGTTCTCTCACCCTTATATTCGCCTCGCTGTAATTGCCTTGCAAGTATATCACAGAGTTCATATAATTTAGTAGATTTTCCGCTCTGTCCTGAGATAATAAGAGGTGTACGTGCCTCATCAATAAGAACAGAATCGACCTCATCTATAATACAGTACTTAAGATTTCTTAATACAAGTTCACTCTTATATATAGCCATGTTATCACGAAGATAATCAAAACCAAGTTCGTTGTTCGTTACATATGTAATATCACTTCCATATGCAGCCTGCCTCTCTTCTCTTGTTGAGTCGTGTAATACAACGCCAACCTTAAGGCCTAAGAATTCATGTATCATACCCATCTGCTCAGCATCTCGCTTAGCAAGGTAATCATTAACAGTAACTACGATTACGCCCTCTTCAGTAAGCGCATTAAGATATGCTGGAAGTGTACACACAAGTGTCTTACCTTCACCAGTCTTCATCTCGGCAATTCTTCCCTGATGAAGAATAATTCCTCCGATAAGCTGAACACGATAATGTTCCATACCAAGAACTCTCCTGCCCGCTTCCCTTACTGTTGCAAATGCTTCCGGCAGAATATCATCAAGAGTCTCTCCCTTAGCTAATCTGTCCTTAAACTCTTTAGTCTTTCCTTTAAGTTCTTCGTCGCTTAACTTGCTATAAGATTCTCTGTAGCCTTCAATCTTATCAGCAATTGGATATATTCTTTTCAATTCATGTTCGCTGTGTGTTCCAAATAATTTCTGAGCTAATCCCATTACTTTATATATCTCCTTATAAAAGCCTATTTATGTTGTAATTGTACCACTATTTAGATATTCTATCAAGTAAAGTTAAACCATTAAAATTCTATAAATAGATTTCTTATACATATAAAGAAATACCGCCTGCCAGCACTAACCGGCAGACGGTACTCTAAAAAAGAGGATAAACCCATATGACGTAAAAAAGCATACTAATCAAGTTCTGGTTCAATCAAACCATATGTGTTGCCTTTTCTCTTGTAAACAACATTAACTTCCTCTGTCTCTGAATTAAAGAACACATAGAAATTATGTCCAAGAAGCTCCATCTGAACACATGCTTCTTCAGGATCCATTGGCTTGATTCCGAATCTCTTGGTTCTGATAATCTTAACCTCATCGTCATCATAATCTTTCTCTACAAATTCCTGTGCAAATGCTGCTGCGTTCTGCTGCTTGTCAACAATCTTATTCTTATACTTCTTTAACTGACGTTCGATAACTTCTTCGACAAGGTCAATTGAAACATACATATCGCTGCTTACCTGCTCGCTTCTTATGATGTTACCCTTAACCGGAATAGTTACCTCAATCTTCTGTCTTTCTTTTTCTACACTCAAGGTTACATTAACTTCTGTCTCTGGTGCAAAGAATCTGTCAAGCTTTCCAAGCTTCTCCTCTACTGCTGACTTTAATCCCTCTGTTATATCAATATTTCTTCCTGTAATTATAAATCTCATGATGTCCAACTCCTTTACGTGTTTTATAATCGTGGGCAGAGGTAAGAATCTGATCGTAATTCCTTTCCAACCTTCTCTTTATAAAATCTATCAGACATTCTTCCTTCTTAAATCACCACATGTGTCGAAAGAATATATACACATGCAGCTAACACGACCTAAGATACATTTCTGTATACTTATTTTATGTAAGTATTATATCATATATTTGTAAATTAACAAGTATGTCCTTTAATTATTTTATGCAAATATGTCAAGTGTCATAAGTAAGTTTTCTGATTTTTTGCAAATATTCACAAAACATTTATTCTGTTCCAGGTATACTAAATTAATAACAAAATATTGTGGATAATTGTGGATAATGTGGATAACTTGGTTGATAAGTCTCATTTTAGATAAAATCGGTCTTTAAAAATGTGGAAAACTTTTCAAAGCATTTTAAAATCTTGTCAAGCAATTATTGAAATAAATACAATCTGAATTTCTTTTTGGTAAGTATGCACAAGGAAGTTTTTGTCAATATTTGTTTTTAATTTTTTTATAGAAATATCCAGTATTTTCCTGTATTATAATAACGATATTATTGAAATTAAGCGAGGCATATTATCATGAAAAAAACTATAGTTATAACTGGTGCTTCCCGTGGAATCGGAAAAGCAATTGCAATAGAACTTGCCGGAAAAGACACTAATATTGTTATCAACTGTGTGAATAATGTGGATAAACTAAATGGAGTCAAATCCATTATTGAGGAAAAAGGCAGTGTCTGTGAAACATTTATAGGCGATATGGGAAATTACAGTGATGTACAGAAAATGTTTGACATGTGCCTTCAGCGTTTCGGTCAGGTTGATGTGCTTATCAACAATGCCGGAATATCTGTTGTCGGACTTTTCCAGGATATGGGCGAAAATGAGTGGCACAGGATATGTAACACTAACATAGATTCTGTGTTTAACTGTTGCCATTTTGCTGTTAAAGACATGATGAAAAGGCACTGTGGTAAGATTATTAATATATCTTCTGTGTGGGGACTGTATGGTGCAAGCTGTGAGGTTGCATATTCAGCAACAAAGGGGGCAGTCAACTCATTTACAAAAGCACTTGCAAAGGAACTTGCTCCAAGTGGTATTCAGGTCAACGCTGTTGCCTGCGGGGCTATTGACACAGAGATGAACGGTCATCTCTCAGATGATGACAAGGCTTCCCTTGCCGAAGAAATTCCTGCAGGCCGTTTTGGAAGCCCGCAGGAAGTCGCTAAACTTGTTAAATCTCTTTCCGGAATGAACAGTTATCTTACCGGTCAGATAATAACTCTTGATGGCGGCTGGATTTAATCAGCCTGTATAACTTTTATCAATCTTAATCACGGCGCGGCATTCCCTCTGCTTCTCCGTGATTTTTTTCTGAATCTGTTTCTTTATCTCATCATCTGAAAGATGATAATTATAAGGAACAAGCACATCAAATATAAGATTCGTTATATATGGGCCTTTAACAGTCCTGAAATCATGTATATCCAGTTCCTCACCTACTGACTTTACAACCTCAGTAGTCATATTTCGCAAATGATTTATCACCTCATCATCTGTAACTACCGGATCCATATGTATGCTTATAAAGCATTTCATGCGCTTTTCAACTCTTCTTTCAGCCATGTCTATATAATCATGTGCTTCCATCATGTCCATATTAGCCGGAACCTCTGCATGAAGCGATGCATATACTCTGCCCGGACCGTAATTATGCACAATCAGGTCGTGAACCCCAATTATGTGCTTATCCTGAAGAACAATATTCTGAAGTTCCTGTACATATTCTTTAGTTGGTGGCTGACCAAGAAGTGGCTGCAATGTATCTTTCGCCGCACCGAAACCAGCAAATATTACAAATACTGCAACAACAACTCCTGCTATTCCATCTATATTAATATCAGAAAACAGGGTAAGAAGCACTCCTATAAGGACTACTGATGTTGCAACGCAGTCTGATAAGCTGTCTGTTGCTGTAGCCTTCATTGCAGCAGAATCCACCTTATTGCCAAGATATTTGTTGAATTTAGCCATCCACATTTTCATAAGAATTGATAATACAAGTATTATAAGAGATGACACAGATACCTCAAGCGGCGTAGGATGAAGTATTTTCCTGAATGATGTTGTCAGCAGCTCAAAGCCCATAATTATAATTGCTCCTGATACTATGAAGCCTGATATATATTCTATTCTTCCATGACCATACGGATGTTCATAATCAGCCGGCTTTCCTGCAAGCTTAAAACCTATAAGTGTAACAATTGAAGATCCTGCATCCGATAGGTTATTGACCGCATCCGCCATAATTGAAACTGATGCCGTAAGCACTCCTGCAATTATCTTTGCTAAAAACAGTATAAGATTACAGATTATCCCCACAATCCCGGCAAACACACCATATCTTGTACGGACTTCAGGGTTCTTCGTCTTATCATAATCTTTTATGAACCTCTTAAGTAATAAATCTATCATTTCCTTCTCCTTCATGCCCTCTGGCATATTTGCATTAAGTATATACCATATTGGATTTAATTTAAAGATTCTTATTTTTTGATTTACAGTATATACACAAAAGGACTATAATGGAAACAATTATTGTGTTTAATCATTACAACTATCTTGGAGGACAACAATGTTAGACTTTGAAAAGGTAATACCAGAAGATGTAGGAATATCTTCCACAGGACTTATCAGCTTTGCCAGAAAGCTTGAATATAACAACATTCCTATGCACAGCATAATTGTCATGCGACACGGTAAGATATGTATGGAAAGCTACTATGCACCATACTCGAGAAACACTCTCCACAGAATGTTTTCTGTCACCAAATCTTTCGTTTCACTTGCCATCGGACTGCTTGCAGATGAAGGAAGAATCTCACTTGATGACCATATTGCAGATTATTTTCCTGAAAAGCAGCCAGAAACAGGCGTGCACCCATATATGCAGATGCTCACAATAAGGCAGATGCTCACAATGAGAACGTGTCACGATAAAAATGCGTACAAAATCGGAGACTCTCCTGACTGGGTAGGTTCTTTCTTTACTGTTACACCCGACCACGTTCCAGGGACTAATTTCTCTTATGATACAGCTTCAACACATACATTGGGTGCGCTTGTTGAAAAGCTCACTGGTATGGAACTGCTTGATTATCTGAGAACGAAATTCTTAGATGAATTGGGTTTTTCTAAAGAAGCATTTATATTAAAATCTCCTGATGGCAAAGTAAGCATGGGCGGTTCAGGAATGTGTGCAACACCGCAGGATATCCTTAAGGTTATGTATGTTGTATCCCAGAATGGTAAACTTGGCGGGAAGCAGTTACTCCCTTCCGGATATCTTAAGGAAGCAACTGTTAAACAGAGTGATCCTTATGGAAAATCAGGCACATGGGAAGAGATGCAAGGCTATGGCTACCAGTTCTGGATGACAACTCACAATGGTTATGCATTTTTTGGCATGGGAGGGCAGCTTGCCATATATTACCCAGACAAAGATGTTATTCTTGTCACCACTGCTGATGTACAAGGTCGTCAGGGTGGAGTACAGCTGATATATGATGCATTTTACGAGGAAGTATACAGCCATATTGATGCATGTACTTATAATGGTGCTAATAGTGATTATGAAGAATTCCAGAAGTTCGAGAACTCACGCCAGCTTCTTGTTGAACCGGGCGAATATAGTTCAGACCTTGTAAGCAAAATCAACGGACAGAGCTATGAATTTGACGATAATCCATGTGGTGTAACAGACATAAAGCTTACATTTAACGGAGATGAAGGAACATTTTTCTATACTAATGCAACAGGAAATCACGAGCTGCATTTCGGACTCGGAAAGAATGTTTTTCAGAACTTCCCTGATTATAATTTCAAATGTGGTGCAAGCGCAGCTTTCAGAGCAGACAATAATCTTCTTATCAAAGTGCAGATTATTGACAGCGCCATCGGCAATATGTATATCTCATTAAGCTATATTGATGATTATGTTACTGTTATGATGAGAAAGATTGAAGAGAGTTATTTTACTGAATACGATGGTGTGTTCAGTGGAAAGCTTAAAAACTAAAAATTCCCGGCAGACCATTGTGTATTCACACTTCCGGTCTGCCGGGAATCATTAATTATAATCAATTATCAAATTGTTAATTAGAACATAAGTCTTAATACCCATGTAAGGAAATTAACTGCAACATATGAGATTGCCATTATAAGAGGTATCTTCTTCTCATCCTTGCATAAAGCACGGATTGCTATGTATACAAATGCATATCCTGCTACATTAGAAAATACTGTTACGCATGAAGATATTCTGTCAATGAATCCTACTGATGTAAGACCTGTTACCCAGCTGAGTAACTCTGCTGGTATACCAAGTACTGCTGTAATGGCATATACTGCAAGGCCCTGCATATATGTAACATTAGCCTTGTTAAATGCCTTTGCAAGAAGCATAACTACAAGTGCAATTACAGCTGCCGCTACTGCTACCAGAAGAATCTCAAGAAGCATGTTCTTGAATATTGAGCCTGCTGGATATGGCTTGGTATTAGTATATGAGCTGTAGTAAGATGAAAGTAAGCTGTCAAGCTCTTTACTTCCTGTTGTAACCTTTGCCTTACTGTTAGCAATTAACATATCAAATAATCTTGTAAGCATGTTAATAATTGCCTGACCGCCAATAAGTATTGCAATCATAATAACATTAGCTTTAGCAACAAATGCTGATACCGTTTCTACCGGTGATGTAAACAATCCCTTCAATACATTAACATAATCAAGGGCTGCATTAGCTCCTGCTTTCTTCACTGCTTCCATCTGCTGTGAAGCCTGCTGCTGATTAAATCCCTGCTGTGCCTGCTGATATGTCTGCTGACCTGCTCCCTGCTGGAATGTCTGCTGCGCTGCCTGCTGGTTAAATCCCTGCTGAGGCTGTGCTGCACCGGCTGGCTGCTGTGCCTGCTGACATGTACAGACTTCTCCGTCCTGTAACTGTCTTCCGCAATACTTGCAAAAACTCATTTCTTTTCCCTCCTGAAAGTAAAAGTTATAATATTGTATGGTTGTTGTCTCAACCTTTTTTTATAATACCATATATATTTATTTTCAACAATGGTCATATATGCACATTTCAATATAGTAAACTGCTATAAATTGAACTTTAATGTTTTAACATACCACATTTATCAAGTATGAACTCCATTCTCTTTTCATATGAATGAAACTTCACTGCTTTTTCATGTCCGTTTCTTGCAATCTGCGCACGTTCATCCTCATGATTAAGATAATATTCTGTCTTTCTTAACAGGTCATCATGGCTTTCGTAATACACATAATCTTTTCCATTCTCGAAAAAATCCATATATTCAAGCTGAAAACTGGTCATAAGAAATCCGCCTGCACCGACAATATCCCACGCCCGAAGCGGAATTCCCGTACGGATATTGCGCATTACAGGATTAATATTAATCCTGCTGCAATTAAAGACCTTCGGCATATCTGTCATGTAATTAACTGCTCCCTTAAGATTAACTCCTATAAGCTCCTTATCCGGATCATCCGTATAGAGGTCTGTTGGAAAATGTTTTGCAAGCTTGTTAAGTATCTGCACCCTCTCTATATTAGCAAGTTTGAAACCTAAAAATGTTGATGAAAACACAAGTGCAATATCTGAAAATGCTCTTTCATCCTGCTTAAAATCTATAAGCTCACATAACTTTTCAAGTATATCAACTGTAAGCACTTTATCAAATATGCTGTCACCATAGATTTCCATCTGTGCTGCCATTGCCGCATCAAAATACCCTCTTAAATATTCCGGCAGCCTATCCTTTATTTCATCATAAGAATTCCTGTGATACATTCCTCCGACAAATGATACTTCACTGTGCCATTTGTTCCGTTCATCAGCGGTAAGCGAACCTGTTATCTTACCAACACGGGAACAGTTTACAGCAAGCGGAAGATACCACACATGTTCTGCCCCAAGATTTTTTAGTTCCTCACAATAAAATCTGTCAAATATAAATATATAGTTACATTTATTAAATAAAGATTGATGATACAGTGATATAAGCGGACTATCTACCGTCCATGCAATATATTTTTTCCCAAGCTCTTCACATAAATCCGATACATGTGGAAAATAATTAAGTGAAAAAACACAGTCGTATGCAGAAAAGACCTGCCTAAGCTCCGCATAGTCACGGAGCTTAAAGCCGGTCTCATCATCCTTATCTATTACTGTTTCTGTGTAATCATGTACTTCATGTCCGAAATATTCAATCGCAGACTTTACATCATCCTGATTGAACACCTTCCATCTGTATAAAAGTATTTTCATTGTGCACATGCCTTTTCAAGTACTTCAAAATAGTTCTCAAATGTCTTACAACAGCACTCGTAATTATCTATTATTATGCCATCAACACGCAGTCCGATTAATGCAAATGACATTGCCATTCTGTGGTCATTATATGTGTCAACAACACCCGGCTTAACATTGGCTGGAGATATCTCTATACGGTCTCTTCCCTCTTTGACATCAACGCCAAGATTGTTAAGCTCGTTGACCATAGCCTCAATTCTGTCTGATTCCTGTAATCTTATATGCTCGATATTCTTGATAACTGTAGTAGTCTTTGCAAATGGAGCAATAGCTGCAAGTGTCATTGACTGGTCTGAAAAATCATTCATATCAACATCAACACCGCAATATTCTCCATCCTTAGGTCCGCTGACACATATACCCTCGCGTTCCTCTGTCACAGCACAGCCCATCTGCTTAAGCACATCTATGAACTTAAGGTCACCCTGCATTGAGTTAGAATGTACTCCCTTAACGATAGCTGTTCCGCCTGTAAGTGCTGCTGCTGCATAGAAGTAGCAGGCTGCTGAGACATCCGGTTCGATATAATATGTCTGTGGATAGTAACCTGAGCCCGCAGGAACTACATATTCTGCCCCTTTATGGTCTACCGCACAGCCAAACTGTTCCATCATCTTAGCTGTTATACGCACATATGAGCCTTCTGTTTTATCACTTGTAATATGAACATGTATTCCTTCTTCAAGCATAGGAGATGTCATCATAAGCGCGCTTAAGAACTGTGTACTTTCACTTATACTTATTGATACATGATTCTGTGGTTTCTTTCCACCATATGCGGCACCCTTTACATTAACCGGAAGATGTCCGTCTTTCTCAAGGAACTCTATCTCTGCTCCCATGCTCTGTAATGCTTCAAAAAGCGGAAGCATTGGTCTTTTCTTCATCTGTTCAGAAGCTTCAATTGTGTACTCACCATCTGATAATGCAAGCATGGCTGTAAGGAATCTGGCTGCTGTTCCAGCACTTCCCACATTGATTGTTGCTCTCTTCTTAGGAATATCTCTTCCATGTCCATGAATGATAACATATCGTTCAACTTCGTTTACTTCGATAATATATCCAAGTGCGATAAGACTTAAAAGAAAATGTCTCGAATCGTCACTGAACAAAACTCCTTTAAGGGTACATTCGCCCTGTGATAAAGCTGCCATAAGCAGCGCTCTGTTAGTAATACTCTTTGAACCAGGCACTTCAACTGTACAGTGAATCGGGTGGTCCAGCTTCTTAACCTTGTACTGTGACATAATTTTACTACTCCATTAAACGTAATTATCTCTCGTCCATATCAACATATGGTCTGTGATGTCCAACATATTTGTATGCAGGACGGATAATCTTACCTGCATTAACAAGTTCCTCAAGTCTGTGTGCGCACCAGCCTGAAATTCTAGAAGTTGCAAACATTGGTGTAAACATTTCTTCTGGAATACCAAGCATTGTGTATACAAATCCACTATAGAAATCGACATTGGCACAGACTGGCTTAAACATCTTTCTCTTGTTCATGATAAGCTGTCCTGCCTCGCTTTCAACAAGCTCATATAATGCAAATTCTTTCTGCATTCCTTTCTCTTCTGAAAGCTGTTTTGCAAATTTCTTAAGAATAACTGCTCTAGGATCTGAGTTAGTATATACCGCATGACCCATACCATAGATAAGTCCTGCATGGTCAAATGCTTCTTTGTCAAGGATCTTGTTAAGATATGTACATATCTCATCTTTATTGTCCCAATCGCTGCAATGTGCCTTAATATCTGTAAACATTTCCTGAACCTTTAAGTTAGCACCACCATGCTTAGGTCCTTTAAGGGATGCGATTGATGAAGCTATTGCTGAATATGTATCTGTTCCTGATGAAGTAACAACATGAGTTGTAAATGTTGAGTTATTACCACCACCATGCTCTGCATGAAGAACAAGACAAATATCAAGTACCTTTGCTTCAAGTTCTGTAAAGTCTCCGTCATCTCTTAACATATAGAGGATATTCTCGGCTGTTGAATAACCTTTCTTAGGATTCTTTATCATAAGTGTTCCATCAAGCTTAAAATGTCTGTATGACTGATAAGCATATACTGAAAGAAGAGGCATCTTGGCTATAAGCTGAAGACTCTGTCTTAATACATTAGGAATTGAAATATCATCCGGCTTCTCATCATATGAATAAAGACTTAAGATACTCTTCATAAGCGAATTCATAAGATTAGTACTTGTAGCTTTCATAATAACATCTCTGATGAATGCTCCTGAAAGTTCCTGAAGATCTGTTAAGATTCTTATGAATCTGTCTAACTGATCCTTGTCTGGAAGTACTCCGAATAACAGAAGATATGTTGCTTCCTCAAATCTGAATCTGTCAAGGCTGCTTCTCTTGATAAGCTCCTCAACATTATATCCCTGAAAATATAATTCTCCGTCTACAGGTATCTTTCTTCCGTGAACACTCTGGTTACCTAATACATCTGATATCTCTGTGAGACCTGTAAGTACGCCGTTACCATTGCTATCACGAAGACCTCTCTTTACATCATACTCTGTATACAGATTCTGATCGATTATACCTGAGGCTGTACACTCTTTTACAAGTTCCTCAAAATCGCTCTTATCTACTGTTGAAAGTTCCATCATTTCCTGATTGTTCATGGCTTTCCTCCTCCTGATTATTTCCCGCATAGCTAAACGCAGATGAAGATATTATATCTGCTACTAATAGTGTTTGTCAATTTACTGCTGGCTGTTTCCTGTCACATTTCTCATACCAATTACAGCATCAGCAAGCTGCCTCAGATCATCTGCACTTCCCTGGGTAAACCCTTTCTTGCTTACAACCAGGCAGTTATCATCCCCAACAAACAGATATATATTATCAGGATCCTGATTCCATTTTACAACTTCATTCCAACTGAATGTGTCACTGTCGTTTTCTTCATCTGTAATAATAATATTCTCTGCATCTATCTCATATGTGAATTTAATTCCTACCATCTTTCCATATATATTATGGAATTTCTTTTTATTACTCTTATCCATTCCAATCATTCCTATATACAGAAATACTACCGCCACTAAACCAAACAGCACTATCATAAATGTATCAGCCTGCTCATTTCCTGTCATCTTAAGAACAAGCTCTCTTATCATCATCATTCCGAATATAAGTCCAAACATATTGTAAATCAGCTTAAAGGTCTTATATCTGCTGTTATCAAAATTACTGGCACGCATGGCACCTTCCATACATTCCTTTGTGAATGCTGTTTCATTCTTTATTGTCATCAATTCCTCCCTGTATAACACTACATTATGAACGCCTCTTTAGCAGGCTTTATCTAAGGAATAATTTTAAGCCCGGCGGGGAGGTGTGTCAATGTTATATTGCAGGGGTGCGGTGGGCGGCGGTGTGCATTGATGACGAGTTTGCTATATGGCATAAACTGCACGAATCTGATATAATATTTACATACATTTCCTATAAGATTGTTTTTATTTCAATGTTTATAGGCATAATTTTATTGTCTGGGATTAAATATCATGAATATTTTTCTCGTGATACCTATAGATAGTCGCATTTTATGTCAACTTATAGGACATTTCTGAACATTTTTATATTACATTAACCGAAAATCACACATGATGGCGATAAATCACCTATAAGAGTTATATTTTTGAATTGTTTATAGGCATCTTTATGAATATTGAAGATTTCCAAAGAAAATATCGCCAGTATTTGCCTATAAATCATGAGAATTTTTTATTCTTATAGGTTAAGCCAATATCTTGGAATTAAACTTTGAAAATCAGAAACATGAATTGAAAAAAGAAAGGAGTCTTCTTATGAAACTTGCTTGTATTACCGGAGCATCTTCCGGCATCGGAAAAGAATTCGCATATCTGCTTTCAGACCTTGAATATGACCTGATTCTTGTTGGAAGAAACACAGCGGCACTTCACGAAATTGCTGATAATGTTGCTGTCAGATGCAAATGTATCACATGTGATTTATCTGATGAAAAATCATGTGTAAAGCTTGGCAAAAAACTCCGCAAATATCCACTTGATATTATGATTAATAATGCCGGATTCGGAGAACTTGGCACATTTGCTGAAACGAAATTAAAGAATGATATCAACATGATTAATGTTAATATTAAAGCTGTGCATATACTTACAAAGGCCGTACTTCCGGGCTTTATACAACGTGACAGGGGCTACATCATGAATGTGGCGTCAAGTGCCGGGCTGCTTCCTGGTGGACCATATATGTCTACCTATTATGCAACCAAGGCTTATGTTACAAGCCTCACTACTGCAATACACGGGGAACTGCGCTACTTAAAGAGTAACGTTCACATAAGCATGCTCTGTCCAGGTCCTGTTGATACCAACTTCAACAATGTTGCCAATGTAAAGTTCGCATTATCAGGAATTCCTGCTGATTACTGCGCCTATTATGCACTTTGTAAAATGTTTACAGGCAAACTTACCATTGTTCCGACATTTACAATGAAAGCCGGAATTTTTGGCAGCAGATTCCTGCCAAGACAGGTGCTTGCCTTTATGACAGGTCACCAGCAGAAAAAGAAGACAGACAATATCTGATATGATACTGCCTGTCACTGATTTAGAATTTTTTTGAAAATATAATATTCTTTCTTTCAACAAGCATTGCCTTGTTGAAGAACACATCAACTGCAGCCTTGTAATCAGCCATTCTCTGGGATTTCTTGATTGCCTTGATTTCTTTTTTGCAATCATCAAACACATATTCCATATAACACCACATTTCTTTCATCCTGTGTATGGCATGTGTATCTCCCGGCATTATGGCTGTGCGGGCTGCGTATACAAGGTCGTGAAGCTCTTTCATCAGCTTCTTATCTGCATTAAGGTCTCGCACCATCGCCTCAGGATTATCATCTGTTAATACATTAATCAGTCCGGGGTCCGCGATAAGCCCTCTTCCAAGCATAAATGTATCAACCTTCGGAAATATCTCCTTCATCTCAAGGAAATTCTTCCTTGTAAATATATCTCCGTTAAGCACTAATTTATTCCTGCTGTTATCCACTGCGTACCGGAAAGCGTCAAGATGCAGCTCATTTCTGTAGTAATCTGTACGCACTCTCGGATGAACAATAAGTTCCTCAAGAGGATAAGAATTATACACCTCCATTATCTGTGGAAAACTGTCATCATCTTCAACACCGATTCGTGTCTTGACCGAAACCTTAATATTCTCTCTTATAAATGCATCCTCAAACACCTCATCAAGAAAACGGTCGAGCTTTTCTGTGTCGCGAAGCATTCCTGAGCCTTTATCCTTTGAAACAACTGTGCCTGACGGACAGCCGGCATTAAGATTAATCTCGCTGTAGCCGTATTTTTCATAAAGCATTTTTGCTGTCCATATAAAATCCTTAGCTTCATTAGTCATGACCTGTGCAACCGTATAGGTATCCTTATTATGCCCGCGGTCTATGTCTCTTATTTCTCTTGCAAGAAAATTCTCTGACTTATTAGGTGAGATAAACGGTGTAAAATATTTTGTAATTCTGCCTTTTCCAAATGTTTTCTCATAGGCATTTCTGTATGTAAAATCTGTAAGTCCCTCCATCGGGGCCATATATATAGTATTGCTCATATACTGTATCTTTCTGTTATTCTAATGTAAATGTGCCGTTGCTGTTAGTTACAATGGCTGTCTCGAAAAATTCTTTTACTGCCTTTATCATGTATTCTGTGTCCATAATTCCTGCTGTCTCGTAAGGTGAGTGCATTGCAAGCTGCGCAAGCCCGATATCTACTGTGTTCATTGACACATGGCAGTTAGCTATATTTCCAAGTGTTGAACCACCCGGAATATCTGAACGGTTAGCAAATTCCTGCGTCGGAACTCCCTCTCTTGTACATATTTCTTTAAATATTGCCGCAGAAACCGCATCTGTTGTGTATTTCTGGTTGGCATTGTATTTGATGACTATACCTTTGTTCATATGAGGTCTGTTAGTCGGATCAGCTTTCTCCTGATAATTAGGATGAACCGCATGCGCATTGTCCGCTGAAAGCATGAAAGAACCTGCACACGCCCTTATATAATCCTCATTATCCTTGCCGGCACACGCAGCTATACGCATAAGCACATCTGATAAAAATGTTGAATCTGCTCCCTGCTTGGTGCTGCTGCCAACCTCTTCATTGTCAAATACCGCACATACCGCAACGCTTTCCTGGTTGCTCTCATCACTGTCTATAAGCGCATTCATGCATGAATATGCACACATCACATCATCAAGTCGTGGTGCTGATATAAATTCATTGTCTGCACCCCAGATTGTTCCTGCCTGTCTGTTGTACAGAAACAGATCACTGCTTATCACTGACTCTTTATCTGTCTGTGCAGCGTCTGCTATTATGCTGTCAAAAAGCCCTTTGGATTCTGTCTCTCCTATAAGCGGTATCATATCCTTCTGTGCATTATAATTAAGTCCTGTGTTGGCTTCCCTGTTCATGTGAATTGCAAGATTAGGAATTATGCATAAATCCCTGTCTACATTTACAAGGACTGGCTTTAATACTGCACCTTCCCTTACTATTGCCCTTCCTGCAACTGAAAGAGGCCGGTCAAACCACGGTGCCATAAGCATGCCGCCGTATTTTTCCACATTTAACGAAACGTAATTCTTGTCCGGTGTCAGCTCAGGATTCTCTTTTACCTTAAATGACGGTGAATCACTGTGTGCGGCTGCAATCTGATAATTGATAAAGCCCTCTGCCGCAGGCATTCTGAAAGCTATTATGGAAGAATCATTTCTTGTTACATAGTATTTGCCACCCGGTATAAGATGCCATCTGTCCCTCTCATTAAGGCGCACAAATCCTGCGTCGTCCAGCAAATCCATAAAATTCGCCGTTACCTGAAATGCTGTAGGACTTTTTTCTATGAATGACATCATATCTTTTGATACATTTATAAATGTGTTCTCTTCCATAACTGCTCCCTTCTATCTGCGTCTTCTTTTTCTATTATGTCTTCTTTTTTTCTTATTGTTCTGTACCATAATGACTACTGTTATGATTATTATCGCAACTATCACTACTACAATTATTGTAAATACTGCAGTACTTTCACTAAGTCCTTTTTTACTCTGTGAATCTGATGCTTTATTACCTGCTGTCTGTTCACTATCGTCTGTTACCACATTTGCAGCATATTCCCTGTAAACGGTCTGATTACACAGGCTGCATGTTCCTGCCTCTATTCCGTCTTTCTTGTCTGTTCCCGTAGCTTCCTTTACAACACTGTAATTGTCAACCTTATGCTCATGTATTGTGTATTTATCTGAATATGTATAACCACATGTGCTGCATGTATGTGTTGTGTAGCCGAAATCCGCTGCTGTTGCCTCTGTTACTGTGTCAGAGTATGAAGGATTGCTGCACATTTCAGGAAGGAGTGTAACTGAATAATCATATGTCTCATTTCTCTTGAAATCTGATGTGAAGCCTGAATATGCATATGTCCAGTTCATGACCTCACCCATATTTGCCTGACAGTATGCACGGCGGTCTGTATTGTCTTCGAAAAATGTTATCATTCCCTTAACTTTGTTGTTAAGCACTTCGCCCTGATATGTCTTTGACAGTTCCAATGGATATACCATATACATGCCGACAAGTCCGCCATCATGCACATATCCGTGGTCTGAATCATATCCATCTATTGTTATAGAACAATTTCTTATATTAAGGAAGCCGGCTGCGTAAGCACCACCCATAAACTGCTCATCTCTTACGGCTGCATCTGTATCAACGCAGACAAGTGTTACATCTGTAGTGATGTTATCAAGATTGCCGCTTCCAAATCCGGCAATTCCGCCTGTTCCCCACATCTTAGCTGAATCTGTTAGTGACACATATGTATCCTTAATTATACAGTCTGATATATCGCTGTTATCAGCAAGACCTGCCACTGGTGCTGCAAAACACGGTTCTGTTGAAGTTACTTCAACTCTTGCACCGTATATGTTAAGACCTGTTACTTTCGAATCCTTAAGAACACCAAAAAAGCCGGATCCATATGTTTCATACTCTTTTCTGTTACCGTCATATGTCATCATTGTATGCTTACTTACCGTCTTTACTGACAGGTTAAGTATGCTGTGTCCGTTGCCGTCAAATGTGCCAGAAAAATCCCATGGTGTCCACTCAATTCCAGTCATATCAACATCTGTCATCAGCTTATAATTACCTGTAGCTGTCTTTGCTGCCTCCACAAGTTCTGATGCTGTGCGGATTTCTGTGTATTCTGATGCTGCCTGATTTGCTGTAATTCCTGTTAAAGTACTTCCTGTCACAGTACTTCCTGTTGTCTGTGTATCTGCATTTGCCATATTAACCGGAAGTGCTGTTGCCGCAAGTATTACTGCTGCTATCGCTGCAGCCTTTTTAATGTATGATTTGTTAAACATATTACTGCCTTTCTTTCCCTATACAATTCATTGGCTTTCCCAGCCGGGTTTGATTATAGCTCAAAGAAATGATGCGGTCTAGGGGGTATTGTGTTTTAGTTTGGGTGATTATGAGAAGGGGAAGGGAGAACGGACGCCGGGTTAATTGGCATATTTCCTTCCGCAGACCCGCTCCCGCTCGATGAAAAACGTAGCGGTACTAAACTCGCCCGGGGCAGCCGTCAAAGGCGGCTCCCACGCCTCGTTAAGTGCCGACGTTTTCCAACGGTCTGCTCCAGGAAATATACACAATTAACCCCGCTGACTCTCTCCCGACCTCTTACAATCCCGAAACTAACCATGACGATATCGCTTCGCTCACCTGGGTCTGCAAAAATTTTGAGGTGAGCCTTCATCCAACCCACCCCGCCAGAAGTCCCCCGATGAACCTGCGACATCGGGAGGGGCGGCAACGTAAGCGGCGGGCGGGTGGATAGTGTTAGTTTCAGACCGTTGGAAAACGCCTGCTCTTAATGAGCTGGAAGCCGCATTTTATGCGGCTAACCAGCGAATTTAGTACAGCTGCGTTTTCCACCGAGCGGGAGCGTGTCTGAAAATGACACTATCCCCCGCCCACAGCGTCCGTCTGCCACAACCTCCCGTATGTCACAACTCGAACTTCAATATCTCACAATTCTTTATCTTAAACGCCGAAAACTCCTCGTTCCCCATATCTTCAAAATATGACTTTACCATTCGTGCAATTCCATTATGTGCAACTAAAAGATATGTTTTATCGGGCTGTGCCTTAATTTCGTCAAGCAGATTATATATACGCTGTGCAAGATGAAGCATTGTCTCTCCTCCATCAAAACTACATATAAAGTTACATTTGGCTTTTGCAAATTCTTCTCCATCTCTTGGTGTTGATTCGTATTTACCGAAATTCTGTTCCTTAAGTCTTATCTCTTCGCGCGCTGGTATTCCTGTAATCTCAGATACATGAAGTGCTGTAGCTTTCGCTCTTATAAGTGGCGAATACAGGATTTCATCTATCTGTATTCCTTCTTCAAGGATCTTCTTTCCTAACTCTATTGCCTGTTCATGGCCTAAATCTGTGAGTGGTGAATCTGTTGCACCACATATCTTGTTCTCGACATTCCAGACAGTCTGACCATGTCGTGTAAAATATACTGTTCCCATTATATTTCTCCTCTCCTGCCTTTTTGTACTTCATCTCACCTTTTCTCCGCTTCAACGTCCAATCCTCCACGCTTCAACTTCCCTTTTGGACCTCATCATGCCTTCTCCCCACTCCAACGTCCAATCTGCCACTCTTCGGCTTCCCTTTTGGACTTCCTTGTGCCTTCCCTACACACTAAAGTCCACTCCCGCTCCCAATGAGCCTGCGACATCGGGAGGGGCAGCAACGTAAGCGGCGGGCAGGTGGATAGTGTTAGTTTCAGACCGTTGGAAAACGCCTGCACTTAATGAGCTGGAAGCCGCATTTTATGCGGCTAACCAGCGAATTTAGTACAGTTGCGTTTTACACCGAGCGGGAGCGTGTCTGAAAATGACACTATCCCCCGCCCACAGCGTTCGTCTGCCACAACCTCCCGTATGTCACAACTCAATCCCCACCAAATCCTCCTTCTCAAGCATCGCCAATATATTCTTATCAACATCCTTAAGCCCCACTATCCTGCTAGCCTGATTAGATATCGCTTTCTCAAGATAGTTTCTTACATCTCTTGCATTGGCATAACCTTCTGGTTTGTTGGCGACACGCTCTGTGAAAAATCTTCTGGCTTCTTCGAGTGCATCTCTTGATAACATGTATTCCTGCTTCTTGCAGTTATTTATAAGTATCTCTACTTCTTCCTCGGCTGTGTAATCCTCAAAATTGATGAATTTATTGAATCTTGAACGCAATCCCGGATTGGAATCTAAGAATTCCTCCATAAGTTCTGTATAGCCTGCTACTATCACAACTAAATCATCTCTGTGGTCTTCCATTCCTTTTAATAATGTATCTACAGCTTCCTGCCCGAAGTCTCCCTGCCCTTTGCCATTAGTAAGTGTGTATGCTTCATCTATAAAAAGAACTCCACCAAGCGCAGACTCTATTACTTCCGCAGTCTTGGATGCAGTCTGTCCTATATATCCACATACCAGCCCTGACCTGTCTACTTCTACAAGATGACCTTTGGATATTGCCCCTATTGCCTTATATATTCTGGCAAGCAGTCTTGCAACTGTCGTCTTTCCTGTTCCAGGATTTCCCATGAATACAAGGTGTTTGTTGACGCTTGTCTGCTTCATTCCCATCTGCTCACGCATTTTCTGGACTTTAAGAAGATTAATAAGTGCATTGACATCTTCTTTTACTGCAGTAAGTCCTGTCAGTGAATTAAGTTCTGCAATTAGTTCATCTGCGTCCGGCTCTTCGTCATCCGCTGTCTCTGCCTGTATTGCCGCACTCTTGTAATCAGGACGCAGAAGACCATATGATTTAAGATTCTCATCTAACATTACACAGTATGATGATAAAACATTTATCTCAACCTCGGTACTTCCAGTATTCGCAGCCAGATATTCCTGCCCAAGCTTGCGGTAGGTTTCTGCCAGCGTACGTGCCTCTTTGTTGTCGTATCGGTCGTTCTTAATCTTGTGACCGGCATTGGCTAATATGAAATACTTAAATGTCTCCGGCACTCTTGTGATATATCCTGCACCAAGCATGTTGCGGTTCTTGATATCAGCCGCCATTGACGCACTCACATCGAATCCCAGTTTTTTCTTTATAAATGCTTTCTCTTCCTCACCATATCTTCCATCTGTCATTGATATGTATATAAGAAAATGTAACAGCTCTTTCTTAAGATTGTCGCGAAGCTTCACATTTCCAACCAGTTTTACAACACCATTCTGTTCTATGTAATCGCACATTTCATAACATAAATTAATCGAATCCATAATATCTCCTCTCATATGAACTTTGTACACGCATATAACACAATCAGAAATATCACATTATACACTGTAAATGTAACAAAATATTTTCCTTTTCCATCTGGCACTTCATTGACATACTGCTTATATGATATAAGGCTAGCCATTGAAGCTATCAGTGTGCCAAGACCGCCAATATTAACTCCAAGTGCAAGGTTCTTTATATTATGCGTAAATCCTGACAGCAGAAGTGCCGCCGGAACATTGCTTATACACTGGCTTGTAATGATTCCAACGCCTATTTCCCTGCCATCAGCAATACCTGATAAGAATAATGCAACCGGCTCTATCCTTCCCATATTGCCTGTAAATATGAAGAAGCCGACAAATGTTAACAACAACGCGTAGTCTGCTTTCAAAAGCACATTTCTTTCTATTATAAATGTAGTAACAAGCACCAGTACTGTAAGTACATACCACGGAAGTACTCTTGCAACAACAAGTAATGCGATGATAAAAAGAATTGTATATAACAACACATTTACAGGTACAGCTTTCTGACCTGAATTATCGTCTGTATCCTTCATGCTCACATCAGCATTTTTATTCTTTAAAAGCATTATTGAAATAATAAGAAGCGTTGCCGAAACAATTGTATATGGCAGAAGCCACATTATGAACTGACCTGCTCCCACCCCCGCAAGTCCGTATAGATACAGATTCTGCGGATTGCCAATCGGTGTAAGCATGCTTCCAAGATTCGCGGCTATTGTCTGTAATACTACAACCGGTATCATAAGTTCCTGTCTGTCGCACTGCTTAAGCATCATTATCGCAAACGGAACAAATGTTATCAGTGAAACATCATTGGTAATCAGCATGCTGCTAAAGAAACACAGTGCAACAAGTACGCTCACAAGCTGCCACATTTTCCGTGTTCTCACAAGAAGTGCATGTCCGATTTTTTCAAAGATGCCGTTATTCATGTAACCTTTTGTTATTATCATCAGACTCCACAATATTCCAAGTGAACGCCAGTCAATATAACCTACATATCCTTTATCCGGTCTTACTAAAAATGCTGAAGCAGCCGCAAGCACCCAGCTTACCGTCAGCACTATATCCTTTTTAAAATAATATATAATTCTTTTCATATCTGTCTGCTCTCTTATGTAATTATTATCTCATATTTTACAATATATTTTTTATCCTTTACAGTATTAGTTGTCAAATAAATTCTGTAAGTTTATAATAGAAAAAGTTTTGCATAGGAGAATCTGTTAAATTATGAAGAAATTATTAGACAAATGGATTAGTATTAGTCTCATTAAAAGAATTATTGGAGGACTGGCACTTGGTATTATTCTTGGCCTGCTCGTTCCAAAGGCTTCCGGCATTGCTCTTTTCGGAAGCGTTTTCGTTGGCGCACTTAAGGCTATCGCACCGCTTCTTGTTTTCGTGCTTGTCATAAGTTCTTTATGTCATTCAGGAAAAAGTCATGGCGGCGTTATTAAAACCGTAATTATTCTGTACATGTTCAGTACCATTCTTGCCTCTGTAATCGCAGTATTTACAAGCAAATTATTTCCGGTTACGCTCACTCTGACAGAGGGCATTGAAGAAATGTCATCACCTGGAAGTATTGGTGATGTATTTAACTCTTTGTTGATGAATATTGTTGAGAATCCTATTACTTCTCTTACTAAAGCTAACTATGTAGGTATTCTTGCATGGGCTGTTGTTATCGGTATTGCATGTAGACATGCCAAGGAATCTACTAAAGATATGCTTGTAGATATTTCTAATGGTCTTTCCAAGGTTGTTACCTGGATTATTAATTTTGCTCCATTTGGTATTATGGGACTTGTATTTGATACTGTGTCAAACAATGGTATGTCAGTATTTAAGGAATATGGAAAGCTTCTTATGCTTCTCGTTGGTACTATGCTTTTTATTTATTTCGTTACCAACCCGATTCTTGTTTTCTGGTGTACACACAAGAATCCCTACCCACTTGTATTCAGATGTTTAAAAAAGAGCGCACTCACTGCATTTTTCACAAGAAGCTCCGCTGCCAATATTCCTATTAATATGAAGGAATGTGAGGATATGGGACTCGACAGGGATACTTACTCTGTAACTATTCCGCTCGGCGCAACTATTAACATGGACGGTGCCGCTATTACGATTACTGTTATGACACTTGCCGCAGCCAATACTTTAGGTATTACTGTTGATATCCCAAGTGCAATTCTTTTAAGTATTCTTGCAGCGCTTTCTGCATGCGGTGCTTCTGGTGTTGCCGGTGGTTCACTCCTGCTTATACCTATGGCATGCTCATTATTTGGTATTCCTAATGATGTTGCAATGCAGGTTGTCGGAATTGGCTTCATCATCGGTGTTATTCAGGATTCTGTGGAAACTGCACTTAACTCATCATCTGACCTTTTACTTTCTGCTTCTGCTGAATTCAGACAGTGGAGAAAAGAAGGCAGGGATATTACTTATTAATATGACTAATGAAAAAATGTCTGGTATGCTGCACTACTGCGGCACACCAGACATTTTTAATAATTATGGGTTTCTTTATCTATTCTTAATTATGCTTACAACTGCTAGAACAGCATTTATAAGACACCATACTGACCAGATTACTAAGTCACTGTAATTGCCGTATCCTGCAAATCCGAATACAGCGGCAAGTCCGAAAAGTACAATCAACGCTATATCGTGTCCCTTGCCAGTCTTATTTCTTGTAGCTATCGAAACAATTCCACCAGCAAGCATAAGTATTCCAACTATTACGCCGACACTTCCTGATATGCCACCATTGTCCTCAAGTGCATTAACTACTCCTGCGGCGCATGACTGAAACATAACTACTGCAAATAATATAATTGATAATATTCCTGATACCAGTTTCCAAACTCTCATTTTCTACTCCTCCTACTGAAGCTTTATTATTACTTTTTCACTTGACCATATATTGGCTGTGTATTCCAGTTCGATAGATTCTGCATCAACTGGAACTGCAAATACTACACTGAAGTTTATTTTACGACCAGTTGATAATGTATCTCCTGAGAACTCATTTACAGATGCGATAAAACTTTGATCACAGCTCTCATTATCTGCATAACAGCTAAAATCTGCACTACTTACATAAGCATCAGATTTACCGTTATTTTCAAATGAAAAGTCTGCTTTGACATATTTTTTCCCATCACCAGGCTTGTAAAATCCATATGGATCATCGTAATCGGTAAAATCTGTATCCGCATCATTAACTGTACCCTTTAATCCATCTTTCTCAAAGCTTCCACCTACCATGACAACATTATCACTTTCTGTGCCTGTCTTATCCGAAGCACCACTCGCATTACTGTTATCTACGCTTGTGTCAGATCCACTTCCCATCGCCATTGCAGCAAATACTATCAGACACAGCAGTACCCCTATGTACTTCCTGATTCTTTTCATATGATTTCCTCCTCATATCATGTCTTTTTATAATAAAAACAGCCATCAGTTCTGCAATTATCTCAACAATAATATCCATCACATCAAATGTTCCCTTTACACATCCGGTAACCTGAAGGACTTCCATAATTGTCGAAAACATGCCTGCTATCACAAACATTTTCCATACATAAGCTGTTTTATTACCTGTAACCAGCATTAATGAAAATACCAGTGCATACGCCCACAGCATATCTGGCATATAACTACGCAAATTTACTACAAATGTGTTCTCCGTTCCAACATGCAGACTGACTCCAAGCAGACTGTCAATATTCTGTACAAATATGACTTGCGGTGAAGTCACATAGTAAAACAGACTGCCTGCCAGTATTGGAAGGGAAATGTTTGCATATATAAATATCTTTTTCATATAATGGATGTTATCACAATGATGGCTGCAAACCGTGTGCTGACAGCACAAAAAAAGACAGGACATAATATTGAATTGTCTCAACATATATCCTGTCTTTTTATAATTACAAATATCCTATAATTGCCATAAATATTGCAAAAAAAGCTAAAAACATAAAACTAATCGTAAATGCATACCCAAATGTCAGAATAGTGCTTAATACATTTATCTTCTTCATTCCCGGAAGCTTTCTCCTTATATTAAGATAGTTGCCAAACCACATTGTCATTCCAAATAGGAGTACAAATACAGCTATCTTATACATTGTAAGTTCTCCGCCAGTTACCGGTATTCCCGTTTTACTGTCCGTAACTGCAAAAGTTATTGTCATCCATACAATAACCGCATACCATACTAGCGCAATCAGACAATACACGACATTCAGCCGTCTGAATCCCGGCAGCAGATATCTGCGCCATGAAGTATCAATATCGTAATTCCTTTTCTGATATTTCCTGTACATTTTAACAATTATATCTCTTATATTACGATAGGTTCTCACAACCGAAATGGTATTATCCTTACCAAATGCTGTTTCAGCTTTTTTCCTATTATCCTGTACTATACTATAATTTAACATATCCAGCACGCCACGAAGCTCTTCAGCCGATTGATATCGATCCTTTGCATCTACCATAAGGCATTTCTTAAGAATATCTGAAAATCTGCACTCTGCAATTCCTGCTCCCGGCTTGTCACCTGTCATAATATAATTAATTGTTGCTCCCAGACCATATATATCCGTACGCTCATCAGACTGCCCGAATCCAAACTGCTCTGGTGCAGCAAAATACACTGTTCCCAGCATTCTGGTATCTTCATTCTTATCTGCATTAACATGTCTTGCCGCATTAAAATCTATAAGATTCACATGTCCATTTTTTTCAATAATTATATTAGATGGTTTAATGTCTCTGTGGACAATTGCCGGCTCTAACTGATGCAGTCGCACAAGAATGTCCGCAAGCTGTACTGCAATATCATATGCCTGTTCCTCGTTTAATAGTCCCTGCTCATCTAATACCTGCTTAAGGCTCCTGCCCTGCACATACTCCTCAACTACTATAAGCTTTCCATCATCAGCAACACATTCCTTTACCGCAGGAACTCCCTCAATTCTTACAGAGGCAAGCTGCTCATATACATCACGCGAATATATATCAAGTGTCTTTTTAACGCAAAGCTCACTGTTCCTTATATCCTGCACCAGCACTATATTCTTTTTTTCATCAAGTACTGTCAGTTCCCTGTAAAATGACAGCCTGCTCTCTTCTTCTAAAGTCATATTTTTATCCTTATTGTAATTTAGTGTTTATTATTATACACTATATCAATAGAAAATGTGTACTCTATTGTGAAAGGCGGAATTAATAATGAACGAAAAACCGACTTATGAACTTGATAAAATCTTAAGTTCAGTTGAGCCTGAACATTTTAACAGATACCGTAATGAAGAGGATACTGACTCACAGATGTCTGTCAGCGAATTCTTTAACCGGTATATAGGAAGCTACGGACTTCAATTAAGTAATGTTATACGACAAAGTGATATTCCAGCTAATTATGCATACGGAATACTTAATGGCAATCGTACCAATCCAAGCCGTGACAGAGTAATTGCACTCTGCATCGCATGCCATATGAATCTTACTGATACCAACCGTGCGTTAAAAACTGCAGGCTTAAGCCCTTTGTATTCCAAGGTCAGCCGCGATGCTGCAATTATAATTATGATTAACAAATGTGAATATGACATTGGAATTATTAATGAATTTCTGTATGGACATAATCTCAATATTCTTTCTACATCTAGCAACAAGGAGGCTTAACTATGAACATAATTGACTCACACATTCATATATGCCGCTGCATCAATGGATTTGGAAACAGCGGAGAAATGCAGGCTATAGGCGGAGGTTACGCAAGCTACGCTGATGGAACTATATTCCAGATGATACCAGAGTGTCTCGGTGAATATGATGTAACTCCGGAAGCGGTTCTTAAGGTTATGGATGAAGCTGGTGTTTCCAAGGCTGTTATGCTTCAGGGCAATTTCTTAGGACCGCAGAATCTCTACACTTATGAGGCTGCAAAGAAATATCCTGACCGTCTTGCTGCAGCAGCTACTTACGACCCATTCTGCAGAAATGTTGATTCTATAAGAAAGCATTTGTTTGAAGACCTCGGAATTAAGATTGTAAAATTCGAGGTAAGTACCGGAAGCGGTCTTATGAGTTATCATCCTACTATTCCCCTTGATGGTGATGTTATTGAGGAAATGCTGTCATATGCTGAAATGCATAATAATACTGTTGTGTTCGATATTGGACGCTACCCTGCCGAGTGCTGGCAGCCGGAATCCCTCGCCCGCGCAATTAAAAGACACCCTGACACGCAGTTTGTTGTGTGCCATCTGCTTGCCCCAAGAGGTCTTGTTCAGGAAAATGTCTGGCTTAAAGGAATGGAGGCACTCACGCTTGACAATGTTGTATTCGACCTTGCAAGCCTTCCTTCTAATCAGGGTAAAGACGCCAGATACCCTTATCCTGACGCAATCCATTATATTAAACGCGCCATCGAACTTGTCGGAAGCGACCGACTTATGTGGGGAAGCGACCTGCCTATGAATCTGTGCAAGGACAGCTACAGACACCTTATTGATTACATTGTCTTAAGCAATGAAATATCAACACCTGACAAGGAAAATATCATGGCTGCTACTGCAGCTAAAGTATATTTCAAATAATCCACATGTTTAATATATCCCTCAAAAGCACTGTTTACCTGCTTTTGAGGGATTTTTATATTCTCCTGTTGACATATTATGCATATCATGTTATATATACTACGACAGATGTACTACGGCTGTCGTAGTATCGCCTGTCGTAGTAATTATCATTTATTTAATATTTATTATCAGGTGAATCATCACCTTCAATTAATTCGAAGGGAGGAGTATGCATGGCTGGCATCAGCAGCGACATTATACGAGGCTACAACGATACAATTATCCTGTATCTTCTGCTTGATAAGCCATCTTATGGTTATGAGATTTCTAAGCAGATTAAGGCCATGACCAATGAGAAATATATTGTTAAAGAAACTACTCTTTACTCCGCATTTACACGTATGGAAAAAAACGGATATATCACTTCTTTCCCCGGTGTAGGCGAGAATGGCGGAAAAAAGCGCACCTATTATCAGATTACTGACGAAGGACGGCTGTATTATCGGTCAAAATGTGAAGAGTGGGCTCTCACTAAAGAAGTTATTGAAAAATTTATTGTGAAGGAGAATTAATGTATGGATACTATTAAAAGTTATCTTGAAACTATGTTTGCCAATCTCCCCGCAACTACTGAGGTTTTAAAGGCTAAAGACGAATTGTGGGGCATGATGGAGGACAAATATAATGAACTTATCAGCGAAGGTAAAAGCGAGAATGAGGCTGTAGGTACTGTTATCTCAGAATTCGGCAATCTTGACGAACTCGCAGAAACTCTCGGACTTAACAGACAGTCTTCTGCTCCTGTTGATAACAGACGCACTTTAACACAGGATGAAGCCAGAAGCTTTGTAAGTGCCGGCAGCCGACATGCATTTCTGACTGCATTAGGGGTTTTCTTATGTATTTTCTCAGTAGTTCCAGCGGCAGCCTGCAGTGCATTTCATAATAATTTTCTCCAGACAATGGGCACTGTTGCTCTGTTTATTATAGTTGCCTGCGGTGTTGGCATATTTATAATAACCAATTCTTTAATGAATAAATACGACTATATTAAGAAACACGAATGTATCATCGATTATGCCACTGTCGGATATGTGCAGGATAAGAAGGAACAACTTCGCAACATTTCTATTGTGTGCCGCACTCTGGGAATTATTATGTGTATCATAAGCTTTGTCCCTGCTGCCGTTTTTGACGCAATCCCAATACAGGGACTTGACGATATCGGCGGCGCAGCAATGATTTGTATAGTAAGTGTCGGCGTATTCCTTATTGTTTTCGGTTCAATGGCTGAGACTTCATGTAAGACTTTACTTGCTCTTAATGGTGACAATGTAGCCGGCAGCTATGTTAAGAAGGAGAATAAAGAAGTAAGATATATTAACAATACTGCAACAACTATTATGTCTGTTTTCTGGCCTACCGTTACATGTATATATCTGTCAGCCAGTTTCATCACATTTGCATGGGCTTTAACATGGGTTATATGGCCTGTTGCGGCTGTAATACATGCTATATTTAAGAGTATACTTAAAGACGATTCCAGGGAGGTGTAATTATGAAGAAACGAATTTATCTGTCAATTATATATTTTATTACACTTATATGCATAATTATTGGCGTTCTTGGTAATGTATTTAACATTTCTCCTTTTACACGCATGACTATGGCATCCAGTGGCAAATATATTGAAAATTCTTCTATTTATGATAATGTGTCAGACATATCTGTTGATATGAATCTTGGCAGTGTTGAGATTAAGAAAGGCAACAAGCTTGAAGTTATCTATACAGGTGCTGAAAAGTTTAAGCCTGCTGTATCTGTTTCTGGAACTTCATTAAATATTGAACAACATGTAAAAGTACATCTTATGACTAATATCAAAAACTCAGACTGCACACTTACAATTACTATTCCTGACAATATCAGTCTTAATTCTATTCAGGCTGACCTTAATATGGGTGATATGGATGTTAACAATATACATGCTTCTTCTGCTGATTTCTCTGTTGATATGGGTTCTCTTAAGATCGTTGATTCTGCCGTTAAGAATTTAACTGCTGATAACAATATGGGCGATATTAAGCTTACAAACTGTGACAGTGATGTCCTTAACCTTTCTGTCGATATGGGTTCTCTGAAAATAAACGGTATAGATATTGATAAATACAGTTCTAATCTCTCTGTAGACTTAGGCGACATCAAGGTTAATGATTCTACTTATTCTCACAGCTATACTAATAATGCTGGCAGCGGTAAAAGTATAAATGCTGATGTTAATATGGGTGATATTAAGATTAACAGATAACAAATCTGAAAACAGCAGTTACCACTTATGGTTGTGGTAGCTGCTGCTTTTTACTACTTATTCTGTTCTTCCAATAACTTCTTTAATCTTGCTATCTCTGCATCTTTTTCTTCTGATGATGACTTTAGTTCTTCATTCTGTGCTTTCAGCTCATCCTTCTGAACCTTCAAAGCCTCCATCTCATCTTTCATCCTGTCAACCATCAACTCTGCCGTATTCCTGTCCAATATTCTCAACGCTTCTGAAAACATACTGAGCACCTCCCCGGGTCTTTCCAAATACTCATTAATATCTTTGTACACCCTTTCTTGATACCAGAATATTGATATTTCCTAAATAAGTCAAAGCTTAACATTTGTTATAAATCAGCCTTTTTCTAATCTTACTCATCTTCTAACTGTGATTTAATAATTAATCTTGAGAATATCTGTAACACAAGAGAGTACACAAAGCCTATGTAACACATAGCATTTATACTAAACATATCCTCCATTCCATACTCTCCAAGTTTGCTTCTAATATACATCCCAATTATTATTGTTACTCCAAACATAACCATTCCACATATAGACATTCCATTATCTACATCGACAATTGTGTCTATATGATAATCTGATATTATGTATTTAATCAGTAATGCATCTACAATCAAAAGAACAACATATCCAATTATAAATGCCAGACAACAGATAACTATTAAAAAATTTAATTTCACACCATATTCCGACATATCTCCTGATTTGAAAACCAATCTATACAAGAATTTAATTGCACTAATTTTTTCTGTTTTACTTACAATCCATGCGTCTATATTCAGCTTATATCCCATTCCGAAAAACTGTACTATTGCCAGAAATATAGCACTAAAAATGCTTATAATTCTTATTACTGAATTGGGTTTACCAAAGTTTCTTAACATATCCATCACAAAGTTAGTCTGCTGATAAACCTTCTTCTGAACGGAAGCATTCTGCTCGCTATTAATGCTCTTTCCACATTTGGTACAAAATTTTGCTTCACTATCAATAGGTGAACCGCAGTACTGACAAAATTTTTTCTCTTCCATATTTTTTCTCCTTATTATCTAATAATATTTAAAACTATCCGGATTAATCTGATTTGCCTTATTATATATATCTGTAAAAACACTGAATCCAGCAAATATACCATTTGCTATATCTACTACATCGTCTGTAATTAATGTGTTTGTACATGCTGCAATCATTTTGTCCCTAGATGTTTCAATTATTGCATTACATGACTTTCTACTATCATATACAGTATTATCATTATCAACTTCTATGTGTTCTAAAACACTGCAACCATGAAAAATATTGTTTCCGATATAGTTTACGCTCTTGGGTATATAAACACTTTTTAATTTACTACAATTTTCAAAAGCATAATTTCCAATTATCTTTAATGTATCAGGTAATTTAATTTCAGCAAATTTGCTATAAGTAAATGCTCTTTCTTCTATTTCCTTAACTCCTTCAGGTATAACCAAACTATCAATTTCACACCCATAAAAAGCATCCTCAGCAATACATAAAATATCATCTGGAATTGAAAAATCCTTATTTATAGCATAAATTAATGTTTTTGTATCATTGTTAATAATGCAATTATTCTTTTCACTGAATATTCTATTATCTTTTGAAATCTGAATATCTGATAAATTATTGCATCCGGTAAATACACCATTTCCTATTGCCCGTACCGTTTTCGGTATAAAGATACTTTCAAGTGATTTACAACCAGTAAAAGCACTGTCACCTATTTTTTCAACTCCATCTGTCATATATATTTTTTTTAAAGAATCACAGCTAGCAAATGTATATCCATCTATAAAATACAGACTAGGAGGCAACACTATTTCACTTAAGCAGTCACAATTTACAAAAGTACTCGATCCTATTTCTTCCAGACCATCTGCAATATAGAAATTTTCTATATTTTTTCCAACCTCAGACCCTAACCCACTGAACATATTGTTTCCTAATTTAGTAATTCCGCTATCAATAACAACTGTATTTATAACTATATTTGACTTATGCCATGTATCTTCTGTTATCACCCCTTCTCCGTAAATAATTAATGTATTATCTTTGTAGTACCATTTTGCCTTACTCCCACAAGTTCCTTTATCTTCTGCAGAAGTTTCTGGCAATCTTTCCTTTATTTCTGATATTTTTTGCTTTACTTCTGTCCTCTTGTTTTCATATATGTTTTGTACCATTTGTTCATTATTATCAGATGTGCCAGTTTCCTTTATGTTTATCTGATTTTTTCCACACCCAGCAAGTCCTATTAACATAATAACTGTCAACATTAAAACTATTTTCTTTTTCATAAACAATTCTCCTTGTGTGTTAATTTATTGCTGTACTCTTTCATAAATTCCAACGGAACCATTTTTAGCTGTTAATGTTAATTTATTATCTGATAAAGTGTAACTCCAAACATCATCACCTATTTTCAATCTTCCATTTTCAGAAATCCATTTCTCTTGATATCCTGCACTTGTTACACTAGTTCCATCACTAAACAATTCAAATCTTTCATAAAACCATGAACTATCCTTTCCTTCCTTTATTTCCCATCTTCCTAATATTGCATTTTGTTGCGCTGTCTGTTGTGTCCCAGATTTTCCTCCACAAGCAACAAGAGCTACCAGCATCATTAAAGTCAACACTAAAACCACTTTCTTTTTCATAAACAATTCTCCTTTGCAATTTTATTAACTGTATAAACACAGACTGCCTATTTAGTTAATGAAATTTTAGCATTTTAGACTATATAATTCAAGTTATTTTTAACTGTATGCACAGTTTATATATTCTATTCTGTTTCCATCTCACATCAGAATATTTTAACTATGTAAGCATAAAATAGCCTATATAGTTTATGTAAAATTACCATTTCCGACCATACAATTCAAGTATAATTATATTCTATAGGCAGGTATATTATGGATTATTATATGATTGGGCAAAAAATCAGAAAATTTAGAAAAGGATGTGGATTATCACAGGAACAACTGGCTGAAAAAGTAGGAATCTCTACAACACATTTGAGCCATATCGAAACAGGAAACACTAAGCTCAGCTTACCGGTATTTGTTGATATTGCAGAAGCTTTATCTGTACAGACTGATGAGCTGCTTTACGACACACCAAGTATTAATCTATCTACCAAAGCAGAAATACTAAATGTTTTGGATTCGTGTTCAACACAGGATTTTTATATTTTAAGAGACATTATTAATGCTACAAAATGTTCACTTGATAAGTACAGAAATTAATTCACTCACAATTAATAAAGAACCGGATCGCAAGAAAATCCCTCAAAGGATTCTCTCCGACCCGGTTCTTTGGCTTGTTTATAGTTTTATTATGATTGTAAGCATATCAATTATCTGACGTCTTTAATTCTGCGTCTTGATACAACTGCTACACCTGCTGCCAGGGCAAGTAATGCAGCTAATGAATATACTGCCATGTTGTCTGCATCGCCAGTCTTAACATCTGATACAGATGTATCTGATGTACCTGCATCAGTTGTGTTGCCAGACTCTTCTGAACCAGAAGGTGTACCTGCATCAACCTTTACTAATGCATTGATTGCTGCTGTAAGATGCTCTGTTGCCTCATCAACATCTGCCTGATATTCTGCAACTGCAAGTGCATCGACTGCTTCCTCATACTCAAGCTTCATAGCTGCCCAGGATTCGGCTGTGTAATCAGCTTCGTTAAGTGCATCTGCTGCTGCAATAGCTGCTGAAAGCTTTGATGTATCACTTACAGGTGCTTTAATCTTAACGATATTAGCATCAGTTGCTTCAAAATCAATTGTAGTATCAGTATATCCTAATGCATATACAGTAAGTGACCAGTAACCTGTTCCATCATATCCTGCTGGTAACTGGCAGCGTGCTGAATCTGTAAGTCCAAGCTGGATTCCCATTACTTTGTGCATCCAGTTATCTGCTGCGAATTTAGTACCATATGTAGCAACTACATTTGTTCTTGTTGCATCATTTCCATAATATGTCCACTTAACAGCCTGCATCATAGCACCTAATGCGCCATATCCATCACCATTAATATCAACTCTTAAGAATTCACCGTATGAACCTGTAGCATCTTTTACTGTAGATGTAATGTTAGCAGCCACACTTATATCCTGCTCTGCAAATGACTTTCCACTTCCAGTCTGTCTTGCAGAGAATGAATATGTTCCATCTGCATTCTTAACAGCTGTCTTAAGTCCGTTAGTATCTGCATTAACTGCTGCTGTATACTCATATGAGCTAAGCTTGTTCTCACCAAATCCACCGTATAACTTCTCACCATTCTTGACAACTCTGTAATGCTGCTCAAAATCAGCAAGATCAGATGTCTTAACCTTAACCGGAACATACTTAATACCAGTTACTTCATAAGAAGAAAGCTTAGATGTTGTACCATCTGTATTAGTAATTACTCCCTTACTATATGAAAGCTGTGTACCATCTGTAAGAATCATTATCTGATTCTTTGCATCACCAGTCCAGCCGGCAAGCTCATACTTCTTACCATCTTCTGTATCAATTGTTGCCATGCACTGATAGCTTCCTCTGTGAAGACCATGATTGGTTGTTGCTCTTGTTACTGTATCAAAACCGCCTTTATCATACTCACCATGTGTATCCTTCTCATTAGATGATGTTACATCCCCTGCGTTATATACGCCCTCGTTAGCCCAGTATTCCTGCCATGTAAGTCCAGCATATACATATGAATACTCATCATCTGCTGCATGTGTATCAGACACAAGTGCAGGAAGTGCTGTTACAGCAAGAACAGTAGCGGCTGCAACTGCAGCAATCTTAGTAAAAATGTTCTTTCTCATAATTCCTCCTTGTTTTGCGAAGCAAAATCCGAACCCATTGGTGAGGAGAGGAATTTTGCCTCCTTATAATTTTTTCTATTACAAATCTGCCTACTTCTTAGCCGATTTATAAGCATAGTAAAATGCCTTCTTGATGGCATTGCTTGATTTGGTTGCACCAGATACTGCATCAACACCTGATGTACTCTGATTTGCAAGAAGCTGTGCAGGAACCTTTGCATTTGCCATATTAAAATACTGCACATCCTGCGCACCCGCTTCTGATTCAGCAGTAACCGATGTAATCGTATCTCCCGATATGACTATTGTAACCGTTACATTGTAGTTATAAGTCTCACACACAGCGGAACCTGTATAAGTTCCATCTGCTTTAAATGTGGTATTAGCCGGTGCGTCACTGCCTGAACCGCCGCTCAGCTCTCCACTATTGTCAGAGCCATTATCCGGCTTGGCTGACTGATTACCACTGTCAGAACTATTACCTGATGAATTACCAGAAACATTATCCGAACCGGAATTATTGCTATTCCCCAACATTTCATTTCCTGCACCACCAGCCTGTGAGTCTGACTGTCCATCTGATGAAACTGATTCTTCCAGACTCTCTTGTGTTGTTCCTTCGGCATCTGTCTTAGCCGTACTGCTCTCAATCTCTTTTACCATTGCTGCAACTGTCTCTTCATTAAAGAAATCATCCCATTCCTCATTGTCTTCCGATGCCGATACTGTCTGTCTTCCTGCAAAGCACGACACCGTCATCACTGCACATATAACCAATGCCAGTCCATACAGAACCGTCTCTGGTTTCTTACCGTATGTCTTTCCAGATCTTGCTGCCTTCACTGATACAGCCTTTGCTATTCTCATAGCTGCATAGCCTAAGAAAACTATGCTGTAGATAACTACATTTGCAACATACATGCCAAGTCCAAGTCTCGCATAAGGTATGTTAATGAGCATAATGTGAACATACATAAGTCCATAGAACACATATGCCGTGCGCTGCAGCTGCTTCCACTTCTTAGCCTGCATCTTCTTTCTTACAGCCTGAAATGAAGTTACTGTAAGCACAATCATTATTATGATAAGCACAAGGCTTATTATTGCTGCTGTAAGCTGTGTTGCTGATAATGCCTCCGGCTTAATAAAAAGCATTTTAAAATATGTTATTCCATATGTGAAATTATGACACAGGACGAGTATTGCCGCTGTAATTGACAATTCACCTCTTATCTTCATAAGCGGTGCAATCAGCTTGCTACCCTTAGGAAGTGCACCTGCATACATTACTGCAACGAACATTGCCGTTCCAAGAGAACCCTTTGCAAATATCCCCAATATATTATTCTTTACAAATAAAGGCATTGGCAGAAATCCAATCAGGAATACTGCAATAGAGATTACTGCTGCCCCTATATAGTAGATACCTGCGTGTTTTTTAAGTGAATCTTTAAGAAAATATATGAATAAAGATACGATTATAAGTGATATTATTAATAACATGTCTGCTCCTTCTAGTCTTTATATCCAAGGTTAGTTTTCATAAACAAAAGTAATTTCATCTATCTTTGATTAGTTTTTTCTAACTGTTCTATAGAATATATTTTAGCCCCTGCATTTGTCAATACAAACTGTTAATAATAATTCTCATTAAGGTTGTATGGAAATTATTTCCGTGTTCATATTTGTTGAAAAACTGTCAGCTATTCCCTCTGACATATATACTTTGCTTCCATCGAAAAGTATCATCTCAAAATCAAGCGAGCCACTTCTATACAGCTCTTTCGCACCATCAAGCCCCATTACAAAAAGCGCAGTTGATAATGCATCTGCTGTAGTTCCATCTGAACATACAATTGTAACCGATGTCAGGTCACTCTCTGATGGATAACCTGTCTGTGGGTCTATAATATGATGATATACCTGTCCGTCCTGCTCAAAATATCTCTCATATCCACCTGATGTTATAACTGCCTTATCAGCAGTGCTTAATACGCCAAGATAACTGCTTTCACTGTCAGGATTCTGTATGGCAACCCTCCAGTCCGAGCCATCGCTCTTTTTTCCAAGCACCTGCACATTGCCTCCAAGATTTACGATTGCATGCTCTATGCCGCAGTCCTTCATAATCTGAATCACCCTTGAGGAAGTATAACCTTTGGCAATTCCGCCAAGATCAATGCTTGCACCATCTGATAATGTCACCTGCTGCCCGTTAATCCCCACATTTGTATAAGAAACATGCTTAAGTACCTCTGCAATCTCGCTGCTTTCAGGCACTCTATAATTCTTGGTGGTAAATCCCCACAGCTCCATAACCGGGTATATCGTAATATCGAAAGCACCTTTAGTTTCTTTAGATACCTGCATTGCCCTGTTCATTATAAATGCAGTTTCTTCCGATACTTCTCCGCTTCCATTTTCATTTATCTTAGTAACATCACTGTCCTCATTTCCTACCGAAAACATTGCATCAAGCCGGTTAATCTCCTGAACTGCTTTACTTACTGCTTCCTCTGAATTGCTGCCATATGCAGTAAGCGACATATATGTATCCATTGCAAATATTTCCTGTGTACTCTGGACTGTATCGTCCTTCTCTGGCTTGCTGCCACCACATGCTGTCAGAACAGCCGCCGCAAGAATTGCTGTAATTCCTGCCAATATATATTTTCTGATATTATATTTCATGCTTTTAAGTTTTATCCTCCATCTTATACTGGTTAGTTCTATAAAACTTTATAGCATAATAATTAAAATGTCAATCACATACGGTCACACATTCACCACGCAAAAACACCCACAATATAATTGCGGGTGCTCCTGTAAAGAAAATTCTTATGAAATTAGATATCTTTTCTTCTTCTCATGTATACTGCTGCCATTCCAAGCAATGCACAAAGGCTTGCTGTAGTTAATGCGGCATACATTCCTGCATGGCTCATATCGCCTGTCTTAACTGTTGTATCTGCTCCTGTTGAAGTTCCTGTTGAATCATCTGGTTTCTCTGCCGGATTCTCGTTATCTGATGGATTTCCTTCAACATATTCAGGGTTCTGGTTGTTCTCACCTTCCCATGTAATATCTAAGTTATGAAGCATTGTTGTATTCTGCCATCCACCAGCTCCTGTTGTTCCTGTATGCTGTATTGCAACACCGCCAAAGCTGTTAGCTGCAATATCTGCTGTAAGGTCAACCACATGTGGATATCCCTTAGCTGCCTGATCTGCCAGCTGTTCTGTTGGTGTCTCAACATGAGCAGTGAGCTTATTACCTTCAACCTTTAAGCTGATTGTACAACCTGTTGCATAGCAACTTGCGATAACCTCATCAGAGATTTCTGTTACTGTTCCGTTGTCATATTTTACAAGTACAAATGTTACGGCATTAGATGATGCTTTAGTTCTTACTATTCTTAATCCGTATCCTGTAAGTGTAGATGTATCGAACTTAAGAAGTACATCCATATACTGTCCTGCACTACCAAATCCCTGACCTGCTGTCTTGGCTGGGTCAACTACAAGCTTAAGTGACATATCACCATATGTTCCTTCTACTGGTGTATACATAAGTCTTGCGCCCTGTGTACCTTCATATAATCCAGCGCCTACACAGCCGTTACCTGTTGTTCCATATTTCCAAGGTTCTTCTGTATCAGCTCCCTGCCAGCTTCCAAAACTTTCTGTATCTGCCGGACGGTTATAATCTACTGTCCAGAAGCCAGCTTTGATTTCAGACTGCTTTACATTAGGGAAGTTAGAGAAATCTGTAGCAAAGTTCTTGCTTCTTACATCTTTCACTCCGATTGCCTTGTCATATACTGTATTTACCGGTGTTCCATAATCACTTCTGATGTTCTTAGATTCTACCTTAGCCATGATGTAATATCCTACATCACCTGCTGTTAACTTATATGTATACTCTGGTGAATCATTTCTTGTTACTGCTACAAGTATAGGATTGCTGCCCTCTGCATCTGTACATCTGTACCATGAGATTGCAGACATGTCTTCTCTGCTTCCTAAATCAAGTGAGTAATCTACTTTAAGACTGCCCTGTCCGTCATTAGTAATAACTGGTGCCTTTGTAAATGCTGGTGCTTCAATCTTGCTTGGCTTTACAGTAATTCCAACTGCTGCTTCAAGACCTGACTCTGTAGATGCATTTATAATGACCTTCCTAGCTGCATCATCATTATTAGTACCTTCTACTTTGCATGTTCCGTCACCATTATCTGTTAACTTCACATATGCCTTATCTTCGTCTGATACGCTGTATGTTATCTTCTGTGTTGTATCATTAGTTCCATAGAAATAGTTAACTGTTCCTCCTATTGAAGCTGTTTCCTTTCCAGATTCAATCTCTGTGACATCTGATGTTATTGAAAGCTGTGTTGCAACTGTGTCCTGTCCGGCTGCTTTAATTACATCCTTAACTCCTAATGGATCCCAGTCGTCACTGCCCTTTAAAAGATTGTATGTGTTGTAATATGTCTTACCACCTGACACAACCTTGTAGGCATCAAGTACTGACTTGCCTGTCATATCAACGGTTTCTTTAGCACCCTCACCACCGATTGTGATGCTCTGTCCATTATGAATTATGTTGCTCTGATAACACTTTAATGAAGTTGATGGTGTTTTAGTCCATCCAATTGATATAGGTACACTTAAATTACTGTTATATACACAGTCTACTGCGGTAATTGTGCCGCCTTCCTTAGTAAAGAACTGTGTAGGTTCAGCTTCAACATTTAATATCTTACAATTAAATGTACAACCTAAAAATGTTGAACCTGTACCATATGATGAATATAATGGTCTGTTTCCGTAGAAATCAAAATCGCATCCTACATATACAGCATTTGCATTAAGGGCATCATCTGTACTTTCAAAATGACAGTTGTTATAAAGACTTCTTGATGCTCCATTTATTGGGTCAAGATTAAGTCTGCTTATGAAGTTACAGTTATCTGCAAACATCTTGTCTCCTGAAACATCAGCAAGCTGTGCCTGTGTGATTGTCTCTGTTCTCTTTGCCTGATTAAGCTCACTCATAAGCGGATAATCAAGGTCAACGCTACAATAGTTACCTATTGTTATGTTCTTAACTGTAAGTGCACCGCTGCAGTTGAATCTGAACATTGTGTAGTTACCGTTAGAGGCATGTGACTGTCCTCTGTTTCCTGCTAATACAACATTATCAGGATTTCCTGTAAGACCTTTGATAGTAAGATATTCTGAATTAACAACCATTCCATAAGGTACTGAATATCCCTCGGTCTTCTGTACTGTATCTGTTGCTGCCGGATCATCAATCCAGTATACATATGGTGCAACATACACTGTCATTGGATTATCTGCTGTTCCATTCTTTAATGCATCTGCTGACAATGCCTTAGTAATATCGTTATATACATATGGGTACTGGGCAGCAAGCTCATCTGATAACGATCCATCAAGATATATGGCTGTCTCCGACAACTGGATTGTCTCACCCTGATACTTAATGTAAGTTCCACCGAATTCAACCGGATCAGAACTGTCCATTGGTGTGTAACCTTCTAATGTTTTGTTAATGTCTTTTACTGCTGAATACCTTGCAGTTTTTACTCCTGTTTCCTGTGCAAATGCATAGTATCCCTGTAATGGAGCTAAGTTGCCTGCAACAAGAACGCCTGTCATGACACTTACGGCAACAGAAGCAATAATTTTGTTTCTTCGTATCATATTATTCCTCCTTAATATTAAATTGTTTCTGCTTCTTAAGATGCTTTTATTATATTCACATTGTTTTTTTATAGATACAAAAAAACAGCACGAAATCTTTCAAAATCAAAAAAATATGTAAAAAATCAGTAACAGTTTCTCTATAAACGACCTATAATCAGTATATGATTTTGCTTCGTAAGATATTATTCATATACCAAGGAGACGGCAATGTACCATTTTATTAATGACAATTTCCACACGGATATTGCTACTGTGCCTCCATCTTATAAGATGAAACATTTTCATGAACATAACAGATGGGAGCTGATGTTTATATATTCTGGTTCCTGCACCCTTTATGTAGGTGATGAAATATATATGTTAAATCCGGGCGGACTTGCTCTTATCCCACCAGACATGGCGCACATGACTACTTACCTCGCCGGAAGTGACCATACAAGATATGTGTTATATTTTAATAATGATGATTTAAAGTTGATTGCTGATGATTCCTCTCTGGATATAGAAAGCATTTTCCATAAACATCCTGTTGTCCATATACCAGAAAGACGACTTGATTATATATCATCAATTATCCAGAAGATTTCTTATGAACACAATGGTGTAGATAGTCTGTCTTTATCTTTCATACATTCTTATTTTCATGAACTTATACTTTTTATTCTGCGCTGTCAGATGTATGAAGATAATGTTATTACGAAAATGGATACAGGTAATGAACTTATCCAGAAGGTTATTGAATATATTATCGAGAATTATCACAATGACATAACTATGGCTGCTACTGCAGAACTTTTTAATATGAGTGAATCGAGCCTTTCCAAGAAATTTAAGGCTTTTACAGGCTTCAGATTCAGAGAGTATCTTATTTATGTAAGAACGCACGCAGCAGCAGACCTTTTAGTCAACACCAGCCTCTCTATTACTGAGATTGCTGACAAATGTGGTTTCGCCGACAGTAATACTATGGGCGGCACATTTAAAAAAATCATGGGCGAAGCGCCCGGAAGCTACAGAAAGAGCCATTAATTATATTTTTTTATTTTGGAATGGAGGTTATTATGGCAGATTTTATTTTACTTGATGAAGATTTCTCTGATTTTCCTATTGGTGAATTTCCTTATGATAAGAATCATTCGGCAATGGGTGAGTATCATTTTATCCATTATCCTGGATATTATGGTAAATGGTATGACCCGGTATGCAACCACACTTATAACGGTCAGGGGGCTTCCTGGATTATTTCTGAATATAATGGAAAACATTTTATGGAGCAGATGCGTATCCGCAATGACAAGCCACACCGCACATTTCCTATGCTCACAAGCGGTGACAGATTCTGGCGCGATTATACTATAACTGCAAGTGTGCGTATGTTTACTACCAAATGGGGCAATGCCGGCATTGGTTTTTGTTGTCAGAACTCTGCTAATCTTCTTGTCCTTGTTTTTGAAGAGCATGAGTTAAGACTTGAGTATCGTCATAAGGAGGAGGTTACTGTACTCGATTCTGTACCTTTTGATTACAACTGTGATGATACTTATGTACTTAAGGCTGAGATTAAAGGCAGCCATGTTATATGCAGTGTTGATGATAAGGTTTATTTTGACCTTGACACTGAATATGCAAGGCAGGGTGGCAAGGTTGCCATTACTGCAACTATCCCTACACAGTTTGGTTTTGTAAATGTTACTACTTCTGAAAGTACTGCTGCTTCTATTGATGCTGCAAGAAATGCTTATAAAGCTGAATGTGAAGATGCACAGGCACATTATCCAAAGATGAAGCTTCTTAAGAAAATTGACCTCAAAGGCTGCGGCACCGGAAGACAGCTTCGTTTCGGTCATCTTCTTGGCAATGGCGAGTATCAGATGGTTATGGCTCAGTGCCAGAAAAGAGTAAACCGTGATGCTTATGGAACAATCAGCTGTCTCACCGCATTTGACCTTGATGGCAATATATTATGGCAGCATGGTGAACCTACTGATAATCACGACATTGGAACTATATCAGCAGATATGCCTATGCAGATATATGATATTGACGGTGATGGCTTTGATGAGGTTATTACAGCCAAGAATTTTGAAGTGCTGATTCTTGATGGCAAAACAGGTGAAGTGAAGAAACGTGCCAAAACACCTTTCTCTACACCAGAAGAGGACGGAACTATTATCGGTGTTCCTGATAAAATCTACGCATTTGACAGAATTAATCCTGATGGTATGCGTATATGTAATTTCCGTGGTCTTGACAAGCCACGCGATATTCTCATTAAGGACCGTTATTGCAGAGTATATGCACTTAACGATGACCTTGAGGTTATGTGGCATTTCCAGAGTGATAAGAATACCGGACATTTTCCTTTTGCAATTGATATTAACGGAGATGGACATGATGAACTTTTAGTTGGTTATAACATGCTTGACTGCCACGGTAATAAAATGTGGACTATGCCTGTTAATGAAGACCATATTGATGAGATTGTTCCAGGCAGATTTGAGTCAGGACCACACAAAGGTACTAAATTCTTTGCCTGTGTTGCCGGAAAGGAAGGCTTCCTGATATCTGATTTTAACGGAAAGCTTCTTAAGAAGGACGGCATAGGTCATGCACAGCGTGTAAGTCTTGCTAATTATCTTCCTAACCGCCCGGGCTATGAAATGGTTGTTGTTAATTTCTGGGGACACCAGGGAATTATATATTTCTATGACAGCGAGGGTAATCAGTTATGGGAAATGGAGAACGAGCTTAATGGCAATCTCTTAACTCCTGTAAACTGGACTGGCGACGGTCAGGACTTCATCCTTCTTAATGCTGATATAGAACGCGGTGGAATGATTGATGGCAATGGTATCCAGGTCGTTAAATTCCCTGATGATGGTCATCCTACCATGTGTGCTGAAGCTGTAAACCTCTACGGCGATGCCCGTGATGAGATTGTCACATGGGATTATGATTCAATGTACATATATACACAGGATGATGCACCTAAGGATGATGTATATGCACCTTTCAAGTATCCTGATTATAATGCTTCTAATTACCGCGGTGAATATTCTTACCGTGAGAAATGGTGGTAAAATTAAGACTATAAATGACTAACAGGGTTGCAGAGTATATAACACTCTGCAACCCTGCTGTATAATAAGTCCATCAACATTTAATGAGTTTTTTCTCCAGACAGTAATGATACACTCCGTCTTCTTCAACGGATTTACATATGACATCTGCTCTTGCTTTGACTTCATCAATGGCATTCCCCATGGCCACTCCTGTACCAACAGCTTCTAGCATTTCAATATCATTTCTACCATCACCAAAAGCAATCGCCTCATCTTTCGATAATCCATAATAATTAAGCACTGCATTTACAGCATTTCCCTTACCACAATTCAATGGAATTATATCTGCTGCTTTATCCCACCATGCAGTTATCTGGGTATTTTCAGTTCCTTGCAGTATCTGGGCGTATTCTTCTTTTCTGCACGCACACATAATCTGGTAAATATCTTCTTTACATAACTCATCAAAATTATCTGCAATTGTCAATGTTTCATTTCCAAATTTAAAGTACTCTTCCAGATGCTCATCTGTGCCATTAGTAACAATAAAATGCTCATTGCTGATTGCAGCTGCTCTGTTCATTTTATTAAGATTTTGAATTATTTGATGTTTATCATTATTATTCAAGGGATTCCTGAAAATAATCTTTTCTCCAGCCATTACATATGAACCATTAAATGTAAGCAGCACATCAAATGTAATATCTTTGAATTTAGGGATTGAAAGATAGCCTCTGCCAGTTGCCATACAAAGCAATATTCCATTCTGGCGAAGAGAATTTAACGCCTTAACTGTTTTATCTGTCGGTTCTTTACATCCCATTTTCAACAATGTTCCATCTATATCAAAAAATGCTATTTTAATCATATATGGCTCTCCTGTACTGTATGATATAATACATTATTAAAACGTTCTCTTATCAAATCTCATATTTCTCGTTTTACCTTTTGAAAAATCATTACATTATAATAATACCATAGTTCACAAACTAAAAAAACACCCCAGAACCGAAATTCCGAGGTGTAATATACTTTTCTGGAACGTCGTAAGACGCACTGGATTGTTGAAATCTTATCTCTTTGTTAACGTTTTGAGAACGAGAAAAGCCCATAAATAGGGGATTTGTGTATGGCAGTGTTGCATATGCGTTGTATGCGGTTGGCTGCCCACACATTCCCAGAGCTACTCATTACTTTAGCAAAGAAAGGACTACTACTATGAAAATACATTTTGCTTACTACAACCAATACAAGAATGGAATTGACATTGCTTTTTCTGATAATACACTTCTATTCTTATCCTGTGCTGAAGCTGAAAAAAATCTGCATACTACACCTAACTCCCAAAGGCTTATTGATAACCTTGCGATTGATAATCCACTTATGTATGCTGCACTTGCTCTTGATTGTGAGTTGCAAGCTTGGGCTGATGCTATGGATGAGGATTGGAGTTCATAGTACGTTCAATCATTAGTTGTCAATAAATCTTATTTTATTATACATACTTACGTCTTCTCAAATCAAATGCAGGCATAGTTCCTTCCAAAATATCGACAACATTATTCTTTATTTCATCATCTTCAATTGCACCTGCACTATATGAAATGGTATGTGTATTTTTATCCATATGGCAACAAATAATCTGTTCCGCATCACATGCAACTGCTATATTAGGGTTATGCGTTACAATAATAACTTGTCTTTTTTGTTTTGCTGCACATATACATGGAACCAACTTATTATAAACCGATTGATTGTCCAAATTGTCTTCTGGCTGATCAATAATAATCGGAATGCTGTTTTGACTTAGTGCAAGATAAAAAATCAATAACACAATACCTCTTTCCCCTGGTGATAACTCTTCTAAATCTCTTCCTCCCATTTTCAATTTAAAAGACACATCCAAATAGTCTAAACCATACAAGAAATCATAAAAATTTTCTTTATCAATAATTTTTCTTTCCGAATTATCTATATCTTCATCAACTGCTAACATTATATTCCTAACTAATTCAACTACACTTGATTCATCGTTAAAATCTGTTTGTTTTAATAGTTTTGACATTTTATTACTTGCTTCTGCTTTACCTTTAAATATTCCTGCATACCTTTGACTAATTGATGATAATACTTGTTCTGCAAAATCACTCTGTATCATTTGCATCTCTGCTTCAAATGCTATTGTTTCCTCTAATTCTCCCAATAGTTTTCTTATTTCTACTTCGACAGGGCTATAAATTTCTTCAAAAACACCTATCATTTTTTTCTTCAATTGATATATCTGCGAAAACAGCAAATCTCTATTTTGACGTAAACCCGTATATTCTGCATCTATTTTATTTTGCAAATATTCATTTTCTCTTTCAAAATAATTTAGACATTCCTCAGATTCATTATCTCCTATAATTCGTCGCTTCTCATCATCCCAATCCTTAAGATCCTGCAAATATTTTTGATACTTCTTTTCCTCAGCATCAGAATTAGAAATGATGTTTTCCTTCTTTTGATGTGCTTCTTCTAATTTTTCAAGCAAACCTTTTTGCGATTCATTTCCATTTAATTCTAACTGTTTTATTACTTTTTCTGTAGACAATTTATTTTTATAATTTACAACAGCTTCTAATGGTAATTTTATGCTTATATCTTGATTTATACTATCCAAATTATATTTCAAGGCAAACTCTTTTACCAAAGTTTCTACAACATTATATTCTTTTTTCAATGCCTGCATTTTTAAAATCAACTGTTGTGTATCAGATAATTCTAAATTTATTTTAGTTATTTCATCCTTTGTATTCTCTATCTTAACATTTAAGTCATCAATTTCTAAATTTATTTTATTTAGATTATTTTGATACTCATTATTTCGATTTTCCTGTAAAGGTTTCTTTACCTCTATTGGTTTACTTTTCTCATGTCTTTCCAAATTTTCCTGATATTTTTTCAAACTATCTCTAACATATTCTTGATATTGACTTGTTTTTTTCTTTTCCAACGAAATAATTTGAATATTTAATTTATGAACATCCTTCTGTTTTTCCGTAATTTCCAAATTAATATCCTGAGATTTTGCCAAAACCAGTTCTTCTAAATTTGTTGTATTCGCTCGTTCTGTTCTATCTACATATGAATATATAACTTTGTTTATTTCTTGTTGAAATATATTTCCAATATCATTACACACTTCTTCGATATATTTTTGCGGAAGATATTGTGCATCCTCTATAGTAGTATCATAATCTTTCAAACTCAAATCTGTTTCTTCCTCATGTCCATCTAACCAAGTTATTTTAGCAGAATAATCTGCAGCATAATTTTTGGGCATTTTACGAAAACGATTGTCATTTAAAAATGAGGCACTATCCATCGTTTTGCACTTGCACAATTGTCCTATAATATCGGCGAAAGCACTTTTTCCACTTCCTTTATTTCCAATTATTGCTACCAAGCCACTATTTAATGGCAATTTCATATCAAACCAGCATACATCATCATTCTTTGCATTTTCTTTTCTGTTAACTTCTAGGTAAGCAATATTAGCCTTTTTATTTTTTTTAACTCTATCAAGAGCTGGCGGAATCGTTCCTATATGAATCCTCTCGCTAGGCTGATAGATACATTGCATCAACCCTGAAAATGTTAATTTCCCCTTAATCCAAAGACTTTCTTTCACTATATAATCTCTAGGGTCATGACAATCTGAGCATATTATAATTGGTTTTTCCTCTATATCTTTAAATACATATTTATGATATGTTTCTATATCTGTTTTTCTTCCCACCTCAAAAAAATCAACAAATTCTGCAATATCAGCTTTAATTGCTTCTTTTACAGGTAAAGCATTGGATATTTCTTTGTCTATCCCATTGCTTTTCTTTCCTGCATGGATAGATAATAATCCATTATGCGATTTACAAAAATCAACAATATCCTCATATGACCAATATATGGTTTCGTCAGACTCTCTTGATTTTGATTTTGTTCTTAACATAATTGCTTCAAAATCAGCTGATAATACATCTAAATCGGTTTCATTTGAAAAAATTAAAATCAAATGTAAATTATTAGCTCCTTTATCTGTTCTTAACTCTACCCCTGGGAAAAACACAATATTGGGTGCCAATTCTCTTAAATGAAAAATTCTATCTTTATCGATTTTAAAATGATCTGTAATTGCAACAGCACTTATATCATTATCTTTTAAAGCTTTACACAAAAGTTCATCTGCATCTTTGCCCTTGTAATGGCTATCATACGAAGATGCAGTATGAAGGTGCAAATCCCATTTATGCCATTCAGAACCTCTTGTATTTTTCATTCAATTATCCTCCAATCATTAGCTAAATCGCCTTTTTACATACAGCCATTTCTATCATTTCCAAATAATTTTTTACTGAATCCGATATATGCCAAAACATTACAGGTGGAATTGCATTTCCTATTTGTCTATAAGCATCTGTTTCACTTCCTGCAAATATAAATTCATCCGGGAATGATTGGATTCTAGCTGCCTCTAATGGTGTAAATCTTCGATATAATTCCTTTTCCGGATTTACTAAAAGTACTGGATCTCTTGAATTCAAACTTACCTTTGCAAGATGACTTGTAACAGTCAAGCAAGGCTTATTTAAATCTTGATACAATCCTCTCTTCATATTATTCTTTGCATTTTTCATTCCCTGAACTGCTCTTTCTGAAAAATAATACTTTTCCTGCTCAATTGCTAACTTTGGAACTGCAACAGACAATGGCACCCAATTATTTTTATTTGTTTCTTTAGGGAACTCATATTCCATTACATCATTTAAGTCATTTCTAATTCCAACAATAATTACTCGTTCTCTTTTTTGTGGAACACCATAATCTGCTGCATTAAATAATTTGGTATATGTTGTATAACCAACTTCCTCAAATGATTTTATTATCCTATTAAATATTTGTCCCTTATGTAAAGTCATCATCCCCTTTACATTTTCAGCTATAAAAACCTTAGGCTGCTTATCTCTTACTACACGCACCATTTGTTTGTACAAATTTGCCCTATCGTCAAATGGATCTTTTGTAGGATTTACTGTGCTAAAAGACTGACAAGGAAAACCTCCAACTACAATATCACAATTAGGTATTTCATCAGATTTAGTCTCACATATGTCTTTACATACAACATTTTCACATTTAAAATTCTTCATATGTGAATTTAATGCTTTTTGATCAATATCGGTTGCATATACTAATTCAAATGGAAGTCTTTCATATTTTTTCTTATTGAAAATAAAATCACCAATTATTCCCTGGTCTGCTCCACCACAACCTGAAAATAAAGAAACAACTTTATACATGATTATTCACCTCTTTATAACTTTCATCAATAGAATTATTCTGAAAATCAACTCTATATGTCAGTGGAACAACATCTATAATATTATCCATCTTCTTTTGATATGGATTTTTGATAATATACATAACAACTCCTCCACGAATAAAATATACTCTATAGATAGAATAAAACTCTTTATGCTGCATTGCAGCAATCCATTCATTTCTTGTTATATTAATTGTATCCGTCCAAACTTCATCTTTCAAATCTGGAGCAGTTACTCTCTTTGTAGATTTCACCTCAATATACTTAACAAACTCAGAGAAATCACCGGGTTCAGCTATTACAGACTGTATGTCATATCCCAACCCTTTTGTCTTTCCTAAGCCTAGGACCTTATTTACTAAATGAGCATTAAATTTAGAGACCCTATCTTTTTCGAAATTAAGTACAAACTCTTCTCCCTCATCTCCTAATTCAATCTTATTATTTGTTCGTTTAAGTTTCTTTGGTTCTTCATCGACAGGAAGTAATAGCGATTCAACCGGAGTCGCTAAATCGTCCGCATATTTACTTAATTGACCATAATATATAGCCCAATCCGTTTCAAAACGCTTACGATTTTCTACATTAGATAAATCATATTTATAAACATCAAATCCTAATGGTTTATTTATCAATTCAATAAATCTATTTATTGACTTCATCTCATGCGGATTAATCTTAACTTCTTGTCCATCAATATAAATAAGGTTTGCGAGCTGTAAATATTTCAGTTGATCTCCAACATGCTGATCATATGAAGTAGATTCTCCATCTGGAATAATAATTTTTCTCGGCGGAATTCCACCTCTTTTATCATTCATTATTTGATCAAAAACTTCATTTGCAGTAGCATTTCCCTTAAGTACATCTTCTGAATTGAAAATATAATATCCTAATTCCTGCTTTAACAATACAATATCGCTTCTTCTTGCATATTCTAATACACGTAACAATATTGAATAAGGATGACAACATAATTTTTCTTCAACCATCTTTAAATAAGTTTGTGATTTTTGCATTCCATTCGGAAATTGCATTTTTAATAGCCAATCTTTGAAAAACGCTGGCTGATCATTATCTTCTAAAAATTTTTTATTACGTTCAGAAGAATACACAATTCCATCAACTTCATAATGCATTCCAAACAATGAACCACTCACTTCGGTTCTGTGATTATCAAGCGTCTTTTTTATTGCCTTTTCATTAGATTTATTTCTTGCCTTGCTAATTGCATATTCTCTAAATGCATTGTTAAACCCTTCTTCAAATTTTGCTTTTGTACAAGGACACAAATTATCAATTACTGTTGCATATTTCGGCAATAAATTGTCCACATCAGAGATTGCACGAGCTCTGATAATTGCGCATTTTAATTGTTTTCTATGATCATACATTACCTAGTATCTCCTATCGTTTTAATAACCTCTTTTGCAATTGCTCTTGCCATCAATGGTGGAACTGCATTTCCTACTTGCTTCAATTGACTTGTTTTTATACCAATAAACTCAAATTTATCTGGGAAAGACTGAATTCTAGCCGATTCTCTTACAGTTGGAACTCTATTTTCCTTATAATGGAAGTGATGATTGTGACCTGTATCAATCGTAAAACAAGGCTTCTCACTATTCATTCTTGTCCATGCTATATGCACCTTTCTTGTATTCTGTAGCTCTATTGGTAAATCTTTGTAATTTCCTCCATCCGGAACCATAGCAATTATCTTTTTTGTCTGTTCCTTATGTATTGTAATAGAATGATTTTTTATGCTATGACTACCTTTTCTCATTAAATTCTGATATTCTGATTGCGCTGGAATTTTATATGCTATATTTTCACCTAATGATACATCATCTGGAACAAAATCCAAATCAGAAATAGCTTCTTTACATGTAACATATGGTTTCATGCCATCACCGTATTCTGCCTTAGGAAATTCAAACTCATTTTTTTTTGATATTTTTTCAGCATTTACACCAACAAAAAACACTCTCTTTCTTTGTTGTGGAACTCCATAATCATCTGACGATAACTGCTGTACTTTAACTCTATATCCTAATGAAGAAAAGTCATTTAGAACCTGTTCTTTCACTTTTCCTCCAAACAACCTTATCAATCCAGGCACATTTTCCATCACAAAAACTTTAGGTCTAATTTGATCTACCAAACCCACAAATGACTTATAGAGTTTATTTCTAGGATCGTCTATCATCCTTTTCCCAGAAACAGAAAATCCCTGACATGGTGGTCCCCCAATAATTACATCAATATCATCGGCATTCATCCCCAACCTTGACAATATGTCATCTTCTGAGATATTTGTAATATCATCATTTATCACACATGCATTCGGAAAATTGTGCTGATATGTAACCGTTGCATCTTTCCACATATCAATTCCCAACACCATATCAAATCCAGCCTGTTGGAATCCATACGAAAATCCACCACAACCACAAAATAAATCTATTGCGACTAATTTATTATTTTTCATTTCATTTATTTCCTTTTTTTCTATTATCTATTGGTTTTTCAGCATTGTCTGGAATTGCCCAATTTTCACCAAGTTTAAATACTCCATCTATTCGATTTTGCGAACAAAGAATTTGAACCCTTCTTTGTGAAATATTCCATTTTTCTGCTGCTTGGCTAGCTGTCATATATCCCATTATATTTACCTCTTTCCCTATCCATTATATTCGATGGGGCGAACAATATCAACTACTCGTTTTCATTATATCATGCAGCACTATCGAACTCAAGTTCGATAGTTATTAAAAAACTCACATTTGATTTAACCTCTACCAAATGTGAGCTTTATCTATCTCCCTTTATACACCTCCCACAACCTCTTCTGCTCCGCACCAATCCTCAATATCTCCTGCAAATCTCTCGCCATAGCCTCAACATTAGCATCCATCTGCTCAACTGTTCCTGTCCTGTTACCTGCCTTAATCTCCCTCTGCATTAACTCTTTACTATAATATTCCTTAGTATCCACATTCATATATCCATACACCGAATATGAATATCCATTGCTTTTCTCTATGAATACCGGAGCCACTTCGCCCTTAGAAGTTTTCCACCTCATAAGCCTTGGAAACCAGCATAATCCTTCTTTTATCAGTTTCTTGAACGTCTCCAACAGCTTTCCTATCTCATACAATATTCCCCTAAATGAGTTTCCTGCTTCTATCGTCTTATCTGCTTCAACGTGATTAGCATATTCTTCTATTGCCGGAGCGAATAATCTGAATGATGATATAAAAGTATTGATCTTATCAAGCAATTCTACTGCTTCATTTGCTTTGTCCGTCACGCTTGCAATCTCTTGTCTTACCGATTGAAGTTCTGAACGTTTTTCATTAAGTTCCTTAGTCTGACTACGCTCCAATTCCTTATACGCAATTTGTGAAGCAAACAACTTAATATCCGCATCATTCACCTGTTCCTGTATCTGTTCCAAATGCTCTGTTTCCTGTGCTACTTTATATTCCGCAACTGTCAGATCGTAATTACGTCCTTTCGACTTTTCCTTTATTTGTTCTCCAAACCAATCATTGACCTCTTTGTTGGCTACCTCTCTTAGCTCATCCTGCAGCACTCGCGAAAGCACTTCCTTTGTAAACACCTTCCTCTTTGATACCTGCTTGCTAAGACCTTTCTTATATCCATCTGCCATAGGAACTCCAACAATGTGCATATGTGGACTATCCTCATCAAGATGAACCACAGCATTTGCAACTACGAACTGTGGTAACCGCTTCCTAAGCTCATCCAACATTATCTGATATGATAATTTCATATATGACTTCATATCATCATATTGTTTCCAGAACTCCCTATCGCCTATCTGAATAATTATCTCTACCGCCATATCCTGCTCCTTGCCAGCGACATGTTCAAAATAATCTTCTATCCGGCGGTCTGGTCGTGTCTGCTTTTTATTATATTCTTCTAATGCCTCATCGAATTCTTTGTGATATACTGTCTTTACATCATCAATCAGATTTGATGTTCCATAGACAATAACAATGTTGTCTTTGCTGTAATCTGATGACTTGTATTTTCTCAGATTATGCTTTGCAACAGCAGCCAATTTAGTTTTCGATGTAATAGCACTTTTCTTATTGCTCACATGAGCTGTATATGAAATATTTCCCATTCGCATCTCCTTATCTGTACTCTATTCTTATCTGTAAATTCTATCGGAGCAGTGCCGTTATCATCTTGGCTCTGCCATAGATGATAACCCCCTAGCAGTTCTGTCAGCCCAAATCCACAATTGACATTGTGAATATTGTTCTGCCATAACTGTGGGGTCTCTCCGAGGGTTACATATACACCAGTCCGATACAACTGATACACATGTGTTACATATCAAGAATTTAAGAATCAGTCCTTTTAAGAAGTACAGACTCTAAACTCTTATAAGAATTTAGAATCTGTTTCCTCAAACTTTCAGATTGTTAAACTCTTTATTGTGGTAAGAGCCAAGTCCAATAACTTATTCCGTCATCCGTTTTACCTTTTCCAGATGCTATACCAAGTTTCTTTTTAGCTGATAATAGCGTGTTTCTTTTTATTCCTCGTCTGGCGGCTTCCTGTAATATATCATTTGATATAATTTCTTTTCTTGAACCGAAGTACTCTTTGATAAAATTCTCTGCTATATCCAGCTTCTTTTTACCTCTCCCTTCATTGCCGGATAACAGCTCATCTATGGTGATGTCATATGGTCCTATGCATACCATTCCATTATCCTCAGTCATTTCAAATCCTATCGCATCCCCTGCCGGAGCTAATGAAGATTTATCATGTGCCATTATTCTTATATTAGGTTTATCACGAAGCCTCGCAACCAGCAGAACACTTCTGGCAGTTGCCTGTATATCAATAGAACCAAGTCCTCTGTATGTTGATTTACTTCCAGATGCCTTATTCATATGACCAATAAGAATAATTGCACAATTATGCTTTTCTGCTATTATTCCAAGATGCTTTAACACCGGTCTTATTTCATTTGCTCTATGCATATCAACTGTAGCTCCGATATATGCCTGAATCGGATCAAGAATGATTAACCTCGCCTTAGTCTCAATTATTGCCTGCTCCAGCCTATCATCTGTCATTGATAATTCCTTATCTGTCTCATCAATAACCCGAATCATGGAACAATCTGCTCCTGCCTTTTCTAATCTGGGCTTAATTGTATCTTCAATTCCATCTTCTGCTGTCTGATATATGATATGAATAGGTTCATATTCTTTATCATCATCACAGGGGAGCGGCAAGCCCCTGCTAAGAGCTGCCGCTAACTTGAGAACCAAAGTTGTCTTTCCTTCTCCCGGATCTCCTTCAATAATTGTTATCTTTCCGTATGGTATATATGGATACCATAGCCATTCCACCTCCTTTGAAACCACATCCTCCATATGAATAAGTTTCAGTTCAACATTCTGTTTTTCAACCATATTCATCCTCCTTGCTATACTGCTTCTTTGTTAAAATATCCTGTTTCTTCCCAAACTTTTTTGTCCGGACAATAATAGCTGAACTCATTTGAGCTCCCTACCTTTATTGCCGTTCCAAATTTGAGTAATCCTTGTTGTATTCCCAGCCTTACATACTGTGCGTCCTTCCCTATTGCACTTGCAATCTCTTTTATTGGTACATTTCTCCCTGTAAAAGCTGGTAAATCACCCTGATAGATAACTTCTGGCATCTCTACCACCTCCTCTTTTCATATAGAGCATTTCTTGCTCTGTTATGTTTTGTATTATACAGACCTTTATTTGCTCTGTCAATAGTTTAAAATTTAATGTTGACTATTAAATATTAGTGTGTTACATTTACAATCACAGGAGGTTGAGGCAATGAATACCGGTAAAAAGATTAAATTAATACGAACCTTTCGTGGTTTAACCCAGAAAGAACTAGGCGAAGCTTGTGGAATACATGAAGTTGCAATCCGTAAGTATGAGCTTGGAAAGAATCTTCCTAAGCCTGAACAGCTTAGAAAAATTGCAGATGCACTTGGTGTCAATGTTAATTCATTGATGGAATTTGATATCGAGGCTGATGGTGATGTACTACCATTACTATTTGCTATTGATGAAACATTTGATATTTCTATCAAGGATTTAGACGGAGAGCCCGGTATATTCTTTTCCAATAAGAATCTTGTTCAGTTTCTTAAAGACTGGCAGGCTATGAAAGAATTACTTGATAATGGCAGCCAGACACAGGATAATTACGAAATATGGAAGACTATCCGCCCAAGTGTGACAAAGGTAACCCACGAATAACAATCATTTTATCCGTTTGCTATCAGCTTTCTAGTAAATAGCGAAAGGATGGTGCTTATGAAGTTACCCAACGGATATGGAAGCGTTGTAAAACTTTCCGGCAAAAGAAGAAAACCTTATCAAGTGAGAAAAACTGTAGGCTGGCACTACGATGAGGCGAAAGACAAACAGGTTCAGGATATGATTACAATTGGATATGCAGCTACCAGAGCTGATGGCTTGCAAATGCTTGCTGATTACAATAATAATCCATTTGATACCAAGGCTGCCAAGATGACATTTTCAGATGTCTATGAAGAATGGTCAAAGCGTAAGTTTCCTACTATATCTGAATCTAATGTAAAAGGATACACAGCATCCTATAAATCCTGTGAACCCCTTTACAACAAAATTTTCAAGGATATTAAATTAGTTGATTTACAGACTGTTATTGATACCTGCGGTAAGAATTTTCCTACTCTCAAGAAAATCAAAGTCCTGTTTAACCAGCTATTTGATTATGCTTTGAAAAATGATATTTGCAACAAAGATTATTCAAGCTTCGTTGATATTGTTCAATACAAGGATCGTAACCCTAACAAATACGATAGAAACAAGTTTGAGAAAAATGAAATTGATATTATCTGGAAACAAAAGGAAGACAAATATTATCAGATAGTATTGATGCTCCTATATAGCGGAGTCCGTATCTCTGAAATGCTTGATTTGAAGAAAGAGAATGTTCATCTGAATGAACAGTATTTTGATGTTATCTGTAGTAAAACAGAAAATGGTATCAGAAAAGTTCCAATAGCAGACAAAGTTCTGCCATATTACAAAGCTTGGTATGAATCCTGCCCTGAATGTGAATATTTACTTCATACAGAAGCTGGAAAACATTTTGAATACCGAAACTACTACGATAGCTATTTCAAGCCATTGATGGAACAGCTAGGTATTAATCGTACACCTCACTGCTGCAGACATACATGCATCTCAATGTTAGCAGAAGCTGGTATTAACCAGACGATTATCAAAAAGATTGCGGGGCACTCAGGTGCAATGACACTCACAGAGAAAGTGTATACCCACTTTGATATAAAGGAGCTTGTAGATGCGATTAATAAGATTTAAACAAAGAAAAGGACATTCCCCAGTATCTCTACTGAAAAATGTCCTATACATATCAATATCTTTGTTGCATACCTGCTGCATATGTGTTGCATTCGATGTAAATTCCAGCACATCTGACGGCATTCCACAACTTCTGTAACCCTTGAAAAATGGGCTTTTCTTGATATCTTCGTTCTTGAAAGATTATCTCTTTGAGAACTGTGGAGCACGACGAGCTGCTTTGAGACCGTACTTCTTTCTCTCCTTCATTCTTGGATCTCTTGTTAAGAAACCAGCCTTCTTAAGTGATGGACGGTACTCGTCTGAGTCAACCTGAAGAAGTGCTCTAGAGATACCATGTCTGATAGCACCAGCCTGACCTGTGTATCCGCCACCGTGTACGTTAACGATTACATCGAACTTGTCAGCTGTCTCTGTGAGAGCTAATGGCTGCTTTACAACAACCTTAAGTGTCTCAAGACCGAAATACTCATCAAGTGATCTCTTATTTATTGTGATATTACCTGTACCTGGTACTAAATATACTCTAGCAATACTGCTTTTTCTTCTACCTGTTCCGTAGAACTTTCCGTTTGCTTTCTTAGCCACTGTTAATTCCTCCTTATATGTGTCCTTATATTAAAACTTTAATACTTCTGGCTTCTGAGCTGCCTGCTCATGATCTGGACCAGCATAAACATGAAGCTTTGTGAACATCTGACGTCCTAAAGGTCCCTTTGGAAGCATTCCCTTAACAGCAAGCTCGATAACCTTCTCAGGCTTCTTTTCCATCATTTCCTTAAGTGTTGTTTCCTTTAAACCACCAACATAGTCTGAGTGGCTGTAGTAAACTTTCTGGTCAAGCTTCTTTCCTGTGAACTTAACCTTATCAGCGTTAATTACGATAACATTGTCACCACAGTCAAGGAATGGTGTGTAAGTTGGCTTATTCTTTCCTCTTAACACAGCAGCAACCTGTGATGCTAAACGACCTAATGTATAATCTGCAGCATCTACTACATACCATTTTCTTTCGATTGTAGATGCACTAGCCATATAAGTTTTCATTAGTTTTCCTCCTGAAATATTGCTATAATGCTTAATTATTAATGTATATAAATGTCTCTCCGGGGCATTGGTGAAACACTTAAAACCTTAATTATGGGCGCACTTATCACGCCACATTTCTGAATTATATAACACATAACCACGTGTGTCAATATACTTTTGCAAATGTTTTATCCAAAAAAGTTATCCACATCAGACAACCCTTGCGTCATCATTATCCACATATTCAATGCCAACAAGTGTAAGTCCCTGTGGAGGAGCAGTCTGCCCTGCAACAGTCCTGTCCTTTGCCTCTAACATCTGCTTCACATATTCAGGCTTGAATCTTCCTTTTCCTACCTGAATAAGCGTTCCTGTAATAATTCTTACCATGTTGTATAAGAATCCATTTCCTTTAATACGGATAATTATCTCACTGCCTTCCTGCAGAACCTCAAGTGAATATATAATCCTGACAGTCGATTCTGCCTGAGTTCTCACACAGCAGAAGCTTTTGAAATCATGTTCACCAACAATATATGCTGCAGCTTCTTTCATCTTTTCAATATCAATACTGCCTGCAACATGCCATGTGAAATTGCGCTTCTGAGGCAACGGAATAGCAGTATTAAGTATGCGGTATTCGTAAGTCTTTCTTGTGTTACAGTGCCTTGGGTGAAAATCTCCAGACACTTCCCATGAATCCTGAATAACAATTGAATCCGGCAGGAATCTGTTTAGTGCAAATGTGAATCTGTCTCCAGGTATTGTCGATTCCGTATCAAATACAGCTACATTTCCATATGCATGCACACCTGCGTCTGTACGGCTTGCTCCTGTCACATGCACATTTTCACCTGTAAGCTCGCGAATTGCCTTGTCAAGATACATTTCTATAGTTGGTGCTTCCGGCTGAATCTGCCAACCGGAATATTCTGTTCCATCATAAGCTACGATAAGCTTTATTCTTCGCATGGCGTTCCTCCTTAAAAGCCAGAATCAAACTATTATAAATGTCATATCTGTATACACACTGATTATATTAACTTAAGCGTAACCTTAACCACAATAATGCATGCAAGATACAATGCGATAATAAGATATGCATTAATATCTCTTCTGGAGTATTTCAGCGGCTTCATCTTGGTTCTTCCTTCAGAACCGTGATAACATCTCGCCTCCATAGCCATTGCAAGTTCATTAGCCCTTCTGAACGCTGATATGAATAAAGGCACAAGAATAGGTATCATGGCTTTTGCCTTCTTAATAATATTACCTGACTCAAAGTCTGCACCTCGCGCCATCTGTGCCTTCATTATCTTATCTGTTTCCTCAATAAGAATCGGGATAAACCTCAATGCAATAGACATCATCATTGCAATTTCATGAACCGGAACTTTAATGTATTTAAGAAATCCAAGTCCCTTTTCAAGCCCGTCTGTAAGGTTATTAGGCGTTGTTGTAAGTGTCATAAGGGATGAACCCATAATAAGAAAAATAAGCCTTATAACCATAAATACAGCCGTATTAAGGCCTTCATGCGTTATCGTCAGCTTCCATATCTTAATAAGAGGCGTTCCTGGCGTCAGAAACAGATTAAATGCCGCACTGATTACAATTAATATTACAATTGCCTTAAGACCTTTAACAATGAATTTAAGAGGTATCTTTGACAGTGCAATTACAATCGCCAAAAATGCTGCTACAACCAGATACAGCCATATATTACTTCCCAGAAACAGGGATATTACGAATATTAAGGTACCCATAAGCTTAACTCTCGGGTCCAGTCTGTGTATTACCGAATCTGCCTGATAATACTGTCCTATTGTTATATCTCGAATCATATTACTTCCTTTATCCCAGTGCTGACAAAATGCTTTTCTTCGCTTCATCTATTGTGATAGCATCTGTATTAACATCAAAGCCTGCCTGTTTTAAATCATTCATCAAATAAGTTACCTGTGGTGCTGCTAGTCCTATTGCCTCCAGCTCCTTATAATGCCTGAATACATTTCTTGGAGTGTCATCATATGTCAGCACACCATCATTCATTACCATAATTCTGCTCACATAGTTAGCAACATCATCCATGCTGTGTGACACAAGAATAATAGTCATTCCTGTCTCTTCCCTTAAATACTTAAGACAATTAAGAATATCATCTCTTCCCTTAGGGTCAAGGCCAGCCGTTGGTTCATCCAGAATAAGAACATCAGGTTTCATCGCAAGTACACCTGCAATGGCAACCCTTCTCTTCTGTCCACCTGACAAATCAAATGGCGACTGATAAAACATATTATCATCTATTCCAACCAGTCTTAACGACTCAAATGCTCTGATTTCAACCTCCTTCTGTGAAAGGCCAAGGTTCTTAGGACCAAAACATACATCTTTGAATATCTCAGTCTCAAAAAGCTGGTGTTCCGGATACTGAAAAACCAGTCCTACCCTGCTTCTTAATTCTTTCATATTAAAGCCCTGCTCATATATATCTCTGCCATTGTAATATATATGGCCTTCAGTCGGTTTAACAAGTCCATTAAGATGCTGTATAAATGTGGATTTACCCGAACCTGTATGACCAATAAGTCCGATAAATTCACCATCTTCTATTGCACAGCTCACATTTTTCAAAGCCTGCCTCTCAAAGCCAGTGCCTTTTTCATAAATATAGCTGATATTATCTACTATTATTGACATTGAAACCCTCATTTCTAACTCTAATGAGTTCCTCTGTAAATTCTTCTGAAGTCAATATTCCATTCTTTAATGGAACTCCTTCCTTCTGAAGTTCATAGGCTAATTCTGTAACATGTGGTACATCAAGTCTCAATTCCTTTAATTTCTCTACCTGTGAGAATATTTCTCTTGGTGTTCCTGACATTACCAGCTTTCCATCATCCATTACATAAAGCTTGTCTATATCAATTACTTCTTCCATGTAATGAGTGATAAGTATAACCGTTACATTTTCCTGCCTGTTCAATTCATGGAGCACATTAAGTACATCCTTTCGTCCCAACGGATCAAGCATTGCCGTTGGTTCATCTAAGACAATACATTTTGGCTTCATTGCTACAATTCCAGCAATCGCTACCCTCTGCTTCTGTCCTCCAGATAGCTTGTTTGGCGACTGGTTTCTGAAAGCATACATTCCTACTGCTTTCAGGCTTTTTTCAACTCGTTCCCATATTTCTTCCGTTGGAACACCAATATTCTCTGGTCCGAATCCAACCTCTTCATCAACAAGAGTTCCAACTATCTGGTTATCAGGGTTCTGAAATACCATTCCGGCAGTCTGTCTTACCTTTAAAGTATTCTCCTCTTCCCTTGTGTCCATACCATCAACCCACACAGTTCCCTCTGTCGGCATAACGAGCGCATTCAGATGTTTTGCAAATGTTGATTTACCGGAGCCATTATGACCTAACACGGCAACAAAATCGCCCTGCTTAATGTCAATACTCACATTATCAACAGCCTTAGTTATCCCCTCAACATTACCATCTTCATCTCGTCTTATATATTCAAATGTGAGGTTTTTTGCTTTAACTATTCCCATATTACCTCCTGCCCTTTTAAGTCTTACCGCAGATTCCAAAAAAAGCGGATAAGTTTCCTTACCCGCTTAAATTGCAATTGAAATTAAACTAATTCAAGAAGAACTTCCATTGCTGCATCACCTTTTCTTAAACCGATCTTAACGATTCTTGTATAACCGCCCTGACGACCAGCATACTTAGGTGCGATCTCGTCAAATAACTTGTTTGTAAGATCAACAGTCTTAGTATTCTTCTTCTTTCCAGCAGCTGCTGTAGGAACTTCTGTAACTGTGTAAAGAACCTTATCCATCTGCTTTCTAGCATGAAGTCTTGAAGGAAGATCCTTCTTGATTTCCTTCTCTACTGTCTCATATACAGTAACCTTCTTGCCATCAACAACTTCCTTAACTCTCTTGCCTTCAGCATCCTTCTTAGGAACCTTTGCTGAAACCTTAACTGTCTCGAAGTTGTCTTTCTCTTTAACTGCAAGTGTGATGAGCTTTTCAGCCATCTTCTTTACTTCCTTGGCTCTTGCCTCTGTAGTAACAATCTTGCCATTCTCGATTAATGCTGTTACCTGACTTCTTAATAAAGCCTTTCTCTGGCTAGATGTTCTGCCGAGCTTTCTATATTTTGCCATGATTTACCTCCATTTGTAACAGCTACACATGCGCTTATGGACTTACTGTATAGCCGCCGTATCTACAAATTAATCTTCGTTAGGTCTAAGATGTAAGCCCATTTCCTTAAGCTTAAGGAGAACTTCATCTAAAGACTTCTTACCTAAGTTTCTTACCTTCATCATATCATCTGATGTCTTGTTGCAAAGCTCTTCAACTGTGTTGATACCAGCTCTTCTAAGACAATTAGATGAACGAACAGATAATTCAAGATCTTCAATGCTCATTGAAAGGACCTTAGTAGTCTCATCCTCTTCCTGCTCAACCATGATTTCCACTTTCTGAGCGTTCTCTGAAAGATTGATGAATCCCTTTAAATGTTCACTTAAAACCTTAGCTGCGAGACTTAAAGCCTCATCTGGTTCTATTGTTCCATTAGTGAAAATATCAAGTGTAAGCTTATCAAAATCTGTATCCTGACCTACACGAGTATTCTGAACTGCCATATTAACTCTCTCTACTGGTGTGTAGATTGAATCAATAGCGATAACGCCTGCTGGCTGATCATCTCTCTTATTCTTCTCAGAGCTTACATAACCACGACCATTAGTGATTGTAAGTTCCATTGTGAGCTTGCTGTCTGCACCATTAAGATGTGCAATAACAAGATCCGGATTGATTATTTCAATATCAGGATCAACCTGAATATCTGATGCTCTAACTACACCTTCGCCTACGAAGTCAATATGTGCTTCTTTAGGCTCAACAGAATTTCCGTTGTTCTTGATTGATAACTGCTTGATGTTCATGACGATCTCAGTAACATCTTCCTTAACACCTGGAATTGAGCTGAATTCATGAAGTACACCTTCAATCTTGATACTGCTTACAGCTGTACCAACTAATGAAGAGAGCATAATTCTTCTTAAAGAATTACCTAATGTTAAACCATATCCTCTTTCGAGTGGCTCAACAACAAATTTTCCATACTTGCCATCTTCTGATTTTTCTGTCATCTCAATCTTTGGCATCTTGAAATTAAAATCTGCATCAACCATGTATAGTCCCTCCTTTTTATGGGTTTTATAAGTTTTATTCTATATTTCCGGTACGGATTACTTAGAATATAACTCGACGATAAGCATCTCGTTTACAGGAACGTCAATAACTTCTCTTGTAGGGATTGACTTAACTGATCCCTTAAGAGCGTCTGCATCTGCCTCTAACCACTCTGGAACAAGTCTTCCGTTAGTAGACTCAAGGATTTCCTTGTATCTTGCTGATGACTTAGACTTCTCTCTGATTTCGATAACATCTCCAGCCTTTACAAGGTATGAAGGGATGTTTACGCACTTACCATTAACTAATACATGCTTGTGATCAACGATCTGTCTTGCTTCTTTTCTTGTTCTAGCGAATCCTAATCTGAAAAGAACATTGTCAAGTCTGAGCTCGAGCATGATCATAAGGTTCTCACCAGTCATACCCTTCTGTCTCTCAGCCTTCTTATAGTAATTTCTGAAAGGCTTCTCTAATACACCGTAGATGAACTTAGCCTTCTGCTTCTCACGAAGCTGCATTCCATACTCGCTAACCTTTCTACCAGCGTTCTTTGCCTTTCTTCTAGATTTCTTATCTATTCCTAAATATACAGGATCCATTTCAAGAGATCTACATCTCTTGAGGACAGGTGTTCTATTAACTGCCATTGTAATCTTACCTCCCTAAATTAAACTCTTCTACGCTTTGGTGGACGGCATCCATTATGTGGAACTGGAGTAACATCCTTGATACTTGTAACTTCAAGACCAGCTGCTGAAAGTGCTCTGATAGCTGCTTCTCTACCTGAACCTGGTCCCTTAACCATAACGTCTACAGACTTTAATCCATGGATTAATGCAGCCTTTGTTGCTGTCTCAGCTGCCATCTGTGCTGCATAAGGAGTAGACTTCTTAGATCCTCTGAATCCGAGTCCACCTGCAGATGCCCATGATAAAGCATTTCCTTCTGCATCTGTTAATGTAACTATTGTATTATTGAAAGATGACTGAATATGTGCCTGTCCTCTTTCAACGTTCTTCTTAACACGCTTCTTTGTCACTTTTTTTGTAACTTTCTGAGCCATGATAACTAACCTCCTGTGAGTTTAACAATTCAATTATTTCTTCTTATTAGCTACAGTCTTCTTAGGACCCTTACATGTTCTTGCATTAGTCTTTGTCTTCTGACCTCTGCATGGAAGTCCCTTTCTATGACGGATTCCTCTGTAGCATCCGATTTCCTTTAATCTCTTAATGTTCATGGCAACTTCTCTTCTTAAGTCACCTTCTACTAAATGTTCTGGATCAGCATCGATAACCTTAGCAATCTTTGCAACTTCTTCATCTGTAAGATCCTTAACACGTGTATCTGGATTAACGCCAGCCTCTTCAAGAATCTTAGATGCTCTTACTCGGCCAATACCGTAAACATAAGTAAGTCCTATTTCAATACGCTTTTCTCTTGGTAAGTCTACACCTGAAATACGAGCCATGTGTTCTTTAACCTCCGTTTGATCAATTAAATTAATATTAATAATAAAGATAGAAAAATGTAGTCCGATTCCTACGCAGCTCGTTCTAAGCTCTATCCCCCGCTTTGAACGCCTGAAATGTGTGCGTCACCTTCAGTCTACTATATTTGATAGCAATGAACACCGTCAACTTATCCGGATGTGTCATCGCTGCAGCCGCAAAACTGTTCTCTGTCCATTATATTAAAGACAGAATTAGTTATAATACCAACTAGTGACATTGATACTATAACGCAGAAATATGAGAAGTACTTCTACTTCTCTGCTTCAGGGTAATTAGCCCTGTCTCTGCTTGTGCTTAGGGTTTTCACAGATAATTCTGATGCTGCCCTTTCTTTTAATGACTTTGCATTTTTCACAAATTGGTTTAACTGATGATCTAACCTTCACTGCAAAAGCCTCCTTTCAGACAAGTTCGGTTGCTATTATAGCACAACCTTTTCTATCAACGCAAGGAAAATTTTACAAAATTTATAAAGAATATTTTGTACATATATTCCTATTGTTTTTATTTATCTCTCCAAATGATTCTTCCCTTTGTTAAATCGTATGGTGATAACTCAATTGTTACCTTATCACCAGGAAGAATTCTGATGAAGTTCATTCTTAACTTACCACTGATTGTAGCAAGTATCTGATGTCCATTCTCAAGTTCTACTTTAAAAAATGCATTAGGTAATTTCTCAACTACCTTTCCTTCAATTTCAATTACATCTGCCTTTGACATATAAGTTTACCTCCTATTATTTGGCACTGGTTTTAATCTGCTTAATCGCATATTTTATTTCTTCATTACTTATAAACAGGTTTTTCTCTATCTTTTCTGCAAGATCACTATCTTTTTGTTTTATGAGCTGAACATGTTTCAGCTTTTTCTTTTTAAGTTTATCTGTCGGTCTTAATTTACCGTCCGACAGATAAACATATACATCATCAGATTCGAGAATCATATACACAGTACCTTTGTCATGGCCTGCTTTAGAACTTGCAAAATATCCCTTTATATCACTCATAGATGATTAACCTAAGATCTTAACTATTGCAGCAAATACATCATCCATAGGCTGTGTACCATCAACTTCCTTAAGTACATCCTTTCCTGAATAGTATTCAATCAATGGCTGTGTCTGCTCATGATATACTGAAAGTCTGTTCTTTACTGTCTCTGGCTTATCGTCATCTCTTAAGATAAGCTTCTCGCCACATGCATCACATATTCCTTCAACCTTTGTTGGATTGAACTGGATATGGTATGTTGCTCCACAACCTACACATGCTCTTCTTCCAGACATTCTGTTTATTATATTTTCATCAGGAACTTCGACATTGATTGCATAGTCAACTGACTCTCCATTAGCACTAAGAGCCTTATCAAGTGCCTCTGCCTGAGGAATTGTTCTTGGGAATCCATCAAGTACATATCCGTTAGCACAATCTGCTTCCTTGAATCTGTCCATGATAAGATCTACTACTAATTCATCAGGTACGAGCTCTCCCTTATCCATGTATGTCTTTGCCTTCTGTCCAAGCTCTGTATTGTTCTTAATATTAGCTCTGAAAATATCTCCTGTAGAGATATGTGGTATAGCATATTTTGCTGCTATCTTCTTAGCCTGTGTACCTTTACCTGCTCCTGGAGCACCTAACATAATTATCTTCATAATATTTTCTCCATTCCAAAATCATAAATATTCGTAATAAATCATAATACACAAAGGACTTACCCGGCATAAACCGGGCAAGTCAATATTTTATACTAATATCATCCGTGATATAAAGAATTACTCACTGAGGAATCCCTTATAGTAACGATTGCACATCTGAGACTCAATCTGCTTTAATGTCTCAAGTACAACACCAACAATAATGATAATTGATGTTCCACCGAATGAAACAGAAGCATTAAAGAATCCTGTACACATTATTGGAATGAGGGCAATTATTAAAAGTCCGACAGCTCCAATAAATACGATATAATTAAGTATTTTGTTAAGATATTCGCTTGTAGACTTACCAGGTGTTATTCCTGGGATAACTCCACCAGCCTTCTTTAAGTTATCAGCTACCTCAATTGGGTTAAATGTTATGGATGTATAGAAGTATGCGAATATTATAAGCAGTACTATGTATACTAATAAACCAATTGAATACTTTGGAGCTTCAACTCTGCACCAGTATGATGAGCTGAGATATCTGGTCCACTCATATGATTTACCAAATAACTGGGCGATTATAACTGGGAACTGCATAAGTGATGATGCGAAAATAATTGGCATAACACCTGCAGTATTAACCTTTAATGGAATGTTTGTTGACTGTCCGCCAACTGTTCTTCTACCGCTGACCTTCTGAGAGTACTGAACAGGAATTCTTCTCTCTCCATCCTGAAGGAAGCATACAAGAACTACCATAACAATAAGAATTGCTAATATTATTACTGCTGCTAAAACACCCTTTGCAGGTGTCTTTGGTGCAACAAATGTGCTATATAATGTAGCAAAATCACTAGGCATACCTGATATGATATTAATTAAAAGTACAATTGAAATACCATTTCCAACACCCTTTTCAGTGATTCGCTCACCAAGCCACATTAATACTGCTGAACCAGCTGTAAGTGCAGCTATAACTACGATTATACATACTACATAATGCAATGTGCTAAGCTGTGCTGAATCTTTGATAAGACCTGATCTACCAAATCCAACCGCCATAGCGATACTTTCTATTAAAGAAAGACCAATTGTTACGTATCTTGTAATCGATGCAATCTTCTTTCTACCATCTTCTCCCTCTTTCTGCATTTCCTCTAATTTAGGAATTGCAATTGTGAGAAGCTGCATAATGATTGAAGATGTGATATATGGTGTTATGCTCAGCGCAAAGAGGGACATTCTTTCGAATGAACCTCCTGTGAAAGCACTGAGATAACTTAAATCACCAGTATTAATTCCACTAAGTAAGCTACTAAAATAATTGGTGTCTACACCAGGGATTGGAAGTAAACTTCCAACTCTGACAACAACAAGAATTAATAATGTATATATTATCTTTTTTCTTATATCTTTGTTCTTAAAAGCGCCTACAAGTGTTTTAAACATATTAGATCACCTCGCAGGTTCCGCCGAGAGCCTCGATCTTCTCCTTAGCTGCAGCACTGAATGCGTTAGCCTTAACAGTAAGCTTCTTTGTAAGCTCGCCGTTTGCAAGAATCTTGATTCCGTCCTTAGGATCTTTAACGATTCCTGACTCGATTAATGTATCAACAGTAACCTCTGCACCGTTATCAAAACGATCTAATACATTAACATTAATAGCAACGAATTCCTTACGGTTTCTGTTAGTGAATCCTCTCTTAGGAATTCTTCTATATAATGGCATCTGGCCACCTTCAAAACCTGGTCTTGGTGCTCCTGAACGAGCTTTCTGTCCTTTATGACCCTTACCAGCTGTCTTGCCGTTACCTGAGCCATGTCCACGACCTCTTCTGAAATTATCGCTTAATACTGAACCTTCTGCAGGTCTCAAATTAGATAAATCCATCATTGCACCTCCTTATCTGTAATTAGATTTCTTCTACCTTTAACATATAACCAATCTGCTGAATCTGTCCTCTTGTAGCAGCATTATCTGGAAGTTCAACTGTCTTATGCATCTTTGTAAGACCCATAGCTTCAACAGTTTTTCTATGCTTAGGAACAGCGCCGATTGGAGACTTAACTAAAGTTATTCTTAACTTCTCAGCCATTTTAACCTCCATCTCCTGCTTAGCAGGAATCACAATTTAATTAACCAAGGATCTCGCTAACTGACTTTCCACGAAGTCTTGCAACTTCTTCTGGAGTCTTCATAGACTTAAGTCCTTCGATTGTTGCTAATACAACATTCTGCTTGTTGTTTGATCCAAGTGACTTTGTACGGATATTCTTGATACCTGCAAGCTCAAGGATTGAACGTGCTGGACCACCAGCGATGATACCAGTACCTTCTGGAGCTCTCTTTAATAATACTGTAGCTCCTCCGAACTTTCCAAGAAAATCATGTGGAACTGAACCGTTCTCATCGATTGGAACTTCTACTAAATGTTTGATAGCATCTTCTTTTCCCTTGCGGATAGCTTCTGGAATTTCAGCTGCCTTACCAACACCTGCACCTACGTGTCCGTTGCCGTCACCAACAACTACTAATGCTGCAAAACGCATGTTACGTCCGCCCTTTACAACCTTTGTTACACGCTTGATTGATACTACATTATCATTTAATTCTAACTGACTAGCATCAATTATTGTACGTTTCATACTGTAATCTCCCTTCCGCTTAGAATTCAAGGCCAGCTTCACGAGCTGCCTCTGCTAATGCCTTAATTTTACCTGCATAAATGAAACCGCCTCTGTCATAAACAACAGTCTTGATTCCCTTTTCTAATGCTCTCTTTGCTACGACTGTACCAACAGCAGCTGCTGCTTCAACATTATTTGTCTTCTCAAGCTCTGCCTTAACTTCCTTATCAAGAGTTGATGCTGATACAAGTGTCTTTCCAACTGTGTCGTCAATAATCTGAGCATACATATGATTATTGCTTCTGAACACAGCTAAACGTGGTCTTTCTGCAGTACCACTGAAACGATTACGTAATCTTCTATGCTTCTGTTCGCGAACTACTGTTCTTGATTTCTTACTAACCATTATGTTTTCTCCTTTAATTATTTCTTACCAGTCTTACCAACTTTACGTCTGATAACTTCATCAGCATACTTGATACCCTTGCCCTTATATGGCTCCGGAGCTCTCTTTGCTCTGATTTCAGCTGCGTACTGGCCAACTGCTTCTTTACTGATACCTTTAACAATGATGATGTTTGTTCCATCAAGAACTGTTTCAATTCCTTCTGGATCTTCCATCTCAACTGGATGAGAGTAGCCTAATGAAAGAACTAACTTCTTACCCTGCTTCTGTGCTCTATAACCAACACCGTTAACTTCAAGCTTCTTCTCATAGCCTTCTGTAACACCAATAATCATGTTATGAATAAGTGTTCTTGTAAGTCCATGTAATGACTTCATCTTCTTTAAGTCATTTGGTCTTGAAACAACGATTTCAGAACCTTCCTGCTTAATGTCCATCTCTGCTGGTAAAACTCTCTCAAGAGTTCCCTTTGGACCCTTTACAGTCACTTTATTATTTTCTGCAATCTCAACAGTAACTCCTGCTGGGATAGCGATAGGCATTCTTCCTATACGTGACATGCCGTGCACCTCCTAATTATAATGAGGGAAACATTCATATACGCTGAACTACGATGGGATAGGATTCCCGTTTCCCTGTGTGTAAGTGTTCAATAATTACCAAACGAAGCAAAGAACTTCTCCACCAACGCGGAGCTTTCTAGCTTCCTTGTCAGTGATAACGCCCTTGTTTGTAGATATAATAGCTACACCAAGACCACCGAGAACCTTTGGAAGTTCTTCCTTGTTTGCATATACTCTAAGACCTGGCTTAGAGATTCTCTGAAGACCTGAAATGATCTTCTCATTCTTAGAAGCACCGTACTTTAATGTAATACGGATATCGTTGAACTTACCGTTCTCAACGAGCTCATAAGACTTAATATAACCCTCGTCTAAAAGAATCTTAGCGATTGCAAGCTTCATCTTAGATGATGGAACATCAACTGTGTCGTGCTTTGCTGTATTTGCATTACGAATTCTTGTAAGCATATCTGCAATTGGATCTGTCATTGAAATTTTCCTCCTTATTTTAACTGGTTTCCTGTTACCAGGACTACGTTAATTGATTTTACCAAGATGCTTTCTTAACTCCAGGAATCTGTCCCTTGTAAGCTAATTCACGGAAGCAAATTCTGCAGATTCCGTATTTTCTTAAAACAGAATGTGGACGACCACATATTGTACAACGTGTATACGCTCTTGTAGAGAACTTAGGTGCTCTCTGCTGCTTAACCTTCATAGAAGTCTTAGCCATTGAATTTCCCTCCTTAATTATTTCTTAAATGGCATGTTGAATAATCTTAATAACTCACGAGCTTCCTCATCAGTCTTAGCTGTAGTTGTAATGATTACATCCATACCTCTAACCTTATCAATCTTGTCATATTCGATTTCTGGGAAGATAATCTGCTCTTTGATACCTAAAGCATAGTTACCTCTTCCATCGAATGAATCAGCGCTAACGCCACGGAAGTCACGTACACGTGGTAATGCAAGGTTTACTAATCTGTCAAGGAACTCATACATCTTCTCTCCTCTTAATGTAACCTTACAACCAATTGCCTGACCCTCTCTTAACTTGAAGTTAGCAATTGAATTCTTAGCTCTTGTAAGAACTGCCTTCTGACCAGCAATTGTTTCCATTTCCTTAACAGCTGTGTCAAGAAGCTTTGAATTTTCCTTAGCTTCGCCAACGCCCATGTTAATTACGATCTTATCAATCTTTGGAACCATCATTGGGTTCTTGTAACCGAATTTCTCAGTCATTTTCTTAGTAATTTCATTATCGTATAATTCTCTAAGTCTACTCAAAATTATTGCCTCCTTCCTTTATTAATCGATAACTTCGCCAGTTGCCTTAGCAACACGAACTTTCTTACCGTCCTTGAAGTCATAACCAATCTTTGTTTCCTTACCCTTTAATGAGTAAGCGATATTTGAGATATCGATTGGTGCTTCCTGGTGGAGAATTCCACCCTGCTGATTAGCTGCGCTTGGCTTAGCATGCTTTGTAACCATGTTAACACCCTCAACTAATGCTGTATGATTCTTAGCATTTACAGACAATACCTTGCCCTCTTTGCCCTTGTCTTTTCCTGCGATAACCTTAACAGTATCGCCTTTTTTAATTCTAACAGCTGACATTGTGGTACCTCCTATAATACTTCTGGAGCAAGAGATACGATTTTCATGAACTTCTTATCTCTTAACTCTCTGGCTACTGGACCAAAGATACGAGTTCCCTTAGGAGTCTGATCATCTTTAATTATAACAGCAGCATTCTCATCAAATTTAATATATGAACCGTCCTTACGACGTGCGCCCTTTACTGAACGTACGACAACGGCCTTAACAACGTCACCCTTTTTAACAACGCCGCCTGGTGTTGCTTCTTTAACAGTAGCGACAATTACATCACCGATATTTGCATATCTTCTTGTAGATCCGCCCATAACTCTGATACAAAGAATTTCCTTAGCACCAGTATTATCAGCAACCTTAAGTCTGGTTTCCTGTTGTACCATAATACTACTCCTTTCAGTAATATCACAAATAAATTCTTATTATTTTGCTCTACTGATAATCTCAACTAATCTCCATCTCTTATCCTTAGATAAAGGTCTAGTCTCCATTACCTTAACAACATCTCCGATTAAACATTCATTGTTCTCATCGTGTGCCTTTAACTTGTAAGTTCTTTTAACGATCTTATTGTAAAGTGGATGCTTAACGTTGTCCTGTACTGCAACAACGATTGTCTTATCCATCTTATTGCTTATAACCTTACCTGTACGAGTTTTTCTTAAATTTCTCTCTTCCACAGTTATTCTCCTTTCTTAGGATATCTAAGTCTACATGCCTTAATTAAGCATTCTTCTGTGCAATTACAGTCTGGATTCTAGCGATGTTCTTACGAACTTCCTTAATTCTGCTTGTGTTGTCCAGCTGATTTGTTGCGTTCTGGAATCTTAAATTGAAAAGTTCCTTCTTAGCAGCTACTAATTCTTCATTTAACTCTGCAGCTGATTTTGCCTTTAAATCTTCTACATACTTATTAATTTTCACTGTTATCACCGCCTTCTAAGTCTGCACGTGAAACAATCTTGCACTTGCAAGGAAGCTTATGTGTTGCGAGACGTAAAGCTTCTCTTGCTGTTTCTTCAGCAACGCCTGAAATCTCGAACATTACACGTCCAGGTTTAACTACTGCTACCCAGCACTCCAAGTTACCTTTACCTTTACCCATACGAACACCGATAGGCTTACCTGTTACCGGCTTATCTGGGAAAATCTTTATAAATACTTTACCACCACGCTTAATATATCTTGTCATAGCGACACGGGCAGCTTCTATCTGATTTGATTTGATCCAACAAGGTTCTGTTGCAACAATACCGAATTCACCATTAGTGATCTTATTGCCTCTTGTAGCCTTACCAGCCATAGAACCACGGAACTGTCTACGATGTTTAACTCTCTTAGGTAGTAACATTACTTATCGCTCCCTTCCTTTTCTACGTTAGCGTTGGCATTATTCTTTGTAGGAAGAACCTCACCTTCGTAGATCCAAACCTTAACACCAACCTTGCCATAAGTTGTATCTGCTTCTGCAAATCCATAGTCGATATCTGCACGAAGTGTCTGAAGAGGAATTGTACCCTCGCTATAGAACTCTGTACGAGCCATATCAGCTCCACCGAGACGTCCTGAACAAGATGTCTTGATACCCTTAGCTCCCTGCTTCATTGTTCTGCCCATGCAAGACTTCATAGCTCTTCTGAAAGAGATACGGTTCTCTAACTGCTGAGCAATGTTCTCTGCAACAAGCTGAGCATCCTTATCAGGTCTCTTAACTTCCTTGATATCAATGCTTAACTTCTTAGCAGATGTTAACTTCTCTACCTGCTTCTTTAAGTTCTCGATTTCAGCACCACCCTTACCGATTACGATACCAGGCTTAGCTGTATGAATAACGATCTTTAATCTGTCTGAAGCTCTCTCTGTTTCAATCTTTGAAATTCCTGCAGCATATAACTTATTCTTGAGGAATTTTCTAATGTTATAATCTTCTACAAGGTTATCAGCGAAATCGTCTTCTGCATACCACTTTGCATCCCAGTCTTTGATTACGCCGACTCTTAAACCATGAGGATTAACTTTCTGTCCCATAAAGACTCCTTTCTATCTCTTAGAAAATAATTATCTTTCATTTAAAACAACAGTGATATGGCTCATTCTCTTTTCGATTCTGTAAGCTCTACCCTGTGCTCTTGGATGTACTCTCTTCATTGTTGGTCCCTTGTTAGCGTAGCACTCTTCTACATATAACTTACTTGGGTCCATACCGTTATTGTTCTCAGCATTAGCTGCTGCTGACTTTAATAACTTCTCTATAATAGATGATGCATATCTTGGATTGTACATAACAATTGCAAGTGCTTCATCAAGGCTCTTGCCTCTGATAGCATCTAATACGAAACAAGCCTTCTGAACAGATACTCTAGCGTAAGATAACTTTGCGCTTGGTCTTGTATCCTTAACAGCGTTTCTTTCACGTTTAATCTGGGATCTATGTCCGTTAGCCATGGATTAAACCTCCTTTCAAAAATTCAAATTATCTACTCTTCTTTTCGTCTTTGCCGTGTCCTCTGTAAGTTCTTGTTGCAACGAACTCACCGAGCTTATGACCAACCATATCCTCTGTAACATATACAGGCACATGCTTTCTACCATCATGAACAGCGATTGTATGACCTACAAACTGAGGATAAATTGTTGAACGACGAGACCAAGTCTTAATAACCTGTTTGTCGTTTGCAGCATTTAAAGCATCAACTTTCTTAAGTAAGCTCTCGTCTGCAAATGCTCCCTTTTTAAGTGATCGAGCCATAGGTTGAAACCTCCTTATAATCTTCGTGAATAATAATAGTTACGATTGTGGGCTAATTACTTAATAGCCTTTCCGTTTCTTCTTCTTACGATAAGCTTGTTTGAAGCCTTCTTAGCCTTACGAGTCTTAAGACCCATAGCTGGCTTGCCCCAAGGTGTCATTGGGCTTGGACGACCAACTGGTGCTCTACCTTCACCACCACCATGTGGATGGTCATTAGGGTTCATAACAGAACCACGAACTGTAGGTCTGATACCCATATGTCTCTTACGTCCAGCCTTACCAAGATTAATAAGGTTGTGATCTCCATTACCTACAACACCGATTGTTGCGCGGCAGATAATTGGAACCATTCTCATCTCGCCTGATGGTAATCTAAGTGTTGCATACTTGCCTTCCTTAGCCATAAGCTGAGCTGAGTTTCCAGCAGAACGAACAAGCTGTCCACCCTTACCTGGATATAATTCAATGTTGTGTACCTGAGTACCAACTGGAATCTCTGAAAGTGGTAAGCAGTTACCTACTCTTACTTCTGCACCAGCACCATTCTGTACTGTCATGCCATCTGTTAATCCCTGAGGAGCAAGGATATATGCCTTCTCGCCATCTGCGTAGCAGATAAGAGCGATGTTAGCTGTTCTGTTTGGATCGTACTCAATTCCGATAACCTGTGCTGGAACGCCTTCCTTGTTTCTCTTGAAATCAATTATTCTATATTTCTGTCTGTTTCCACCACCGTGGTGTCTTACAGTAATCTTACCCTGGTTGTTACGACCAGCATTCTTGCTCTTCTTAGCAAGTAATGACTTCTCTGGAGTACTCTTTGTAATCTCTGAGAAATCAGATCCAGTCATATTTCTTCTGGAAGGTGTATATGGGTTATATGTCTTAATTCCCATTATTTCTCTCCTTTCGAGTCTGTGTAATATTGTTTTCTACACTTTAAAGCTACTAATTAAAGGCCTTCAAAGATTTCGATTTCCTTGCTGTCAGCTGTTAACTGTACAATTGCCTTCTTAGTCTTAGAAGTTGTACCAGCTGTTCTGCCTCTTCTCTTCTTCTTGCCATCAAGATTCATTGTGTTAACTGAAGCAACCTTAGTTCCTTCGAACATCTTCTCAACAGCATCCTTAATCATTGTCTTGTTAGCATCTGTATGAACTAAGAATGTATACTTCTTATCTGCCATATCAGCCATAGACTTCTCTGTGATTACAGGCTTGAGGATTACATCATAATACTGTACGTTTGCCATTATGCATACACCTCCTCTAATTTTTCAACAGCAGCCTTAGTAACTACTAATGTTTCATACTTTAATACATCGTATGTGTTGATTTCGTTAGTAGCTGAAACCTTAACTGTAGGAATGTTTCTTCCTGAAAGAACTACGTTCTTATTCTCGCCTTCGATAACTACTAAAGCCTTATCAACCTTTAAGTTGCTCATAACTTCTGCGAACTTCTTTGTCTTAACTTCGTCAAGGTTAAATGCATCAAGAACTACGATCTTGTTGTCAGCAACCTTTGATGATAATGCAGAAAGAAGAGCAATTCTCTTTTCCTTCTTATTCATCTTGAATGAATAATCTCTTGGCTTTGGTGCAAATACAACACCACCGCCTGTCCACTGTGGAGATCTTGTAGAACCCTGTCTTGCATGACCAGTTCCTTTCTGTCTCCAAGGTTTTCTTCCGCCACCAGAAACTTCTGAACGTGTCTTTGCGCTCTGTGTTCCCTGACGATTATTTGCAAGCTGGTTAACTACTGCCATGTGTACAAGATGTTCGTTAACTTCTACACCAAATACAGCATCATTTAATTCGATTGAACCAACTTCTTTGCCTTCAATATTGTAAACAGATACGTTTGCCATCTGTGTGGTCCTCCTTCCTTAGCAAAAACTACTTAGCAGCTTTTACTGTTTCTTTCAGTGTTACTAATGATTTCTTAGGTCCAGGTACTGCACCCTTAACTAAGATTACGTTGTTTTCAACATCAACTCTTACTACTTCAAGATTCTGGATTGTGATTCTCTTAGAACCCATATGTCCAGGCATTCCTTTTCCCTTGAATACTCTACCAGGTGTTGTTGCTGATCCGTTTGAACCCTGATGTCTGTGGAACTTAGAACCATGAGCCATAGGTCCTCTTGACTGGCCTAATCTCTTGATTGCGCCCTGGAAACCTTTACCCTTTGAAATAGCAGTTGCATCAACCTTATCGCCTGCAGCGAAGATATCAGCCTTGATTTCGTCCTTTACTGAGTACTCTGAAGCATTCTCAAACTTGAACTCTCTTAAGAATCTCTTGTAAGGAACCTCTGCCTTATCAAAATGTCCTTTAACAGGCTTGTTTACTAACTTTTCTCTAATGTCAGCAAAACCAACCTGAACTGCATCGTAACCGTCGTTTTCTACTGTCTTAACTTGTGTAACAACACAAGGACCAGCCTGAAGAACAGTTACAGGTGTTAAAACACCGTCTTCGTTGAAGATTTGAGTCATTCCGACTTTTGTAGCTAAAATTGCCTTCTTCATTGATTTTCCTCCTGTTTAATCTACAGCGGACAAGATGATGTGTGATACACAGCGCATCCTGTCATCCTAGAACAGCTAATATAAGTGGAACCCGCACCACTGCTTGTTACTTCTATATTAAACCCTTAGGATTATTGCTTTAATAATGAAAAATTCCAGATAATGATTAGTTCATTACCTTAAGGTTGATGAATACACCAGCTGGCATCTCTAACTTAGATAATGCATCTACAGTCTTCTGAGATGGTGATAATACATCGATAAGTCTCTTATGAGTTCTCTGCTCGAACTGCTCTCTTGAATCCTTGTACTTGTGAACAGCTCTAAGAATAGTAACAACTTCCTTCTTTGTTGGAAGAGGTACCGGACCACTCACCTGTGCTCCTGTCTTCTTAGCAGTTTCGATGATTTTCTTAGCTGACTGATCAATCAACTGATGATCGTAAGCCTTCAGAGTAATTCTGATTACCTGATTTGCCATAAAAAAAGTCGCCTCCTTCGCACTTTATTGTTTAAGTACGACAAGCGGTGACTGTACACACTCCCACGCGTATCATATAGTCTCATTCATAATTCGACCCACGCGCGTCATTTCTGCGGATTGCAGATGATTTTGGTACAGTGACTTGTCGCCAGTTTCTTCGCCGGAGATTATCTCCAGCATTGACATTCGCTCCACGGAAAACCTGCTTTATTAAAGCAGCAACCTCACGCTTCACAGCTATCAATGTCACAGCAAGTATTAATATACACTACTCTCTATATAAAATCAACAGAAAAAATTGTATTTTTTTTAGTACAATGCAGAACAAATTTGACCGGAACATAAGTCCCGGTCAAAACAGTATTTTAATAAAATCCAAATCCAAGATACATAGAATTAATCTTCCACTTACCATCTTCATATTTATAATATATGTAAGCTGAATTATTGTTATTATTCTTGTCGTTAGCTTTATCACTTCCTGAGTACTGTATCTTGTATGTATATCCTAGTTTAATTGAAACTTTAATCACCGGGCATCCATCATCTGAATCCACTCTGAAAGATGTATCCGCGATAGAAGCTGTGAATTTGGAAATCTTCAAATTGGATACAGTTTTGTATTTGTCATTGTAGCTGTCGTAAATATTCTTATAAGCTGACTCTATGTTCTTCTTTTCTTCTTTACACACCCTGTCGGCTATAGCTGAATAATCTTTCTTTGCCTGTACAGCGTTAATTATTGCATCCACATCTGTTCTTGCCTGTGTCTTAAGTTCTTCAAGCTTCGAATTAACATATTTTGCATTGTATGTTCCAACAGTAAATGTATCTTCATCATGTGCTGCATAAAGCTGTGTTGTGTAGTCCTCTATAAATTCTCCAGTTACCTTAATATTATTCTTTCCATTGAACAGATATGGTATAACATATTCATCAGAAGAGCCGTTTCCATTCTTAGATGCATCCGACTTATATCCATCGCCAACAATAACATCATTAATATATAACGTAAGTCCCTTTGGAACCTTTATTGTAACATCCTTTACTACAAGATTCTCAGCGCTGACTTTATACTTCTTAAAGAAAAGCATATAGTGCTTATTGGCTACTGTTAGATACACATCATTATACTGCATTCCCGAATCTGTTATATATCCGACCTTAACAGCCTTGTTACCAGGCATCTTGCTATATGTTGAGACAATGTCATCTGCTGCCATCTTTTCAACTTTCTCACCAGTCGCATCTGCATGAACATTAATAAATGCTTCCTTAGTAAGGAACTCCCCATCAGGTAGATTAATAAGACTATACGCATCATTCCATTCGCACTCTGCAACCGCCTTAACATACTGCTTGGCAGTTTTCTTATAATCTGTCACATTCTTTCCCACACATACAAATATAATTATGGCAGCTATCACAGCAACTCCCGCAGCTACAATTGCAATTATACGCTTAGGGAATCTGGCAGGTTTATTATTGGCAGGCTGCTGACCAGAATTCTGACCTGTAAACTGTGTAGGCTGTACAGGCTGTTGACCAAAAGCCTGCTGTGGCTGAACTGGAACACTTTGCTGTACTGGTGTTACTTCCGGCTCTGCTGGCACACTCTCCTGTACCGGTGTTTCCTCTGGCTCTGCTGGCACATTCTCCTGTACCGGTGTTTCCTCTGGCTCTTCTTCCACACTTTCCTGCACCGGTGTCTCCTGAGGCACATCTATCACTAGACGTGTTCCACAGTTTCCACAGAATAGTGCATCATCCTCGTTCTTTGTTCCGCAATTTGGACAAAACATAATTTTTCCTCCCTCATATGATTAATATAGTAAATCATATATCATCATACCATGAATATATGATTTGCTCAACCAAATAATCTGTTCTGATTTCACTTGTTTTGTTAATATTTACTACTGTTTCTGTTTCTCTATTTTTTCTGCTAGATCATTAAGATATTCCCATCGTTCCATCTTTTCTTCAAGCCGTCTCTCCACATCTTCCTTTTCCTTAGTAAGTTCTGCAAGCTTAGAATAAGAAGTTGCATTCTTTGCAATCTCGTCATCAAGTTCTGAAACTTTAATTTCAAGCTCCTCTATATCATCATCTATAGTCTCATATTCCTTCTGCTCCATATATGTGAACTTAATCTTATTCTCATGGCTGTTATATGCTTTCTTCACCTGACCTGCTGCCTTTGATTTGGGCGCATCAGATGTTCCATTTGATTCCACATTATATATAGAAGAAACACATTTATCCCTGTAGTCCGTATAACCACCTTCATACTGTGTAAGGTGGCCTCCTGCCTCAAATGCAAATATCCTGTCAACAACTCTGTCAAGGAAATATCTGTCATGTGAAACAGTGATTACAATACCCGCAAATCCATCAAGATACTCCTCAAGTATCTCAAGAGTTTCAATGTCAAGGTCGTTGGTAGGCTCATCGAGAATAAGCACATTTGGCGCACTCATAAGAACACTTAACAGATAAAGTCTTCTCTTCTCACCACCTGACAGCTTGCTTATAGGCGTCCACTGCTGCTTCGGTGTAAAAAGAAACTTCTCACACATCTGTGACGCTGTTGCCTTTCCATCTGCCGTCGTAACATATTCACCTATGCTTCTTACGAACTCTAGCACAGTAAGGCTGTCGTCAAGTGGTTCGTTCTCCTGCATGAAATATCCGATTCTTACAGTCTCTCCAACCTCAACACTGCCACTGTCCGGTTCAAGCTGGCCTGCTATAATCTTCATAAGCGTAGACTTGCCGCATCCGTTATCACCGACAATACCGATTCTGTCATCTCTTAAAAAAATGTAGGTAAAATCGTCAATTATTGTCCTCTCTCCAAAGCTTTTACAAATGTTATGGAGTTCAACAGTCCTTCTTCCAAGCCTGCTGCTGACTGAATTCATATCCATAAGCTGCTTGTCAAATCTTGCTCTCGCCTGCTTTGAAGCCTCCTTCATATCCTCGAATCTGTCAATTCGTGCCTGCTGCTTGGTAGAACGAGCCTGGCATCCTCTTCTTATCCACGCGAGTTCCTTCCTTAATATATTCTGTCTCTTATCCTCAGTTGCCCTCTCCATCTCCTCACGCTGGGTCTTCAGTTCAAGAAAGCCTGAATAATTCGTATCGTAGCTATAAAGGAAAGCTTTATCAAGCTCTACAATCCTGTTAGTTACATTATCAAGGAAATACCTGTCATGAGTAACCATGATAAGTTCTCCCTTGAAATTCTTAATAAACTGTTCCAGCCAGAGTACCATGTCATTATCAAGATGGTTCGTAGGTTCATCAAAAATAAGAAGTCTTGCCGGCTCAACTAAAGTTCTCGCAAGTGCCGCTCTCTTTTTCTGACCACCTGATAAAATATTCATCATTGCTCCATGATTTGTTATTCCGAGCTTGTTAAGAATCTCTTTTGCTTTTGGCTGGCTGTCCGCATGCTTTCCACGCATAACATATTCCAGTACATTTTCATTCTCATAATACAGAGGTGTCTGTGCAAGATACGCAAGCTCAATCCCCTTGCCCTTGACAACCTGTCCCTCATCTGGTTCTTCTACACCTGCAATAATCTTTAAAAGTGTAGACTTACCAGTTCCATTCACACCTATAAGTCCAATCTTATCGCCACTGTTAATTCCCAGACTTATATTATTAAAAAGTTCCTTTTCTCCGTAGGTCTTGCTGACCTTTTCTACATTTAATATATTCACTATTATCTCCGTTATATAAATTATTTGTCATCGCCTGAAAGATTATAGAAATTCTTAAGCTTCTGTGCAAGCTCCGGATCTTTCTTCTTCAGATGTTCATAATGCTTCCTCTTCTGCTCCATCATATGCTCATATGCATACGGATTGTGAAGCTTTAATCTGTCAAGCATTTCCTTTCTGTGTTCTTTAAGCATCTGGATTGCGTCAGGATTAATCTGTGCCAGCTTCTTCTCAACAACCACACGGCGCTCATCAATTCTTTTCTCAATATCATCAATATCAAGATTAGGATATTTTTTATCGTCAAACAAATGCATTTCAAGCCACTCAAGCAGGTCATTCTCATCAAAGAGTCCGATTCTTCCCCATGCAGCATGCTTTTCAGCATCAACAATAACATTCTTCTCATCTTTCTTGACACTGCCAATCTCATCAGCCATCTCTGCTGCCATCTTCTCAAGCCATTCGTCTGCATCTGCACCAAAAGCCCACTCAATTTCTGCAAGTCTTTCGTTGTCCTCATGTACCTCGCCAGAAACAGCCTGCTCTTCTTCCCCCTCCTCGACAGGATATGGTCTGTCCAGCCCTGCATCTCTTAGAGCAAGCGGAATGGTTCTTCTAACAACACCTTTTTCAACTAGCTCACCTGCACCAAGCTCTCTTAGCTGGTCATTAAGTGTGTGTTCATGCTCTGTAATATAGAATCTGATTCCTTTCTTTTCAAGTGCCTTATATAAAGACATAAGCCTGTCAACTGCCGTCACATCAATAGAGCCCACACCTCCGGCATCTACAATTACCCATTTAGTATTATCATCAAGATTCTTTTCTATATCATCAACAAATGTATTAATATTTGCAAAGAAAAGTGCACCGTTAAATCTGTATATAACCGCACCTTTTATCTTCTTTACATTACGGTATCTGTTAAGACTGTAGAACCCTTCCTGTCCCGTTATAACTCCGAGAAATGCTCTTGGTGGTTCAACCGCTTTGACAATAACAGCTATGAATGAAAGAATAACACCGATTACAACTCCGTATATCGTTCCGAATAACAGAACGCCTAAAAATGCTCCTACAAATATTGCAAACTCCGTATGGTCTGTTTTCCATAATTTAACTGCAAGCCCGAATTCAGTAATTCCTATCAGTGCTGCAACAACAATTCCTGTAAGTATTGGTACAGGAAGATACTCAAGCACCGGTGTTCCAAAAAGCACTATAAGAAGCATTGTCAGAGAAGCTGTTATTGACATAACCTGTGATTTACAACCAAACTGGTCTGCAATTCCTGTTCTTGACACACTTCCATTCAAAGGGCATCCGCCAATTACAGCAGAAGCCGCATTTGCAGCAGCATAAGACAGAATTTCTCTGTTATTGCTTACTTTATAGCCATATTTGTTGGCATAATTATTAGTTGCAAGCAATGTCTGCGCCATGACAACACCTGCCACTGAAAGTCCAAGAAGTATTATATCTGACGGATTCTTAAACACAACTGACATATCAGGAAGTGAGAATCCCGGCAGCCCCTTATCAACATGTGGAAGAAGCTTAACACCGAATCTGTCAATATGAAAAATTGCAGTTGCAAGTGCACCAAGTACCATAAGAAGTACTGACATCGGAAACTTTGGAATGAACTTCTTCGCAACAAGAATAATCACAACTGTTCCGACTCCAAGCATTGCTGACAACAGATTAAACGACTTCATCTCCCCAGCTATATGTATAAGAAGCTTTATTGCCTCTCCTGTTCCCGCATTACCGCCAAACAGCTTCGCTGTCTGCATAAGAATTATTGTCACACCAATACCGCTTATGAATCCACCCATTACAGGTGTCGATATGTAATTGACAATACGCCCTGCTTTGATAAAGAAGAAAAGCAGCAGCCACAATGCTGCAACTAAAGTTATCGACGGAACTACTGCCTTCGCCTCCTCAGAGCCTGACACTATCCCAAGCGTTGCAAGTGTTCCACCGACAAGTGCCGCCGGAGTTGCATCCACTCCGAACACAAACTGTGGCGAAGATGTCACCAGTCCATATATAAGCACTGGCAGAATAGAGCAGTACAGACCATACACCGCTGGCAGTCCCGCAATCTGTGCATATCCCATTGATATAGGAATTGACACAAGAGCAACAATTATTCCCGATACAATATCTTTCCGTATATTCTTTAAACTAACATTTTTCAATATGCAACGCCCCTTAATCAGATTTCGATAGAAATATATTAACATAAAACATGCCTGTTCAAAACATTTTTGCACGATTGCAGTTATTAATATTTTCGTATATAATTATTTAATAACAAATGCGGTACCAAACTGCAACACATTTTTATATAGAAAAGGATACTTAATTATGTTTATAGCTGACAACTGGAAAGATTATGAAGTAATAGATACCTCTAAGGGCGAAAAACTTGAACGCTGGGGTAAGTATATTCTTGTACGCCCGGACCCACAGGTAATATGGGACACTCCTAAGAAAGAGCGTGGCTGGAAGAATATGAACGGTCATTACCACAGAAGTTCCAAGGGCGGCGGAGAATGGGAGTTCTTTGACCTTCCACAGCAGTGGCAGATTCACTACAACAGTCCTTCATTTGAACAGGAGCTGACATTCAACTTAAAGCCATTCAGCTTCAAGCACACAGGAATATTCCCTGAGCAGGCTGCTAACTGGGACTGGTTTGGAAAGATAATCTCTGATGCCAGGAAAAAGCGTGGCAGCGAACCTGTAAAGGTTCTTAACCTGTTTGCTTATACAGGTGGAGCAACACTTGCATGTGCAGCCGCAGGTGCTAATGTTACGCATGTAGATGCTTCTAAGGGTATAGTCGCATGGGCTAAAGAAAACGCACAGTCTTCAGGACTTATTGACAAGCCTATCCGCTGGATAGTTGATGACTGTGTAAAGTTTGTAGAAAGAGAGATAAGAAGAGGCAACCATTACGACGCAATCATCATGGATCCACCTTCATATGGACGTGGTCCTAAAGGAGAAATCTGGAAAATAGAAGAAGCCATACACCCGCTTGTTAAGCTTTGTGCACAGCTTCTTTCTGATGAACCATTATTTTTCCTTATTAATTCATACACTACAGGTCTTCAGCCAGCCGTTCTTACTTATATGTTAAGCACAGAACTTAAGAGCTTTGGCGGACACTGTGATTCACAGGAAGTAGGTCTTCCTGTTTCAAGTAACGGACTTGTACTTCCATGTGGTGCTTCTGGCCGCTGGATGAAATAATTAATACACAACTCCATCGAGTGACGGCGATTCTTCGCCGTCATTCACAATCCTGATAACAAGATGATTAGGCAGACATGTGATTGGCATTAAAGGCTCAGATATATATCCCATATTCACACACAGCTTATCCGGACAGCTTGCATCAGCAATCTTAATCTTTCCATTCTCGACAAGAATATCATTATACTCTCCATCCCCGTATTCAATCCTGAACGTGTACGGATTCTTAACATCATCTAACGAAACAGTTCTTAACAATTCGTTATCTCTGTATATATAAGCGGTCTTACTACCGTCATTCTTTCCTGATTTCATATATATAATAGAAGCCACACTTGCCCCGACAAGCAGAACAATCACGGCCACCACTGCAACAACTCTTTTTTTCACAATCTCCTCCATCTGCTACATAGTATATTTTTTAGGAATATATCTGTCTGCAAAGAAGCACACAAGGCCCGTAAACAGACCTGTTATAACACCGCTTATCACAAGGAACGGCATGTACGCAAATATACCTGACAATCTGAGTATGAAAAATGCAGCAAGAATCTGACCTGCATTGTGCGACACCGCGCCAAGTATACCTGTAAGGAATATATACTGTCCCCTAAGCAATTTATTAACAGCTGCCATCACAATAAGACATAAAAATCCACCACTTACACTATATATAAATGATACTGCCTGCCCTGTAAATATTGTAGCCAGTATAATTCTCATAGCCAGCACAATAGCTGCATCACTGAATTTATACCTTTTTAATACAAAAAGTGTGACTATATTGGCAAGTCCTAATTTAACTCCTGGTATTGGAACAAGCGTAGGTATCGCTGATTCCACAACAAATATTGTCAGTGCAATTGTTGTAAGTAATGCCAGCGTTGTAAGTCTCTTAACATCAAAAGTTTTCTTCATGTCTGCCTCCGCATAAATATTACCTATGCATTTTAACAGACATTTCATATTAAGACAATAATTCGTTAAATTAATTCAAATTCATGCAAAATCAGTTTGACAGTTTGTAAAAATATAGTATAATCATTTGGCTTTATAAATATACGAAAGTGAGGAAATCCTATGGTAAAAGACATGACAAATGGTTCGCCTTCCAAGCATATTCTTGGATTTGCAGTTCCAATGCTGTTCGGAATGCTGTTTCAGCAGTTCTACAACCTTGTTGACACAATAATCGTTGGTAAAACTCTCGGTGTTGAAGCTCTTGCCGGAGTTGGAGCAACAGGTTCTATTAACTTCATGATAATCGGTTTCTGTATGGGAGTCTGTAACGGATTCGTGATTCCGGTTGCCCAATGCTTTGGTGCAAAGAAACCTGCTGACCTTAGAAAATATGTATTTAACGGATATATCTGCAGTATTGTGTTTGCCATAGTGCTTACGCTTGCATCCGTAATATTCTGCCGCAGGATACTTATTATCATGAATACACCGGCAGATATTATTGACCATGCCTATAATTACATAGTAGTTATATTCATAGGAATCCCAACTGTATTCCTGTACAACATGGTGTCTGGTGTTATCCGTTCGCTTGGCGATAGTAAGACACCTGTAGTTTTCCTTGTGCTTTCTTCAATAATAAATGTAGTACTTGATTTCTTTCTTATTCTTGTATGTAAGATGGGTGTTGCCGGAGCTGGCTGGGCAACTGTAACATCACAGTTAATTTCGGGACTTACCTGCCTTATATATATGTATAAGAAATATGACATCTTAAAAGGTGACAAATCAGAAAGGGTACTTGATAGAAGATTCATCACCAACCTGTGTATGAACGGTGTTCCTATGGGACTCCAGTATTCAATAACAGCCATCGGAAGTACAATCCTTCAGGCTGCTGTCAATACACTTGGTTCAACATATGTAGCCGCAATGACTGCCGGTTCTAAGATGTTCAACTTTACCTGTTGTCCATTTGATGCACTCGGCTCAACCATGGCAACCTATGCCGGACAGAATGTTGGAGCTGCCAAGATTAAAAGACTTGGTCAGGGCGTACGCTCCGCTATGATAATCGGTTCAGTATACAGTGTTCTTTCTCTTATTGCACTGTATTTCACTACAGATTATATTGCATTATTATTCGTTAATGCATCAGAGACAACAATAATTGCTCTTACAAGACAGTTCATCCTTGCATCTGCATGCTTCTACATTCCACTTACAGGTGTTAACGTGGTCCGCTTCTGCATACAGGGTATGGGCTTCTCCGTATTTGCAATATCAGCAGGTATCTTGGAGATGATTGGCCGTGCATTTGCAGCCATCATACTCATTCCAAGTATTGGATTCATGGGTGCATGCCTCGCCTCACCAATCGCATGGATTGCTGCTGACGCATTTTTGTTCCCTGCATTCATACATTGTGCAAAGAAGCTTAATGCAAGGCACAATATTAAATCAAACTAATAACATGACTAAAGGGAGGGCAATATTGCCCTCCCTTAATTATTCTATAATATAGACAGCCTGGCTGTGCATCGCTTCATATCTTGATTGAAATGTCTCAAGATTCCTTGTTATGTTACCTTCCATAGGATCCATTATATAAACAATATTCTTATTAAGATCATATCCTGTAATTACAACACAATGTTCTGGAGACATCCATGTATATTCTTTCCCATTAAATACAAATGTCTTAGATTCATGTGGCTGTCTCATATCTATTGTATTCCATATTACTATCGGGTCACCCTGAGCAACCATACCTAGAATCTCTTTAAAATCTGTTCCGCTGATATTCTTTGCAACTGCTGACATATTATTAACTTTGAAATATTTATTAGCTGCATTAACAATTGGCTGTGACATGCATCCATAACTTGTGTTATCCCTTGGATTACCAAGAAACATTTCGTAGAAGCTGCCATTGCCTTTCTTAAGATATTCATCCGACATAGTTGTTTTATCAACATTACAGCCGTAATAATTTAGTACGGATGTTAACGATGTAATCTCGCATCCCGTTGGCAGCTCTGGATTCTGATTAAGCGATTCATAGCATTCTATTCTGTATACATCTGGTAAATCATTTACAGTCTCTTCTCTTACAGAAAGCTGTTCCTCCGTCACATTACCATCGCTCTTAATTGCTGTATATTCTGCACCTACTGCTACACCTTTGCTGACATTCTTATTATTCATCTTGACTGTTAATACAATTGCTACCGTACATGCCAGTATAGTCATCATTACAAGGAATATTTGATTCTTCCTTTTTCCTCTTTTTTGGTATTTTCTCCTGCTATCTCTCCTACTCATCCCAATCACCATCCTAACCTTCCGTTGTAAGTCAAAGTCTCATTTATTAACTTCTATACTTATATACGAAACCAAGCATGATTTGGTCTGAATAAATCGTAAAATTGTGTTTTATAATATTATATAAGCCTTACCACCTGACAATTATCAGTCATTCCATCCCAGAATTTATCCAGTGGTGTTCCTCTGAATTTTGCTATAATACTGCAGTTCATGGCACCATGACCAACAATCAGTATATCTTTGCCACTATTTACCTGTGGCATAACTACATTGTCTATAAATTCCCCTGTCCTTGCAAAAAGTTCTTCAAAGCTTTCTCCACCTTCAACTGTAACATACTTCTCAGGCTTCTTAAAAAGAGTATTAATTGGACAGTCATCTATAGCAAATGAATTCTCTATTCCTTCATATACTCCAAATCCCATCTCAACAAGTCTGTCATCTGTATACACAGGAACATTTCTTCCCTTCAAGAAAATGTCTGCTGTTTCTTTTGCTCTTTCCAAAGGAGATGAGTAACATATGTCAAAATGTATATCTGAATACTGTTTCCCAGCCTCTGCCGCCATCATTCTGCCTTCATCATTAAGCGGTATATCTGTTCTTCCCTGCAATTTATGACGTACATTCCAGTCCGTCCTGCCATGACGCATTATGTATAGCATGTTGTACTCCTCTTTTTATCATATTCTAGTTCATTACTTCGCGAGCACGACTGCAAACTGCCCATGACTTCTCAAGGAGCTGCTCGCGCAAAAAAGGGTTTCCGATAACCTCGGAAACCCTTGAAAGAACTGTATTAATAACAATTACTCAATGATTGTAGCAACAGCACCAGAACCAACTGTTCTACCACCCTCACGGATAGCGAAACGAAGACCCTGCTCCATAGCTACGTTATGGATAAGTTCAACTGTCATCTCTACGTTATCACCAGGCATGCACATTTCTGTACCAGCTGGAAGCTCACAAACACCAGTTACATCAGTTGTTCTGAAGTAGAACTGTGGTCTGTAGTTGTTGAAGAATGGAGTATGACGTCCACCCTCGTCCTTTGTTAATACGTAAACCTGAGCTGTAAACTTGTGGTGTGGTGTGATTGAACCTGGCTTGCAGAGAACCTGTCCTCTCTGGATTTCGTCTCTCTGAACACCTCTAAGAAGTGCACCAATGTTATCACCTGGCTGAGCCTCATCAAGAAGCTTTCTGAACATCTCGATACCAGTTACAACTACCTTACGGATATCTTCGTGGATACCAACGATCTCAACTTCCTCATTAACGTGGAGAACACCTCTCTCTACTCTACCAGTAGCAACAGTACCACGTCCTGTGATAGAGAATACGTCCTCTACAGGCATAAGGAATGGCTTATCTGTATCTCTTTCTGGATCTGGAACATACTCATCAATAGTATGCATAAGCTCAAGGATCTTATCTCCCCATTCGCTGTTAGGATCTTCAAGAGCCTTAAGAGCTGAACCCTGGATGATTGGAGTATCATCTCCTGGGAATCCGTACTCGTTAAGAAGTTCTCTGATTTCCATATCTACTAATTCAAGAAGTTCTGGATCATCAACCATATCACACTTGTTCATGAATACAACGATGTAAGGAACACCAACCTGACGAGCAAGAAGGATATGCTCTCTTGTCTGAGCCATAACACCATCAGTAGCAGCAACAACAAGGATACCTGCATCCATCTGAGCAGCACCTGTGATCATGTTCTTTACATAATCAGCATGTCCTGGACAGTCAACGTGTGCATAGTGTCTCTTCTCTGTCTCATACTCAACGTGAGCTGTAGAGATAGTGATACCTCTTTCTCTTTCCTCTGGTGCCTTATCAATATTCTCGAATGCAACAGCCTCACCTGTACCAAGTCTCTCATGAAGAGTCTTTGTGATAGCAGCTGTTAATGTAGTCTTACCGTGATCTACGTGTCCGATTGTACCAATGTTACAATGTGGTTTTGTTCTCTCAAATTTAGCCTTTGCCATTGTTTAAAATCCTCCTAAAAATATTTAGATTGCCCTGAGGGGTATCCCCCTCGAGCTTTGTCATAGCTGATATTTATTATATTTCATTTAGTGAAATATTTCAACTATATTTTTATAGTTATTACTTATTTCTATCAGAAATAACCTTATCCTGAACAGACTTTGGAGCCTGCTCATACTTATCGAAGAACATAGAGTAGTTACCACGACCCTGTGTCTTAGAACGAAGGTCAGTAGCATATCCGAACATCTCAGCAAGTGGAACGAATGCTTTAATCATCTTACCACCTGAGATATCTTCCATACCCTCAATACGTCCTCTACGTGAGTTGATATCACCGATTACATCACCCATGTATTCTTCTGGCATAGTAACCTCAACCTTCATGATAGGCTCAAGAAGGGCAGGTGCTGCCTTAGCCATAGCATCCTTGAATGCCATAGAACCAGCAATGTGGAATGCCATTTCTGAAGAATCGACTTCATGGTATGAACCATCGTAAATATCTGCTCTAAGTCCGAGAACTGGGAATCCAGCTAAGATACCTGAATTAGCAGCTTCTCTGATACCGTCAGCAACTGAAGGGATATATTCCTTAGGAATAGCACCACCAACTACTGAAGACTCACAGAAGAGTACTGGAGGTTCGTTAATTAATACTGTGTTCTTTGTCTCAACATCAAACTTATCAACGTTAGCTTCAAGTGGTGAGAAACGTACTTTACAGTGACCATACTGACCACGTCCACCTGACTGCTTAGCATACTTACTATCAACATCAACTGCCTTAGTAAAGCACTCTCTGTAAGCAACCTGAGGTGCACCAACGTTAGCCTCTACCTTGAACTCACGAAGAAGTCTGTCAACGATGATATCAAGGTGAAGCTCACCCATACCAGCGATGATTGTCTGACCTGTTTCCTGATCTGTATGAGCACGGAATGTAGGATCTTCTTCAGCAAGCTTTGCTAAAGCTTCACCCATTTTACCCTGGTCATTCTTAGTCTTTGGCTCGATAGCAAGCTCGATAACTGGCTCTGGGAATTCCATAGACTCTAAGATAACTGGATGTGCTTCATCACAGATAGTATCACCTGTTACTGTAACCTTAAGACCTACTGCAGCAGCGATATCTCCTGAGTAAACCTTATCAATTTCTTTTCTCTGGTTAGCGTGCATCTGAAGGATACGGCCAACTCTTTCTTTCTTATTCTTATTAGAGTTAAGTACATATGAACCACCGTTTAATGTACCTGAGTAAACTCTGAAGAATGCTAACTTACCAACGAATGGATCAGTCATAATCTTGAATGCAAGAGCTGCAAATGGCTCTTCATCAGATGACTTTCTTGTTACTTCGTTACCGTCTTCGTCAACACCTGTGATATCTGGGATATCTGTAGGAGCTGGCATGTACTCGATAACAGCATCAAGAAGCTTCTGAACACCCTTGTTCTTATAAGCTGTACCGCAAAGACAAGGAATAGCTGTACCCTCGATAGTACCCTTTCTTAAAGCAGCCTTTAACTCTGGAACTGAAATTTCCTCATCATTAAAGAACTTCTCCATAAGGTCTTCATCAAGTTCAGCACACTGCTCAACGAGCTTGTCATGATATTCCTGAGCCTGATCCTTTAAATCGTCTGGAATCTCACCAACAGCGATATCATCACCCTTATCTCCGTTGAAGACATAAGCCTTCATCTCGAATAAGTCGATAATACCCTGGAAGTCATCTTCCTTACCGATAGGAATCTGTACAAGTACAGGATTCTTTCCAAGCTTTGTAATAAGCTGGTTGCATGATCCGAAGAAATCAGCGCCCATCTTATCCATCTTGTTCATGAAAGCCATACGAGGTACATTGTACTTATCAGCCTGACGCCATACATTCTCTGACTGTGGCTCAACACCGTTCTGTGCATCGAATACACCTACGGCACCATCAAGTACTCTAAGTGAACGCTCAACCTCTACTGTGAAGTCAACGTGTCCTGGAGTATCGATAATGTTAATACGGTATTCTGGCTGTGTCTTATCTGGCTTACCCTCTTTCTCAGGTGTCCAGTGACATGTTGTAGCAGCTGAAGTGATTGTGATACCTCTCTCCTGCTCCTGGGCCATCCAGTCCATAGTAGCAGTACCTTCATGAGTATCACCAATCTTGTGATTAACACCAGTATAATAAAGGATACGCTCTGTTAATGTTGTCTTACCAGCATCAATATGAGCCATAATTCCGATATTTCTGGTTCTCTCCAATGGATATTCTCTTCCAGCCATGGATAAAACCTCCTATAATTATAATTAGAATCTGTAATGAGCAAAAGCCTTGTTTGCTTCTGCCATCTTGTGCATATCTTCTTTTCTCTTTACTGATGCACCTGTGTTGTTAGCTGCATCAAGAATTTCGTTAGCGAGTCTTTCTTCCATAGTCTTCTCGCCTCTTGCTCTAGAGAATGTAGTCATCCAACGAAGAGCTAAAGCCTGTCTTCTGTCTGGCTTAACTTCGATAGGTACCTGGTAAGTAGCTCCACCGATACGTCTAGCCTTAACTTCAAGAACTGGCATAATATTGTTCATAGCTTCTTCAAATACTTCGATAGCTGGTCTCTCAGTCTTAGCTGCAACTCTATCAAAAGCACCGTAAACAATCTTCTGAGCTACTCCTCTCTTACCATCAAGCATAATGTTGTTGATAAGCTTAGTAACTACCTTATTGTTGTAAATAGGATCTGCTAATACATCTCTTTTCTGTGTATGTCCTTTACGTGGCACGGTTCTTCCCTCCTTAATAAATTTATTAAATCATAGGTACTCACAAATAAAAAATGTGTTCGCGCCGTATATATTAACCTGCAACCTCTTGATTAATCTAATTCCGGCACAATTCAAAATTTAATTTGTTCGTAAAAATCAGATTCTTACAAATCTGACTCTTGCAAATTGTAAAACTTGCATGCATTCATATAAATGCGTGTCTTAATTCAGGCTTAATTACTTAGCGTCCTTAGGTCTCTTAGCACCGTACTTAGAACGAGCCTGTCTTCTCTTTGCAACACCTGCTGTATCAAGTGTTCCTCTGATGATGTGGTATCTTGTACCTGGTAAATCCTTTACTCTTCCACCTCTTATAAGAACAACGCTGTGTTCCTGAAGATTGTGTCCCTCACCTGGGATGTAAGATGTTACCTCGATACCATTAGAAAGACGTACTCTGGCGATCTTTCTAAGAGCTGAGTTAGGCTTCTTAGGTGTAGCAGTCTTAACAGCTGTACAAACACCTCTCTTCTGTGGAGAAGAGATATCTGTTGCCTTCTTCTGAAGTGAGTTATAACCCTTCTGAAGAGCTGGTGCTGTAGACTTCTTTACTGCAGTCTTTCTTCCCTGTTTTACTAACTGGTTAAATGTTGGCATTCCGTTTTCACCTCCCGAAATTAGAATAATGAATGGTTGCATCTTAGTATCAACTAAGAAAATGTTTTGTCACCAAAACAGCGCAAAAATAGTACTTGCCTATTCGCACGCTTTATTAGTATATATATTTGCAAATTCAGTGTCAAGCATTTTTTCAAAAAAAGACAAAAGCGTGCCAGATTTTATCAATCTGACACGCCATAAGTTTCTATAAAGAATTAATCTTCCTGTGTGAAAACAAGCTCGTCTTCACCAGACTCATCTTCATCTTCTTCAATGTAGTTATCTGTAGAACTGATCTTGATATCCTGATAACGCTTCATACCTGTACCGGCAGGGATAAGCTTACCAATAATAACATTCTCTTTAAGACCAATAAGTGGATCAATCTTTCCGTTAATAGCTGCATCAGTAAGAACCTTAGTAGTCTCCTGGAATGAAGCTGCTGACATGAATGAAGTAGAAGCAAGTGAAGCCTTAGTAATACCAAGGATAATCGGAGTACCTGTAGCAGGTGTCTTTCCTTCTTCCTCAAGTCTCTCATTAACTTCCTGGAACTCAATTGTATCAACCTGTGATCCTGGAAGGAACTTAGAATCTCCAGCTTCATCAACAACTATCTTCTTAAGCATCTGACGAACAATAAGCTCAATATGCTTATCATTGATATCAACACCCTGGATACGGTAAACCTTCTGAACTTCACGAAGGAGATAATCCTGAACAGCTCTTACACCAAGAATTCTTACGATATCATGTGGATTCTCAGAACCCTCTGTGATTTCCTCACCCTTAGCAACAACCTGTCCTTCAACAACCTTTTCTCTTGTATCCTTAGATAATGGATAAGCCTTTGAATTACCTTCATCATCAGTTATAACGATTTCAGTCTTCTTCTCAGTCTTAACAATACTTACAGTTCCGCCAAACTCAGCAAGTACAGCAAGCATCTTAGGCTTTCTTGCCTCGAAAAGCTCTTCTACTCTAGGAAGACCCTGAGTAATGTTATCACCGGCAACACCACCTGTATGGAATGTTCTCATAGTAAGCTGTGTACCAGGCTCACCGATTGACTGGGCTGCGATAATACCAACAGCTTCACCAACCTGAACAGTCTGACCAGTTGCCATGTTAGTTCCATAACATTTAGCACATACACCAATGTGCGAACGGCAAGTAAGGATTGTTCTAATCTTAACCTTATCAACACCAGTCTTAATAATAGCTTCTGCTCTCTTAGGAGTTACAAGATGGTTAGCTTCAACAATAACCTCGCCTGTAGCCGGGTCAACAATATCCTCAGCTAAGTATCTTCCTGTAATACGCTCCTGTAATGGCTCAAGGATATCTTCCTTGGCATCACTTGAGTTAGTAGCTCTGTTATTAACAAATGAGTAAACATACATACCAGGTATCTGCTTACCTGCGCTACAATCTGTCTCTCTGATAATAAGATCCTGAGAAACATCAACAAGTCTTCTTGTAAGGTATCCTGAATCGGCTGTACGAAGGGCTGTATCTGAAAGTCCTTTACGGGCACCGTGAGCTGAAATAAAGTATTCCAGAACATCAAGACCTTCACGGAAGTTTGACTTGATAGGAAGTTCGATAGTGTTACCTGATGTATCAGCCATCAAACCACGCATACCTGCTAACTGCTTAATCTGCTGGTTAGAACCACGGGCACCTGAGTCAGCCATCATGAAGATGTTGTTATATTTATCAAGACCCTGAAGAAGGGCATCCTTAATCTTATCATCAGTCTCCTGCCATACGCGGATAACATTCTTATGTCTTTCCTCGTCAGTAGCCTGACCTCTGTTATATTTAACAGTAATCTGTTCAACTTTCTTTTCTGCCTCAGCAAGAAGCTGCTTCTTAACTGGTGGCACTGTCATCTCAGAAATAGAAACAGTCATGGCGGCTCTGGTAGAGTACTTATAACCCATAGCCTTGATATCATCAAGAACCTCTGCAGTTGTTGTAGTACCATGAGTATTGATAACATGCTGTAAGATATCCTTAAGCTGCTTCTTTCCTACATGGAAATCAACTTCTGGAAGTAATAAATTCTCTTCCTTGCTTCTGTCAACATATCCTAAATCCTGAGGGAGAATCTCATTAAATATAAGTCTTCCAAGTGTAGACTCAATATTACCTGAAAGCTCTTCTCCGTTAACATTCTTAGTTACATGAACCATAATCTTGGCATGTAATGTAATTACACCATTCTCATAAGCAAGAACTGCTTCATTAATGCTCTTAAAAATCTTACCCTCGCCCTTTGCGCCTGGTCTTTCCTGTGTTAGATAGTAAATACCAAGTACCATATCCTGTGAAGGAACGGCAACAGGGCCACCATCAGATGGCTTAAGAAGGTTGTTAGGTGAAAGAAGCATAAATCTACACTCTGCCTGAGCCTCAACAGAAAGTGGAAGATGGACAGCCATCTGGTCACCATCGAAATCGGCATTGAACGCTGTACATACAAGTGGATGAAGCTTAATAGCCTTACCTTCTACAAGGATTGGCTCAAAAGCCTGAATACCAAGTCTGTGAAGTGTAGGAGCACGGTTAAGCATAACTGGATGCTCTTTAATAACATCTTCAAGTACATCCCATACTTCTGGCTCAAGATGTTCTACGCTCTTCTTAGCTTTCTTAATATTATCTGCAAGATTACGTCTTACAAGCTCTCTCATAACAAATGGCTTGAATAACTCAATAGCCATCTCTTTAGGAAGACCACACTGGTAAATCTTAAGCTCTGGTCCTACTACGATAACTGAACGTCCTGAGTAGTCAACTCGCTTACCAAGAAGGTTCTGTCTGAAACGTCCCTGCTTACCCTTTAATAAATCTGATAAAGACTTAAGTGCTCTGTTACCAGGGCCTGTTACAGGACGGCCATTTCTACGTCCGTTATCGATAAGAGCATCAACAGCTTCCTGAAGCATTCTCTTCTCGTTACGTACAATGATTTCAGGAGCTCCAAGCTCAAGAAGTCTTGCAAGTCTGTTATTTCTGTTAATAATTCTTCTGTAAAGATCATTAAGATCTGAAGTTGCAAAACGTCCACCATCAAGCTGGACCATAGGTCTTAAATCTGGTGGAATTACAGGGATTTCTGTAAGAATCATCCACTCAGGCTTAGTTCCTGCATTCTTAAATGCTTCAACAACTTCAATTCTCTTTATAAGTCTGGCAGCCTTCTGAGAAGTAGTATTAGCAAGCTCTTCCTTAAGTCTTACTTCTTCTTCTTCAAGGTTAACCATCTGGAGGAGCTCGAGGATTGCCTCAGCTCCCATACCAACACGGAAAGCCTTGCTTCCGTACTGCTCGCAGAGTTCTCTGTATTCAGTCTCTGAAAGAATCTTCTTGAAAGGAATATCTGTTTCACCTGGATCAATTACGATATATGAAGCAAAATATAATACCTTTTCAAGGTTCTTAGGACCAATATCAAGAATGAGATCCATACGGCTAGGAATACCCTTGAAGTACCAGATGTGAGATACTGGTGCAGCAAGATGAATATGACCCATACGGTCTCTTCTTACGCTGGCCTTAGTAACCTCAACACCACATTTATCGCAGACAATACCCTTGTCCTTAATCTTCTTATACTTACCGCAGTGGCACTCCCAGTCCTTGCTAGGACCAAATATTCTTTCGCAGAAAAGTCCGTCCTTTTCTGGCTTAAGTGTTCTATAGTTAATTGTTTCAGGTTTGGTAACCTCACCATGAGACCACTCCAAAATATTCTCAGGAGAAGCAAGCTTAATCTGAATCTTATCAAATTTCATTGACTTATTTGATTTAATTTCTTCTGCCATTATAGTGCTCCCTTCTAATTAATATTCATCTGAATTGCCATCGCCGTAATCGTCATCAAAATCATCGGCCATATCAAAATCAGCTTCATCATCTGAATCTACAGCATCTTCTGTTCCATCCTCATTGAGAGTAACTGTTGACATACCGCCAGCCTTGTACTCTGCCTCTTCCTCTCTGCTGTTTCTTCTGTATCCGTTACCTTCATCAAGAACTTTCTTGAAATCAGTAACTTCATACTCAGAACTCTCAAGAAGTCTGACTTCATTGTTGTCCTGATCAAGAACTCTTACATCAAGTGCGAGTGACTGAAGTTCCTTAAGAAGAACCTTGAATGATTCTGGAACTCCTGGTTCAGGAATATTCTCACCCTTAATAATAGCTTCGTAAGTCTTAACTCGTCCTACAACATCATCAGACTTAACAGTAAGGATTTCCTGAAGAGTATAAGCAGCACCATAAGCCTCAAGTGCCCAAACTTCCATCTCTCCGAATCTCTGTCCACCGAACTGAGCTTTACCACCAAGTGGCTGCTGTGTTACAAGTGAGTATGGACCAGTTGAACGTGCATGAATCTTATCATCAACAAGGTGATGAAGCTTTAAGTAATGCATGAATCCGATAGTTACAGGACTGTCGAAGTACTCACCTGTTCTACCATCTCTAAGTCTTACCTTACCATCACGGCCGATTGGAACACCCTTCCACTCAGCTCTGTGATCTCTGTGTTCTGAAAGGTAATCAAATACCTCTTTATTAAGAACATCTTTATACTGTGCTGTAAATGTAACCATATCCTCAGGATATTCTTCACCATTCTTCTCAGCCTCAGCCTTCTGGGCTGCAAGCTCTTCATCATCAAATGGATGGTTAGCATAAGCATTTGCCATATCAAGAGTATCCATAATATCATTCTCATCTGCACCATCGAATACTGGAGTAGAAATGTTAAATCCAAGTACCTTGGCAGCAAGACTTAAATGAATCTCAAGGACCTGTCCAATGTTCATTCGTGAAGGAACGCCCAGTGGATTAAGTACGATATCAAGAGGACGGCCATTAGGAAGGAATGGCATATCTTCAACAGGAAGTACTCTTGAAACGACACCCTTGTTACCATGACGACCAGCCATCTTATCACCAACGCCAATCTTTCTCTTCTGTGCAATATATATACGAACAGACTTGTTAACTCCTGGTGAGAGTTCATCTCCGTTCTCTCTTGTAAATGTCTTAACAGCAACAACGATACCATAAGCACCATGAGGTACCTTAAGTGAAGTATCTCTTACTTCTCTTGCCTTCTCACCAAAGATAGCTCTAAGAAGTCTCTCTTCAGCAGTAAGCTCTGTCTCGCCCTTAGGAGTAACCTTTCCAACAAGAATATCTCCGGCTCTTACCTCAGCACCAACGCGGATAATACCGTTCTCATCAAGATCCTTGACAGCGTCTGAACCTGTTGAAGGAAGATCTCTTGTAATCTCTTCAGGTCCTAACTTAGTATCTCTTGCCTCTGTCTCATATTCTTCAATATGAATAGATGTATACACATCATCTCTTACGAGACGCTCACTAAGAAGTACAGCATCCTCGTAGTTATAACCTTCCCAAGTCATGAAACCAATAAGAGGGTTCTTACCGAGGGCAATCTCACCATTAGATGTAGATGGACCATCAGCAATAACATCTCCTGCCTTAACCTCATCACCCTTGAAAACAATAGGTCTCTGGTTATAGCAGTTACTCTGGTTACTTCTTGAGAACTTAGTAAGCTTGTATTCGCGCGCCTTGCCATCCTTCTCTCTGATAACAATCTTGTTAGATTCAGAAGAAAGAACAACACCATCAGCCTCTGCAACTACACATACACCTGAGTCAACAGCAGTCTTATTCTCAATACCAGTTCCGATAACAGGAGCTTCTGTCATAAGAAGAGGTACGGCCTGACGCTGCATGTTAGAACCCATGAGGGCACGTGTACAGTCATCATTCTGAAGGAATGGAATCATTGATGTAGCAACTGAGAATACCATCTTAGGAGATACATCCATAAGATCAATCTGGCTCTTATCGAACTGAGAAGTTTCTTCTCTGTAACGTCCAGATACAGTATTTCTTACGAAATAACCATTCTCATCAATCTCAGCATTAGCCTGTGCTACATGGAAATCATCTTCCTCGTCAGCTGTGAAGTAACGAACTTCATCAGTAACTCTTGGATTCTTAGGGTCAGACTTATCTACAATACGATAAGGAGCTTCAACGAATCCATATTCATTAATTCTTGCATAAGATGCAAGAGAGTTAATAAGACCGATGTTAGGTCCTTCAGGAGTCTCGATAGGACACATTCTACCATAATGAGTATAGTGTACATCTCGAACCTCGAAACCTGCACGATCTCTTGAAAGACCACCAGGACCAAGAGCAGAAAGACGTCTCTTATGAGTAATCTCACTAAGAGGGTTATTCTGATCCATGAACTGTGACAACTGTGAACTTCCGAAGAATTCCTTAATAGCAGCTGTTACAGGCTTAATATTAATAAGTGACTGTGGAGATATTCCGCTAAGATCCTGTGTAGACATTCTCTCACGGACAACTCTTTCCATTCTTGAGATACCAATTCTGAACTGGTTCTGAAGAAGTTCTCCTACAGCTCTGATACGTCTGTTTCCAAGGTGATCGATATCATCCTTAGTACCAACACCATATTCAAGGTGCATATTATAATTAATAGAAGCAAGAATATCTTCTACTGTAATATGCTTAGGAATAAGGTCAGCAATATTCTTAGTAATTGCTTCCTTAATGTCCTCTAAAGACTCATTCTCAGCAAGAATCTGTGCAAGAACAGGATAGTATACATACTCTGTTACACCAAGCTCCTTAGCTTCTTCTTCGCTGATATCAACCCATTTAGTAATATCAACCGCACGGTTAGAAAGAATCTTAACAACTCTGTCAGATACTGTACCATCAGCAGCCTTAACTTCTACAGTAATGAATACTGAAGGAACAGCTGCATCCTGAATAGCCTGTGCTGATTCTCTTGTAAGCTTCTCACCTGCTGTTGCAATTACAGTTCCATTCTCGTCAACAACATCCTCAGCAAGAACCTGTCCTGTAAGTCTGCTCTTGAAAGAAAGCTTCTTATTAAACTTATATCTTCCTACGTGTGCAAGATCATATCTTCTTGGGTCAAAGAACATACCTGAAATAAGTGCTTCTGCACTCTCTACAGATAATGGTTCACCCGGTCTTAACTTCTTATAAAGTTCAAGAATACCTTCCTGATAATTAGTAGAAGTATCCTTCTCCATAGTAGCAAGAAGCTTAGGTTCCTCGCCAAAAATATCAAGAATCTCCGCATTAGTACCAAATCCTAATGCTCTGATAAGAACAGTAATAGGAACCTTCTTATTACGGTCAACCTTAACGTAGAATATATCATTAGCATCTGTTTCATACTCTAACCATGCACCTCTGTTAGGAATTACCTGACAGCTGTACAAGAAAATCTTACCATACTTATCTTTCTGTATATCATAATAAATACCAGGTGAACGTACCAACTGGCTGACAATAACTCGTTCAGCACCATTAATTACAAATGTACCTGTCTTAGTCATTAATGGCAGGTCTCCCATGAAAATCTCATGCTCGCTGATGCTTTCTGTCTCTTTGTTATGAAGTCTTACTGTAACCTTAAGAGGCGCTGCATATGTAGCATCTCTTTCTTTACACTCTTCAATTGAATACTTAACTTCGTCTTCACATAACGCAAAATCTACGAATTCCAGACTTAATCTTCCATTATAGTCTGCAATTGGAGATATGTCATCAAAGACCTCTTTCAAGCCTTCATTCAAAAACCACTGGTAAGAATCCTTCTGCACCTCAATAAGGTTAGGCATCTCAAGAACTTCTTTCTGTCTTGAGAAACTCATACGCATTGCCTTGCCCGACGTTATTGGGCGTAATCTGTTTTTCTCCATTGACGTTTCACCCCTTAGTTTTCTTCACATTAATATATTACATTATCAGTAAATGTGCAAAGAATAAGCACAATTTACCACAATAGTGCATTGTCCATAATACATCAAAGATATATATATGTCAAGGGATTTTTAAAAATTTCCATGAATATTTAGAATTGTATAAAGATAATAGTGTTTCTGCCATAGCTAGCATAATAAAATAAAGATGTGATTTATAGAAAAAAGAAAAGACAGGAGCCGTAAAGGCCCGCTGTCTTTCTTATTATATTCATTGAACAATCAAGTAAATTACTTAAGAGTAACCTTAGCTCCAACTTCTTCAAGCTTCTTCTTGATTTCCTCAGCCTCTTCCTTAGAAGCCTGCTCCTTAACAACCTTAGGTGCGCCATCAACAACGTCCTTAGCTTCCTTTAATCCAAGACCTGTGATTTCACGAACAACCTTGATAACCTTAACCTTCTGATCTCCAGCTTCTGTAAGCTCAACATCAAATTCTGTCTTCTCCTCAGCTGCTGCTGCGCCAGCACCTGCTGCTGCAACTACAACGCCTGCTGCTGCAGATACGCCGAATTCTTCTTCACAAGCCTTAACTAAATCGTTAAGCTCTAATACTGATAAACCTTTAATAACTTCAATGATTTCCTGTGTTGTCATTATTATAATCTCCTTTTTAATATTATTCTAAAATTGAAAGAGCATCTATGCTGCTTTCATCGTTAATTCAGTGTTAAACTGATTAAGCAACTTCCTCGTTCTTCTCAGCAATCTGCTTAATAACACGAGCAAAGTTTGTAATAGGTGACTGGATACTTCCAAGTAACTTTGAAAGAAGTTCCTCTCTTGAAGGGATAGTAGCGATTGTAGCGATACCTGCTGCATCGTAGAATGTTCCTTCAACAACGCCACACTTTAACTCAAGAGCATCAGCTGTCTTAGCAAAGTTAGCTAAGATTCTTGCAGGTGCTGTAGCATCTGTCTTGCAGAATGCAATAGCATTAGTTCCTTCAAGAGTATCAGCAATTGGCTCGAACTCTGTTCCAGCAACAACTCTCTTTACTAAAGTGTTCTTATAAACCTTATAAACCACACCAGCTTCTCTTAACTGCTTACGAAGCTGTGTATCCTGTTCTACTGTAAGACCACTGTAGTTAACTACAACAACGCCCTGAGCGCCGTCAAAGTTATCTTTAATCTCATCGATAGTAGATGTCTTAAGGCCTACATTCTTTAAAATAGCCATGAATAATTACCTCCTGTTAGATTCTTGCTTCATATAGAAGCGATTTTGCCTAAGTGAAGATTATTCGTCTATAGTTTCCCTACAAACAAAACCCTCTCTGCCAAAGACAGAGAGGGAATAATTAATCAAATCCTTAAATCCTCGGTAGGCGTGTTACCTTTAACCATCATCAGTAATACTGAATCCGGACCTGCTGTCTACGGCAAAATATTATGTTGACAGCAAAATGCTGCTCACAAGCTGATAGTATACTATCAAAATATATTAATGTCAACCGTTTTTAATCAAAAATCTGATTAACCCACATACTTGGCTGTGCTTAACTTAACACCAGGTCCCATAGTAGAAGTGAGAACTACACTTCTAAGATAAGCTCCCTTAAGTGAAGATGGCTTAGCCTTAACGATTGCATCCATAATAGCCTGGAAGTTGTCTGATAACTGCTCCTCTGTGAATGAAGCCTTACCAATTGGCACGTGAATGATATTAGTCTTGTCAAGTCTGTACTCGATCTTACCAGCCTTGATATCATTAACAGCTTTTGTTACATCCATAGTAACTGTACCAGCCTTAGGGTTTGGCATTAATCCCTTAGGACCAAGTACACGACCAAGACGACCAACAACACCCATCATATCTGGAGTTGCAACAACAACGTCGAACTCGAACCAGTTATCGTTCTGAATCTTAGGAATAAGCTCCTCGCCACCAACGAAATCTGCTCCAGCTGCAAGAGCCTCATCAGCCTTAGCACCCTTAGCAAATACTAATACACGTACAGTCTTACCTGTTCCGTGTGGAAGAACAACAGCTCCTCTGATCTGCTGCTCAGCGTGACGTCCATCACAACCTGTTCTGATATGTGCTTCGATTGTCTCGTCGAATTTAGCAGTAGCGTTCTTCTTTACTAATGAGATAGCGTCTGCTGCTTCGTATAATGTCTGGCGGTCAATATTCTTGGCTGCCTCAACGTATTTCTTTCCTCTTTTCATTATAAACCTCCTAGTGGTAATATCGGAAGGATTCTATCTTTCCTCCCACAATAATCATGAATCAAATGTAGATTAGTCTTCTACAACGATACCCATACTCTTAGCTGTTCCTTCGATCATAGAAGTAGCTGCTTCGATAGATGCAGCGTTAAGATCTGGCATCTTAAGCTCAGCGATCTTCTGAACTTCTGCTCTCTTAATAGTAGCAACCTTAGTCTTGTTAGGTACGCCTGATCCTGACTTAATGTTGCAAGCCTTCTTAAGAAGTACTGCTGCAGGTGGAGTCTTTGTAATAAAGCTGAAGCTTCTATCAGCATAAACTGTAATAACTACAGGTATGATAAGATCTCCCTGATCTGCTGTCTTAGCATTGAACTGCTTTGTGAATTCTACGATGTTAACACCGTGCTGACCAAGTGCTGGACCAACTGGTGGAGCTGGTGTAGCCTTGCCGGCAGGAATCTGTAATTTAATATATCCTGTTACTTTCTTTGCCATTTTGGCACCTCCTAAAAATAAATGTGGTAATTGGCGACCATCATAATATATCCTGCAATATTCACTCTACAAGAATTAACCATCAGGCAATTCTTGTGAATGAATTCACGCAGCTAATTCATTCTGGTCTCCCACGTCCCAGGATCGGGACTGCTTCTTACAATAACTTCACATCTGTGAAATCAATCTCGACCGGTGTTTCACGACCGAACATCTCAACATTAATTGTAAGGCACTGCTTGCCCTCATTAATATTGGTAATCTCACCAACTGTATCTTCCCATGCACCAGAGAGGATCATAACCTTATCGCCGACCTTGCCAGCGAACTGGATAACAGGCTTAACTTCCTGTTCTTCCTCAAGGCTTATGCCGAGATTCTTAATTTCTGTTGGTGTAAGTGGTACTGGCTTTGATCCAGGACCAACAAAACCTGTAACACCTCTTGTGTTTCTGACAACATACCAACTATCGTCGTTCATTACCATCTTCACAAGAACGTATCCAGGAAACATTTTCTTCTGAGCAGCTTTCTTAGAGCCATCCTTAATCTCCACTACTGTTTCAAGTGGAACGATAACTTCAAGAATCTGATCGTGAAGATTTCTGTTTTCAACTGTCTTCTCAATGTTAGCCTTCACCTTGTTCTCATAACCTGAGTAAGTGTGAACTACATACCATTTTGCGTCATCCATACAATCACCTATTCCTTATTTTACAATGAACTCAATTCCAAAGCGGACAATTAAATCCACAACTGCAATGATTACACCTAATAATACGGACACAGCCAATACAGCTACAGTTTCCTTAGTAAGCGACTGACGGTCTGGCCAAATAATTTTTGAAAATTCAGCTTTCAAACCTTTGAACCAGTTCTTTTTCTGCTTCTTAGCTTTTACAGTATCACCCATGAAATACTCCTCACTGTACTAATTACTTTGTTTCCTTGTGTAATGTGTGTGATTTACAGAACTTACAATACTTCTTTGTTTCCATTCTGTCTGGATGAGCTTTCTTTTCCTTAGTCATGTTGTAATTGCGCTGTTTACACTCAGTACATGCCAATGTTATCTTTACTCGCACAACTTCCACCTCCAATTATTATTTTTGTAGGTGTTAAAACACCAATTGGTTTCTTTGCCCGCCTAATCAATGTTGGGTTGTTGAAATTCAGGCACGCAAAAAAGACCGCTTCCATAGCCGTTCTAATATAGCACAGTACATTCCAACTCGTCAACAACTTTTTTAAAGAAAATATAGTGACAAAAAATGAACTTCATATTATAATATTTGTACAAAAACATACGATATATATAAGGAAATGGATTTCCTTACATTTTCTACCGATTATTACAGACAAGGAGGTGACTGTTATGATCAGCAGCGTGTACAGCTATTATCTTGCCCAGTATGGACATAAGACTAACTCAAAGTACGATACACACACTAAAGCACAATTAAAGAATACATATGGCAGAGTTCTGAAATCTAACAGTCAGACTCCTACATATAAGACAGATATGTCAGAGGCCGCACAGAAATATGCAATCGACCTTAAAGAGAACGCCAGAGAATTAAGTAACATTGCCAATGAGCTTTCAGGAAGCGACGGTCACGGCATGGTATTTAAGAAATCAGCCGTGTCAGACAATCCTGATGCGGTAACAGCCACATTTATAGGCGACAGCTCATCTGCCGATGATACAAGCCTTGATATAGAAGTCCGCCAGCTTGCAACAAGCCAGATTAATACCGGACATTACCTGCAGCCTAACAGCCGCACAGTTAAACCAGGAGATTATTCATTTGATTTGAACATCAATAATCTGACCTATGAATTCCAGTTTAATGTAGATGAGGAAGAGAGCAATTCTGACATACAAAACAAGCTTGCCAGACTTATTAACCGTTCCAATATCGGACTTAATGCTTCTGTAAGTGAAGACAGCCTCGGCAATACTGCGCTGAACATTGAATCAGACATGACAGGTGTAAGTGTAATCAAGCCTACAATATTTAACATCAGGCCTAATAACGATATTCAGACAGACAATCCTGATTTCGTGGAAGGTTTTGATGAGCCTACTATGGAGAAGAACACTAACTTCATTGAAACATATGGTCTTGACCGTGTAACACAGTATCCTGGCAATGCAATCTTTTCTGTCAATGGAGAAGAACGCTCATCTGCTTCGAATGACATAACAATTAACAAAACATTTGCAATATCATTTCATAATACAACTGACAAGCCGGCAACCATCAGTCTTAAAGATGATGCTGATTCAATCACAGAAAGCATTACAGAACTTGTTTCAGGATACAACAGGCTTTTTTCAATTGCTGCTGATAAAGAGAACGATAAGTTTGAGGGCAATGCCAAGTTAAAGAAAGAATTTTCAAGAATAATGAAGGATTACCAGCCACAGCTTGAAAAGAATGGTCTAACTGTTGATTCCTCTGGAACAATTGAAGTTAATAAGGTGGTTATTCAGAAAGCTGCTTCTGACGGCACACTTTCCGATGTATTTAACGCTTTGGATTCATTCAAGAAATCAATCCAAAGAAAGGCTGATGATATCTCCATCAACCCTATGAACTATGTAAACAATAAGATTGTCGCTTATAAGAATCCGCATAAGCCTGTGAATGACCCTTATAATCTTTCTGCCTACTCAGGCATGATGTTCAATGGCTATATCTAACTACCATAATATAAAATAAGGCATCCGTCTGGTTCATGTAATACATAAACCGGCGGATGCCTTTATGTTTCTTATTATTCATTAATCAGTCTGCTTCCTGCATCATGTAACTGCTTAACAAATGTACTAAGTCTTACAAGTGCTTTAGAAACAGCCACATCATCATCAGCCTTTACAGCCTCTGAAAGCTCCTTAACACCAGAATTAGCTTCTGCCTCGTCAACTGCCCCAGCCTCAATAATATCCTTAGTTCCATTATATACTTCAAAAAGCCAGTTAAGCCCTTCAATAATAACGTTCACTGCATCATGAGTCTCTGGAAAAGGAACTCCCGCAAGTTCATCTGAGACTTTCTCTATTGCTCCAATAAGCTTCTCGCTGTAAGGAACAGCTTCCTTAAGTACATCCATCTGCTGCTGTCTGTAATCATCCATGATTCTAATCACCTTTCTTTATGAACCTTTTGAATATATATCGGCTGGATTGGTGGAAAATTAATATCAATCACCAATAAGCTCACATACAGCTTCCTCATCAACCGTGCCATCAGAATTTCTTGGCAAAGGTTCTTTTCTTAACACAATCTTCTGAATCTCCCAGCGGTAGCCCTTCTTCTCATTATACTTATCAATACGGCGTTTAAATATATCTTCTGATGCACTCTTATCAATAGGCACAATAACCGCCGTAAGCCTGTTATTGTAAAATGTTATAAATCCTTCTGCAACTCCATTAATAGCTGTAATCTGTTCATTAGTTCTTACACGGCTTATCTTCTCACCTGTAGGCAGCAGAATAATATCCGGATTACGCTGCAACAGAACAAGTCTGCCGACATTGTTAATCCTTCCGTAATCACCTGTATGATACACACCGTCTTTTAATACATTTTCAGTAGACTCCCCGTCATTATAATAGCCTTTCATGACACATGGTCCACTTACAATAATCTCTCCATCATCAGCAATAGATACTGCATTATTATCAAAAAGAGTATACGAACCATCGTAAAGCTCATTAACCCCTACACAACCCGAAGTCTCTGTCATTCCATATATATTATAAACCTTCAAATCACTGTCACAGAGATTCTCAAAAAGTCTGAACGGGCAGCTTGCACCACCTATGATAATAGTATTGAGTTCTTTATTAAACCCACTTATAGCTCGCTGATAGTCAATCATAGAAGGAGTACCTATAAGAATAGTTGGATTATAATAATAAGTATCTGCATCAACATGTCTTAAGCCTCTGCCTATACACACCATAGCACCATTATACAGAGGCCATATGAGGCTGTATATAAATCCAAATTCATTATGAAGCGGAATCTGTGCAAGCACAATATCATCACTTGTACATTCAACCCTGCTATTTATCGCCATAACCGCATTAAGGATATTATCAATAGACAGAACAACCGGCTTGTCACATTCATTAGCTGTAGCTGTAAACATGATAATATCCCCCTCCGGCGTATTCTCATCATATATAAGCCCGTCAACATTATCTTTCTCAGCACTTGATATAATAATTGAATTCTCATCAGAGAGAATATACTGATTAGTAGAAGTCAGTGTATAATCCACCTCAGTCTTCTTAAGAAGGTCAACCCGTGAATCATGAGGCAGGAAGAAATCAACAAGTGCAAGCTCCTTTCCCGCAACAATCGTTCCAAACATATTAACAATCCATCTGTATGAAGCTGGTCCAAATATTGCAATCCTCTTTCCTTCAAATTTCTGAAAATGCAATGCCTTCTTAGTCACATCATCAAAAAGCTTCGCATAAGTAACTTTCATCGTATCATAAACGACAGCCACAGCGTCTGGCTGGCTCTCGGCATTACTCTTTAACATATTATAAAATGTATTCTTATCTGTCATTGTTTTTCCATCCTTTATAATAATCATCACATGTAATATAGTATTACATTTTCTTAAAATTATCTGCTATCTGAATCAGTTCATTCTCCGTTACATTACATTTTAATAATTGTACAAGAAGCTGATAAAACTCCTTCATGCTCGTTGCAACATACGGATTGTCAAAACAATCAGGCATGCACTCCAGCACCTCCTGTTTCAAGCTGCAAAACATATCATATGGTGGTTTCTGAAATCTTAAACATATGACCTTGACTGTTCCCAGATACCAGGTAAACAGCAAATCCAGCTCCAGCTCATCATGATATAAGCCGAAACATCCTCTTGCATTAAGTTCCTCAAACAGCATCCTGTTAACACTCATTATATCCTTATGATATCCAACATCCTTTAATAAAACTGTAGACTTTGGATTAACAAAATAATGATAAAATACAGAATCAACAAATGCAATCTTTACCGCGTACAAATGCAACAAAGTTCCATAATATATATCTTCATATGCAAATCCTTCAGGAAACGAAATATTATTATCAGAAAGCAATGAGTGCCTGATAATCTTATCCCACACAGCATAACTCATGGGATTGGCTACTATGAATTCCTTTCTCTTAACTTCAGAATCAATATTCATAACATCAATTCTGCCCGTACCAGCTTTCGACTTGTCATAATCATTGCCGTGATCCCTTATGCTTTTGCACACAACAACATCCATCTTGCCATTCTCTGCTGCCTCAAGCATCTTTTCAAACATCTCAGGCTCGGTCCAGTCATCACTGTCTGCATATCCTATATATTCACCACTTGCATACGTCAACCCGATATTTCTCGCACGTCCCATCTTACCATTAACATCACAATGAACTGTAATAATAATATTAGGAAACCTGTTTTCCCAATCCTCAATATGTTTCCACGTATCATCAGTTGAAGCATCATCCACCAGAATTATCTCATATTGTGACTTATCAAGTGTCTGGCTTGTCAGCGATTCCACACACCGGTCAATATACTGTCCTACATTGTAGCATGGTACAATTACACTTAACTTCTTCACGTATATCCCCCTTTATAATTACCTGACACATATAATAATATAAAATTATAACATTTGACTTATGAATTGCCAATATCATTAATATATAATAAACTATATTACATAAAACATATATACAACATACAGTGTTATGTGAAAGGGGATAAAATTCATAATGAAAATATTCATGTACAGATATGGAAGTCTGTGTGAACCAGATGTAATAGATGCTTTCAGACGCATTGGTCTTGAAGTTGATGAAGAAACTGCAGAAATATATAACAAAAATCTGATGCCATCGCAATGTTCTGCCATAGTTGCACCAAGACTTACAGGCAATAATTATTCATTTGTGTTCACAATCAATTTCTTCCCATGGCTGTCTGATATCTGCCAGATAACCGGACTGATATACATAAGTCTTATTGTCGACAGCCCTGTACTGGAACTGTATTCTAATGCACTATCCAATAATGTGAACAGAGTATTTCTATTTGACAGGTTGCTCTATAACGAATTCTGTCGCTATAATAACGGACATATTTTCCATATTCCTCTTGCCACAAACCTAATCCGCAGCAACAAGGTAATATCATCAGCAAGTAAGGATAAGTCAAGTCAATACAATAGCGACATTTCATTTATAGGTTCAACATATCAGGAAAAATGTCATTTCAACAATGCCGTCCTGTCTGACTATGACAAAGGCTTTGTTGATGGAATAATCAATTCACAGATATGGGTTTATGGTTATAACTTTATAGAAAATATACTTACTGATGAAACAGCAGAACGGCTTCTGTCATGCATACCATCACACTATGAATTCCCGCCAGGTTCAAGAACTGATGTCAAAGCGCTTGTTGCCCAGTACTATCTTAGTGTGAAGGTCGCCGAACAGGAAAGGCTGAGGCTTCTTGGAATGCTGTCAGACTCATTTCAAGTCAATATATATACAGGAAGTGACACAAGCAGCATGCCACACATTCACAACTGTGGTTTTGCAAGATCGCTTGATGAAATGCCTCTTATATTTAATTGCAGTAAAATCAACCTCAACATAACAGCCAAGTCCATCCGCTCCGGACTACCACTCAGAATATTTGATGTATTAGGGGCTGGAGGTTTTCTTATAACCAACTATCAGTCAGAGCTTCCTGAAATATTTAGTATCGGAAAAGATCTGGTTGCCTACGAAAGTCCCGAGCACTTAAAAGAGCTCTGTACATATTACCTGTGGCATGAAGATGAACGTCTCGAAATAGCCCATAATGGATATGAAACCATTGCAAAATACCACACATACGACATTCGTCTTCTGCAGATAATAGACAAAGCTTTCTCTTAATTAAAAACAATATTAAAAATCTCATTAAAGCGGACATCATATGTATGATGTTCCGCTATTTTTTCACTTCCACTTCTTGCTATAGCTTCCCTTTCGTCATCATGATCAAGGTAATACCTGCATTTGCAGATAAGATCCTCTTCTGACTCATACAATACCATGTCTTCTCCCGGAACGAAGAAATCAAAGAAATCTTCCTGATAATTAGACATAAGAAAACCTCCTGCTCCCATTATATCCATTCCTCTAAGCGGAATACCTGACTTGATACTTCTCAGAGTAATATTAAGATTAATCTTTGAATTTCTGAATACATACGGCATATCATCATAGTAATCTATAGGGCCACAGTTATTAACACCTGCAAGTCCCGGAGTCGGATTAGGTGTATACAGATTAATCCTGTGCTGCTCTCCTAACTCCTTTCCAAGCAGTTTCATTATATCCATTCTTTCATCTGATGCCATCTTCCTCGCAAGAAAATAATCAGCATACAGATAAGAAACTGTTTCAACTCCGTCCTTACTTGGTTCAACTGGATAATTCTTAATCATATCCTTAAGAACCTCGCCGGATAACAGCTGTTCAAGAAAGAAATATCCATACACCTTTCTCTGTGCCTTCATTATCGCATCAAGATATCCTTTTGTGAAATCATTTATGCCCTCAAGTCTGTCGAAAAGATTGTATTTTTCATTATACATTGATCCAACAAACGCAATGTCTCCCTTAAATCTGTCATTATTATGTGAACAGCCTGTCTTATCAAGCATGCGTTTCATTCTGTCAGCATTAACCGCTAAAGGCGCATAATACACAGTATTAATGCCCGCCATCTTAAGTTCCGTATACTGTGTCTTGTCAAATATAAACACATAATTGCACGGATTGATAATAGTATATGAATACAGAAGAACCTGTGGACTATCATACACAAATGCTATATATGGCACATTTCTTTTCTTGCAGTTATTAGATATTACCGGACTGAAATTAAATGTAAACACACAGTCAAAAGGCTCATTATCAACTCCCTGTCCGAACTTATCATCAAATATTTTATCAAACTCAGGGCTTATTCTGTCCCTGTAAAGATTAGTTTCCACAACAACATATTTATGTCCGTTTTTTTCAAAACATTCTTTAATATCCTCCGTCCCGAAATTCTTATATTCAAATATAAGTATATTCATTGTCACAGTTCCTTTCTGATAACATCAAACATTTTCTTAATCTGATGTTCATATGTAAACATATCAAGTATTCTATCATGTCCATTAGCTGCTATCTTCTTTCTTTCAGCCTCATGTTCTATATAGTATACTGCCTTCTCACAACAGTCTCCGGCATCAATATATGAGACAAAATCTTTCCCTTCTGTCATATATTCATTCAGTTCAGGGCAGTAATTGGTAAGAAGAAATCCTCCTGCCCCCATTATATCTAACGCTCTCAGTGGAATTCCTGTCCTGATATTCCTCAACGTAACATTTAGATTAATTGCAGAATTGGCAAACATGACCGGCATATCCCGCTCATAATCTATATATTCTCTCACTCTGACACCCCTCATATCACATCCTGATGACTGGGTATAAAGCGTCACATCACATACTTCCGACAGCTCCCTTAATATTCCGATTCTCTCCATTGATGAAATATTCTTCTTTAACATATTAAGAATCATATCTGTGTCCTTTACAAAGAATTCCTCTTCCTTTGAAAAGCTGACATACTTCTTAAGCCTGTCACACAGAGCATCGTCAAACATTTCTTCCAGAAGCTCACTTCCCGGCATTGTAAGCTGTGCAAGCTTAATTCCATTGATATATCCCTTTTCATAATCCGGAAGCCCTGCAACACTCTCAACAAAATCCGGCTCATTGTTATACAGATTCCCCATAAATGCAACGCCTTTATTAATAAGTGCAGGACTGACATTATCTGCGCATGCCCTGATCTGAGCATCTGTTCTTCTCACATTAACAGCCAACGGCAGATGATATATATGCTTCACGCCTGACTTCCTGATTCTTTCAACCTCTGAAGAATCAAAATGAAACATAAAATTATAAGGATTATATATCATTTCAGAATACATAGTCATACATGGGCTGTCGTATGTCCATGATACATATGGAATCTTATTTCTCAGCGCAATTTTAGATATAACAGGCATAAAATTACATGAAAATATAAAATCATATGGTTTTCCACAATTCCTGCCATTATTCAGTTCATTTTCAACAATATTAAGAAATTCAATATCCTTAATATAGCTCTTAATCTCATATGACAGCAGCTTAACCTCATGTCCGTAAGCTTTCATGGCATCACATATGTCGTTCTTAATAATCTCATTCCATGTATAATATAATATCTTCACGAATTTCTCCTTAAATGCAGTTTCTCATATAATCTGCTGCCATTTTCTCAAGTTCATCATCTAACAGGCCAGCACAGTCTATAAGCTTAAGACTTTCCATTTCTTCCCTTACCCCCGGATATCCGATATATGGATTATCCTTATAATCCGGAATATATTTTTTAACAACATTTATCATGTATCTTAACATAACAGCCGGCATCGGCATCCTTCTTGCTGCCATAAAATAAAATGTTTCTGCATAAAATGAATGTAAAAAATACAGGTTAATCTCATCCCTGAATTCATCCATATATCCAGAATTACTCATTCTTGTATACACATCCTGCTGCACCTGCAGATGCTGTACCATTGTTGAAGGATTATTCATGTAAGAAAGCATTGTACCATTCTCATTATATCTATAGTAATATAACTGTGCCTGTGTTACAGCAACTCTGTCTGCATAGAACTTCAACGGATATGTAAAAAGCGGCTCTTCATATGCAACATTTTCTGCATAACGTACACCCGCCTCTGCTATCAGCCGGCTGCTGTATAACTTGGTTGTACATGACTCATTAAGTATAGATGAATCCAGAAGATACTTTTTTCTATCCTTTGCATAATCATATATCTTTACATCAACATTATCTATATGCCTGTTATAATCAGATGGCAGCTGTTTCGTTTCCTTGTATCTGAACTGCACAATGTCACAGTTATTATTCATCATTATACCAGCAAGAATCTTGTACATATCAGGATGTATCCAGTCATCCGAATCAACAAAGCTTATATAATTTCCTGTTGCATATGACATTCCTATATTCCTTGCCGTTCCCTGCCTTCCATTCTTATCACATAACACCAGCATTATATTATCAGAATACTTCTGTTCATAATATTTAAGAACATCTACTGTGTTGTCAGTAGACGCATCATCAACCAGAATTATCTCCAGATGTGACAATCCTATCGTCTGATTAACAATACTTTCAAGACATTCACCAACCATTCCAACAACATTATGACATGGTACAATTACCGATATCTTAACATCCGTCATATCATTTTTCATCTGCTATCTCCAACATATACTTTATTCTGTCGTCAAATCTGAACATTTCACAAACTTTCAGATATCCATTATGTGCAATCCTTTTTTTTAACTCTTCGTGTTCAAGATAAAACTGTACTTTAGCAATCATATCTTTCATATCCTCATACACCGCAACATCCTCTCCCGGAATGAAATATTCCATAAGCTCAGTCTGCATATTTGTAAGCACAAATCCGCCACACGCCATAATATCCAACACTCTCAGTGGAATTCCTGTCTGGATTGTGCATAAAGAAATATTAAGATTAATCTTACTGCTTCTGAACACAGCAGGCATCTTGTCATAATAATCTACGTATCCACAAAACGAAGCCTTTTCAAGCCGTCCATCCGTATCATTTGAATAAACATTTACATTGCATCTGTCCGAAAGCAATGCAAGTGCTGTATACCTCTGTCTCCCCGTTGTTTCCTTGGCAAGCGTATACGATAATTCTCTTCCAGTCACCGAAAATCTGCCCTTACTTGCCTTCAAAAAGTCTGAATTAACCAATCTCAGCGTATCCGCTGTCAGCATCTCATCAATTATATAACCACCATTAATCTGTGACTGTGCTGCAATAATCCCCTCAAGATATCCTCTGCTATACAGACTCAGTCCCCTGCATAAATCCTGATATTCTGATTTATACAACTGCCCAAGAAATGCAACATCACAATCATAAGTCCCTGTTTTTACTCCGGCAAAAACATCCGGATCAGCAGCCAGTGCAAGATGCCTTGCTCCTGTCACCCCATCTGCAAGATAATAATCCGCCTGTGCCCTGTCAAAGAAAAAAATATAATTACATTTATTCTTAAGGGTATCAAGGCGTCTGATATGAAGAGGTGAATCATACACCCATGATACATACTTAACCGAACAATCATTGCATATATCAGATATTACCGGCATGAAATTGACCGAAATCACAACATCGTATATACCAGCTGTAATTCTTTTTCTGAATTTGTCTGCAAATTCATTATCACTATCCCAGTCTCTGGCACAATCATAATACACTTCATATTCTATATTTAATCTTTTGAGAGCATTCTCCATCCCTCTCTGCATAAATGCATTCCACTGATAAAATAATATCATATGTTCCCCCATCATCTATATATTAAAAAAGAGCCAAAGCTGCGACATTACCGCAGTTCTGGCTCCTGATTTCTTAATTATATTACTGTAAGAGTGAAAGAACTCCCTGTGTCTGCTGATTAGCCTGTGAAAGCATTGACTGTCCAGCCTGTGAAAGAATATTATTCTTGCTGTATTCAACCATCTCAGTAGCCATATCTGTATCACGGATACGAGACTCAGCAGCTGATGTATTCTCACTTGTTGTATCAAGGTTGTTAATTGTATGCTCAAGTCTGTTCTGAAGAGCACCAAGCTTAGAACGCTCCTGTGAAACAGTATTAATAGCAAGCTGGATAAGTGACATAGACTTACCTGCAGCTGAATTGCTACTTACACTTATGCTTGATGCCTTAATACCAATTGCTGAAGCCTTCATGCTGTTAATGCTTAAGCTAATAATCTGACCTGAAAGAGCTCCAACCTGAAGACTCTTACCTGTAAAGTTACCATCAAGAAGGTTCATAGTATTGAACTGAGTTGTTGAATAAATTCTGTCTAACTCAGATGTCAGCTGTGAAATCTCTGACTGTATAGCCTCTCTGTCAGATGTAGTATTAGTATCATTAGCTGCCTGTGTTGCAAGCTCATTCATTCTCTGTAAAATAGAATGTGATTCATTAAGAGCACCTTCAGCTACCTGGATAAGAGATATACCATCTTCCGCATTAGAAGATGCCTTATCAAGACCTCTGATCTGGCTTCTCATCTTCTCTGAAATAGAAAGACCGGCTGCATCATCTGCTGCTCTGTTAATCTTATAACCTGATGATAACTTCTCTGTAGACTTAGAAAGGGCATTAGTAACTGTTCCCATCTGTCTGTTTGTGTTCATAGCTGATAGATTATGCTGTACTACCATAATAATTCCTCCTTGATATCAATAACTCCTTATAATCAATTTAAAAATTGTTTATTTCTTATGTATTATTTATCGGAGGAAATATTAAATACTTAACCCCTTTTTAATAAAAAATCAAAAATATTTTTTAAGCGGCTAAAATATACTTCTTCACTATATTTTTCTACAGATTCATGACATATTTTTCTGTCACACAAAGGCATTTTCCCTTCATATATATTATCAAGAATTCCTGCAAGTCCTATAGCATCCTCATATTTAAAGAAATAGCCATTCATACCTTCTCTTACATAATCAGTAACCCCATCAACTGGCGTCGATATAACAGTCATGCCCATTGAAAGAGCTTCTGCCCCAGTAAGCATGAATCCTTCATACTCTGATGCAGCTATCATTGCAGAAGCATCCTTACAACTCTCCCATGGATTATCCTGCCAGCCCATGAATTCAACCTGATTCTGCTGCCCAAGATACTTAACGATTTCTTTAAGTTCATCCTCTGACTCACCTGTTCCGACAATCTTAAGCTTCCACTTATGTCTTGCTCTGTATAAAGCCTCAAGTATAATATCAACTCTCTTAACATCCTGCAGCCTTCCCACATAACACATAGTATTGACACCTGGATCTTTCCCGACAAATGTCTGCATATGTACAGGGTTTCCCGTCAAATATGTTATTGCCTCCGGACATACCGCCTTAACCGACTCTTCATTACTCCTGCTTATGCACAGATGCGCATCAGCCTTTAACATCTCATTAATCCCGCCTAGCCCGGCTGCCTGATACTGCGATATATCACTGTGAACCCACGATAATATTATAAAATGCGTATCAAGTGCCCTTCTCACCGTATCTGCCACAACACACATAGCTGGCCAGTTCGTTGCCACACATATATCCGGTCTGCCATAGCTGTTTATAAATCCTGCATAATTTCTTGCAAAATGTGTAAGCTTTGAATTAATGTTATCATCCATACATTCGGCAAATGAATATGCTTTATTATATCCTTCAAGATATTTCATTCCCGGAGCCATATGAATAACTCTTATGTCATATTCATCACCCGGCAGCTTCCTTGTCCACGCCCGTATAACATTTTCAATTCCACCTGTTCTTCCACCAACTGGAGAAAGAATATCAATTGTTATCACTCTGACCTCCGTCTTATATTAACCATTAATCATTAATACACATAATCTTTACATAATCCTGTGACTTATCCCTCATAATTCGTGTTCCTTCCTGAATATCTGAGAGATTAAACTCATGTGTTATAAAACACTCTGGATGAATAGTCCCGGTTTTAAGCAGACTAATCACATAATTCCAGTCATCATCCATGTTTCCAGTGTATGATGAATTCCATGTTCCACTTAACTTTAACTGCTTTCTTAATATCTTCCAGTAAATATCCTTTGGTATATCCATATCAGAATATGGATTTCCAACAAGTACAATATGCCCTGCCGGAGCGCACAGTTCTATAGCCTGATTAATTGTTTCATTTTTCCCTACGCATTCAAAAACATAATCAGCATTTATATCCTGCGGACTGTAATGTTCCTTATCTATACCAATCTTTGCCGCATATCTTTCCTGCGATTCCTTATTGCCATATACATATACATCACGAATTCCTGATGCTTTAAGAAGCATAACAAGCAGCATGCCAATAGTTCCTGCTCCAATAACACATACATTGGTTCCTTCTTTTATAGTGAACTGACGCATCGCATGTACTGCTACTGCCATAGGCTCAAGCATCGCCGCCTGCCTGTAAGAAATATTCTCCGTAAGCTCAAGAAGATTCCACTCTGGTACCGCCACATACTCAGCAAGTCCGCCATTACAACGTGATCCCAGATAATTATAATTACTGCACATCTCATAACGCTTATCCTGACAGCATTTACATTTTCCACAAGGAATAAGTGGAAACACTCCTACTCTCTTTCCGGACCAGTCAGAATCTCCATTATATGTCTTAACAACTTTACCTGAGAATTCATGACCAATCACTATTGGATGAACGTGGGCTCCTGTCTTATATATTCTTGGAATATCTGAACCGCATATTCCTGCTGCCATCACTTTGACAATAACCCAGCCATCCTTTAGCTGGGGTTCTTCAATATCCTCATAGCGCATGTCATTAATGCCATATAACACCTGTGCCTTCATACCTGTTCTCCCATTATCCTCTGCTCAAACCTGTCATAATCAGACTTTGTTGTAATCTTATAATTACTCTCATCCCCCGGTATCATAACGATATCCATCCCTGCCATGACTGCCGGTTCACTTGACCCATTAATATTCATAATATCATCCGGCATAAGGCTTTCATTAGCCTGAATGTATGGCTTAAGTCTGAATAGCTCAGGTGCCTGTCCTGCATATACATTTTCTCTTCTGATTAAAGATGTAATAGTATTTCCATTATCACTATAATATACTGTATCCTTCATAGGCAGTACTGGAAGAACCCCATCATGTCCAGATAACGCTTCTATACACTTCTGGATTAATTCTCCTGTAAGAAACGGTCTTGCCGCATCATGTATCAGTACATTAACATCTTCCTCTCCATAAGCCCTGCTTATTGACATAAGCCCATTATATACAGATAACTGCCGGTTCTTTCCCGGAAGCGCATATCCTGCCAGCTTTCCAACCTTTTTAATATGATCCTGCCACACAACATCAGCCACAACCCATATACTGTCTATATATGCAGACTTATCAAGTGTTTCGAGACAATAATCAATCACCATCCTGCCACCACACATAAGATACTGCTTGGGTATATCCGCACCTAACCTGCTCCCTGTTCCTCCTGCCAATAATAATGCTACGTTCATAAATATGCCTTTCTATCCTAATAAAGCATTTGCAATGTCATTATATATATAGTCTGATGCCTTGATTCCATTAATTCCTGCATAATCTAGTTCTTCCTCATACACGCGTTGTCTTATATCCTTTCTTGTATCATTGCCAGCCAGCACCACATCCTCAAGAAAAGTATCTATTCCATAATAATCAGTACCCTTAACTTTATAATGTGCATCAATTATTTTCTTTCCAAGCTCATTAAATCTCTGTTCTGGTCTTTCAAGAAATAACATAGGCTTTCCTGTATACAGATACTCTCCTACAAACGAAATAGAATCGTCTATCATTGCATCCGATGTATCAAACAATTCCAGATAGCTTCCCTCTTCCTGAACCCTTGCATTAGGCAGTCTGCGAAACTCATCAAGATACGCTTCATATTCATCAATTGATTTCATATATCCATGCTTAACCAGTCCATTCCTGAGATTCGGATGTGGCTTAAAAACAAATGAAATACTGTCCTTATACTTCTTAGCAAGATATATGTAAAAATACATGTTCTTGTCAAATGTAGAAAACGACAATACATTAGTATCCCCAACTGAAAAATGTGGTGCAATAATAACCTTCTTATACCCATTCGCATCTCTGTTTTCTGGTATTCCCCACATATTTCGTATATCTTTTTCTGTATAACTGTGTTCATCATAGAAGTAATCCATCTTAATATATCCACTATTACGGACATTCTTTCCGCCAAGTGCCTCATACCTGATAAACTCTTCATAATCTGTCTTAGTCTCTGTATATACTCTCCAACACAGATTCATAAATTCCTTGTTATACATACATAATTCATCAAATCTTCCTGTCTGGGAATTGCCAACAGTCAACCCATATGATATATATACATTAAGCACTGAAAACGGCAAATTAATAATCTGATAATTCTTTACCATATCCAGATACCATGGTGTAACATGAATAACTACATCAGGAACACCACCTATATCTTCCCATCCTGTAATCTCCTCTGTATCAGGGTCATACACATGCTCTACATTATAGCCATTCTCTTCAAAATACTTATATGTCTGGGAATATGTCTTTCCCCGTTCTTCCTTAGTCCTTCCGATTATAGGAACCGGAACAACAACTGGCAGAAACCTGTCGTCATCTCTTAACATTTTATATATACGCTCTGCTGGCCACTCTGCTGCTGATATTGGAAGAAATGCAACCTTTATCTTCTGTCCATCACGCAGTCTCTTATCTATATTAGACTTACCACATCGGATTGCAGCATCATAGCAATAATTATAAAGCTTGTTTCCATCTTCCATACTGCCTGTAGCAAAAAACATGGCAACAAGATGGGCGTATGTATATCCGGCTGCCTTTTCACCATCTACAAGCCAGTTATTATCAACAGCCTCTGCAAGTTCTGTCGCAAGCCTGATTATCTCATCCTGCCCCATCATAACAGGATTATTGTCTATTATCATAAATTTCTTATCTCCCTTAAAATCTCCCCATATGGTCTGTCTTTGCCAAAAAGAAGTGTTGTTCCAAGCACGAACCCCTTAACCCCCATTGGCGCAAATGTGGTAATTTTATCTGCACTGCACGCTCCATCCCAGTACACCTCAAAATCCATCTCTTTACGGATATTAAGAAGTCTTTCTATCTTTTTCACAACATAAGGAAGATACATCTGTCCTGCATTACCTGGATTAACAGACATTACAAGAACCTTATCTACAATCTGAAGCATCTCCATAACTGTCTCAACACTTGTCCCCGGATTAATTGCTATTCCCGGAACCATTCCTGCATCAATTATCTTCTGCAGTGTTGTTGACGGATGATACTCTGCTTCAGGATGGATATACACTGTATCCCCTTTCCTTAATGACTCCAGAAAGAGATTAATATGCGTATTAGGATGCTCTATCATAAGGTGAACATCCATAGGCTTATCTGTAGCCGACCTTATATATCGCAGGTCATTAAGTGACATTGCAAAGTTAGGCACATAACGGCCATCCATAATATCAATATGAAATGAATCTACACCTGCTGCCTCCAATTCTCTTACTTCTTTCCCAAGGTTGCCAAAATCGGCGCACATCATAGATGCTGTTAATTCTGTATACATATTACTCTCCATTCCTGCCCGTTTTCATACTATTTTCTCTACACCAGACCATACAGATTGCGTCCATTATATCATACAATCCTGCTTTATACCTTATTAAAAGCAAGATTTTCATTGACATAAAGACATAACCAAGATAAACAGACCCTGTACCGCCCCATTGCCATATAAAAATATAACAACCGCACAGGTAATATAGAAAAACCGCTTTCGTTAAATACATATCATATATAATATATACTAATACAATTTAGTGCATTTATCAAGCATTAATTGTTAAATCCCAGATCAAATATATACTTATTGCGATAATTCCCCTGATTTTCCCTGATTGCTTCGCTAACCCCTGTACACCATCCAGAAGCAAGAAAAGAATTGCACTGTGCAAGAAGTGCAATAGAAGCAGCGTACTCCGCTCCAAGATTAAATCCTGTCTGCCTGTCTGGTTCACTTCTGTGATAATCATACAGTAATTGTCCAGGTCTGGTTGAATATCTTTGCTGATCTGTAAAATACACTTTATCTCCGAATCTGTTGCGGAAATATTCAACATAAGATAAATCCTCAGTTGCTATGTATATATATTCCAATCCATCCCATGTACTCATAAGTTCATCAATCTTATCTGCCATCATTTCTTTGGTTGCATGAACCGGGTGATTCTTTAAATGTGTATTAACAAAATCTGTTCCTCTTGCAAGCACTCCAAGAGTTCTGTCAGGATATGGGAGATAGCTTTCTTTTTTCTCTTCTATATATCTAATCATTGCATCATTATATTCTCCGCAAGACCATGACAAAACTGCATCCTCACTGATATTTTCCATAATAGTACTCTGTACATTTCCATTATAGAATCCTGGAGAAAAATACACATTCGCACTGTGTATAACCTCTTCCAGCGTATACCCTTCTGGCTGATTAAAGAATTTGCTCCATATATCATCACCTTCAAAATCAGAATAAAAGCTGTTTCCCGACATGGTAAGCCTGACTACAGGTACCATTCCCTTAGCCTTTACATACTTTGCACATGTCACTATTTTAGAAAATATTGTAAAAAGTCCAAGTTTGTTATAATACCCATCTATAACAAAAAATTTCTTATCAGGATTAAGGCTGCCTAATGATCTATAATCCGAGAACATATATGTAAAAGACATGACCTCTTCATAATACATAATCCCATCATTATACCGGTCCATGCTTTCCTGATGTGGAAGTCCGTCTATTACATGAAGGCATCTGTATCCTTCCATCAATTGTGTAAATCTTGAATCATCCGGCTCTGGTTCATAGAAACATTCCACCCCATCAATATCGTCAAGATACTCAATCATTCTCTCCCATTTACTACCAACAAGCACAAGTCTTTTTCCAGTCCATTCTCCTAACGCTGTCCTGCACAATTCAACAGAAAATTCATTGCAATCATAAAGAAATATACAGTCATAACTATTAAGGAACCACATATCAACGCCCCCATCATATCTGTATCGGTGTGCATATGTGCCTCCCTGTAATTTAAGTATTGTGCTGTTCTTTCCATCCGGATCAGATGCCACTGCATACCCATGCTTTAATATTATAGGCAGCGCCTGCCTGTACATATCCGGTCCATATGGTATTACCTGCCCGGCATTAATTCCATCTGATTCAATTATCTGCCCGTATGTCAATCCTGTGTCATTATCAGCCTGTGAATTAATTGCCAGTTCTATAACCATAATAGCCCTCATTTCTGCTCATATTAAGCAATGATATCTTAATACTCATTAAGCCAGTTTACTTACCATTTTCTGGTAGTTATCTTTTGTCTTCTGCCGCTCTTCCTTATGTTTCTCATCAATCCATCCGCCATTAAAATGATGTATTGAATGAGTATTCTTAGTTATACATGTCTCACCGCTCATATAATCATATGGTTGGAAATAATCTGACGAATAAATAGTCATTCCATCAATTGTCTGCGTTGTATTGTCAGGGATGAATCCCTCCTGTATAAACGGCATCGTCTCATAATATCCGCAGGTAGTAAGATTAAGACTTCCATCTTGCATAATAAATTCTTCATTTATTCTGAAATCCAGCATCTTCTTAATCATTGGATGATGGGGAACTGCTCCGCTGCATCCACCCATATTAATATTTCCCCATTTCTCCACTCCAGTAAATGCTTCGTTTCCAAGAAGATCATCAAGATTCTTAATTATCTCTACATCTGTATCAATATACAGACCTCCATAATTATAAAGAATATCCAGTCTGGCTATATCAGGAACAAACCCCCATTTTCCTGCCTCATATGCCTGTTTCATGTATATATTCTTCCCTACATCATAATTATCCTCATCCCAACGGACAATCTTATAATCAGGACAAAACCTTTTCCAAGATTCAATACATTTTACAAGATACTCAGGCATCGGATTTCCTGAAAACCAGCAATAATTAATTACCTTCGGAATTCTGACCTCTGATGGTCTGTCAGAATAGCTGCCCATTCCCAGTTTCCTTGCCCTGATTGCCAGTATAATCGGAATAATTCCCCCAACATTTTCTTTTAATGCATCAATTGAATTAAGCATATCAACTATTCCTGTATAATTGCTGTTAGTAATAAGAACTACTGCATTCCCAGGAAGTTTGTCCAGAATCTCTGGTGATTTTATCTCTATATCCCTGTTCCCAATATGTATAGTCTGTTGCTGTTTTCTTCTATCTCCATCCACATAAAACAACAGATTGTCGAGCAGACCTGAACTTGTTATCATATATGGCATAATAATCTGTCCTATCATTCCTGCTCCATAAATTACAACAGGGGAATTATTATATTGCACATGTTCCTTAACTTTTTCCAGAGAATCATATTTCAGAACCATACTTCCTCCTTATGCATACACTATATAACTAATATCATGTTCATCAAGATAATCGACAATATCAAAATATTCCTTCCAGTTAAATATCTTATACTTTTCAACTATGAGCTGATAATCGCCTGCTTTTTCATTAATTTCTTTGCAGAAATCCTCAGCTTCAGACTTTGTGTGAATATAACGTGGATTACTGTAATTCTTATATCTTGAAAACCTTCTGTTAGCACCATGTGCAGTACTTCCGGCATCATTTGGCCACTGCATGTAATCACCATATTCCATTTCAAGCATTTTATCTGGGTTACCAGGTCCTAAGAACACCTTATTTTCAAAATTAATTTTCTTAAGAGGCAGTACATAATTCAATGAAAAATAACTATTGCACATTTTAATAAAATCTGTTTCCAAGCCATAACATAAATGTGAAGATTCCATCTTACTAACTATTTTACCACTGCTTCTTATCGCTTTATACCATTTATCTCTTTTAACAGCTGACTTGTCTGTATTACCATCAAATTCCTTTTTAAGCTGCATATCAATATTCTGCAGCTGTTCAAAGCTAATATCATCATTGTAATAATCTATTGGAAATATATCTAAAACAATTGGTTCCGGAGTTCTTTTAAAGAACACTTTTACAAACTTTCCATTAGAACAGAACGCATAATCATTACCACATTCATTAAGAAAGTCCGACATTTCTGAATACAACGTGTTTTCATCATAACAGGGCGCATCAGAACTATAAAATAAACCCTTATTTTTATAAAATCCCATCATTCTTTCGTATTCTTTACGCAGCATCATGAAATCTATATCATCATCCCACGGAATAAATCCCCCATGCCTGACTGCTCCTATAAGAGTCCCACCGTCAATCATTATCTCAAAGCCTGACATTTTCAAGTCTTCGCTCAATCTATATGCTGACATGAGTAATTCTAATTGAAATCTTCTTGCACCACCTCTTGCCGGATTCAATCTTCGTATATCAGAAACCGAAACAAAGAACTCAACCCGCTCCTGTGCATGTTTCTCTTGTTCCTCTGCATAATAAAACATCAATCTGTATATATCCTTTTCCATGCAGCCACTCAAAAACTCTCCAACCGATATACCTGAATCATTTATATATGACTTCAAAAATGTGTAATTCAATGCCATTTCTATACCATATTCTTTATTCAACTGATACTTTATCTGATTAAAAAATTCTGGTTTCGCGGCAATAACAATCACACATTCATTTAGATACTTCTTTAATTCTGATGGTGGAATCACTTCTATTCCTTCTATCAGTTTTCCATGTAAATTTTCGTTGTTATCCGTCCAGAACATAACATTTTCTCTTGTAAAAAATTGTAATGCCTGCTTTCCATATAATCCCGTTCCAAAAATTATGACTTTTCGCATCCTTTTAATAATACCCATCCTTTGAATAACTCTATATCTTCTCTAGTTGTAATCTTAATATTCGTCTGATTGCCATATGCCTTATTAATCCTGTCTCCCAGCGCATACATTAAGCTTGTAGTATGCGGTTCTGTCTCATCAAGAATCCCTGCCTTTTCAGCACGCTCATATATAATTTATTAATTAAATCTGTCTATCTATTATATTTTGTAATGCATTTAGTATTTAAAAGTATATTCATCTACAAGTTTTCATCATATATATACCATTTTACACCACATCTAATTAGTTCTTCGCAAATATCCTTTACATATTTTTTTGAAACCGCAACAACAATCACTGCTTTCTTTTCAAAATCATATTCATCTATTGCTATAACCCTTGATTTCTCATCTAACTTTTTATTTGTAACAATATTACCTAAAAATATACAATCTGGATACAATTCAGTTATAAGCTTATGTAATCTATTTGCCATACATCCATTTCCATAAAGATAGTAATTTTTTATACCAAACGACTGCATATATTTATATATCTTCTCTAAATAGTTAATTTCATGTTGAAACAAATTCCTATATACAGCTTCCTTAAATCCCCATTTTTTATAGTCTTCTTCAAATTTTTCCTTTTCTGCAATATTATATCCCCATGCCCCCTTTTCTGAATGACTTCTATAATAAAATGCCACTTCATCTTCAGTAACTATATCTGAAATATATAAATTGTTCTTTATATTATCGAATATCTTTGTTCCATATTCTGTATTAACTGAAATAATAGATGGATGCAACACTCTAACATTTCTTTCTTGTGCTCTATCCGGCCATTCAAAATCCCCCAATGTTATATCACTCACATGAATATTTTCTGAAAGCTTACACGAAAAACATGATTTTTTCATTATTAATGACTCTGCATACGCCTTTGTAAAAATATTTTCTTCAAAAGATTCTTCTAAAATACCATTGTCACTTGTTATCACAAATTGATAATTACTTCTTTCATGTTTTGATTGACCTCTAAAATCAATTTTTCTCACTTTACCATCTATTAATTCTAAATAATCGCGGAAATAAAATGGCTCTGCTGTTCCATGGCAAAATAAATCTACCACAAATAATTTTTTGTAAAATCCATATTTATTACGTATATACGCTGCTTGGCAAGGGGTTCCCACAAACATTACCAACCTGTTCATGGCTATTTGTTCCCTCATTTCGATCTCTATTCCCTTAAAATTGCTCCAAACATATTTCGATTTACGGACTTTCCACAATTCATCCGCATTAGTAATCATGATATGTTTGATTGAGTAGTCGTATTGATCATATGTTGCAGCAAAAACTATACCATCATTATCAAATACATAATTTGATAATACTGTAAATATCCCCCCCGAAGAACTATTATTTCTTACTTCTACATCTTTGCATGCCCCTATATAATGTTTTGCCATTACATTCTCCATTTCTTCTTTCCGCCTAATTCCCACACTAATTGACAATTGCTTCCCTAAGCCAATTAACAGAGTCTTTCCTCATTGTTTCAAGTTTATCATCTACTTCTTCATAATCTATTCTTGTTTCAAATGTATATATATTGTCCGCAAGTTTTAATGAATCAATAAGAGTTTGAGAACGATTTTTCACATAATCAACTTGACAGAATTTCAGTTGCCGTCTAAACGCCAGGCTCAACATTAAGCCATGAAAAGTGCTAGTAAACACATAATCAGCATACTTTATCATCCCAAGCCATTCAAATGCACGCAATTCTAAACGTTTATAATTAATATCACACCATTGATTGATAAAACCAATGCTTATAAGTTTATAATCATTTTCATCCGCAAACTTTCGAGCATTTTTTATAAACTCTTCATTCCATTGACATCCATATACAGCTATATAACGATTATAACTAGGTTTTTTTATATTTTCATCATTACGAAAATCCCATAACAACGAAGGATCCAAAACTATACTTGCCTTCCTATCTGTGAGTAATTTTACTACTTCCCATGTGTTTTTATCTCTTACCGAGATACTATCATACTTATTTAAGCCTATTCGCATTTGGTCTGAAAGCTTGTCATTTTTTGTTATTGAGCCAGAGCTTGCTGCATATGATATTATTTTAGGACAATTTTTAAATCCAAGTCCCACTAAATGCCAATCTGAATTAAACACACCTGAGTTAATCTCTTCCCAAATAGAATCCGAGCCAGTTATTAACAAATCACAATCATATGAATCTATATCATCTGCTGTTAATTCTTTACTATGTGGGATTTCATTCCAATTATATTGAAAACAATTTCGTCCCTTATCATCATTTAAATAATATGAATTCCAATGTGATTCTTCCAAATATGCAACATGCTCAATTTTGTCTTCTGGAAACATTTTACTCAGTATTTTGTTTAATGCATATGCTTGCGTCCATGCCCCATAGTTTGCAACAGACCAATAAGTTAAAATTCCTATTTTCATTTATAATCCTCACATAATAATTGTGTTTAATTTTCAAATTAACATATCCTTTTTTAAAAAAATTTTTATGTTTTCTCCTAGCAACAATTGTGCTCTTAGTTACACACCACGTCCTCTGTTTAGTGTAATAGTCGCATTAAATATATTACATCAAAAACATTTTTATTTATACTAAGTCATCTGCCAAATAAATATTGTCATCTATGTATCCATTATTTATCAAAAGACCTTTTATACTATCCTGTTCTCTCATAACAGCAATTATTACCACATTATTCTCCACATCTTTTTGTTTTCCTAATTGAATTGATTTATATTGTTTATAGTTTCTCTCCTCTCTGTCATATATATATTTAGGCTTAATACCAATGTCATTCATTCTATCTATAATTAATTTGCCAACCACTCCCATTCCATATATATCAATGTTCCTCTCTTTCTCTATTTTTTTTATATTTTCATCAAATCTATCTGATTCTCTTATTTCCTTCATAATATGTTGATTTCTTATTACTTGATTATTATTTTTTAAACTTATTTTATCCAATAATTGCTTCAACAAGAAAGAATATACTCTTTCTAATATTTTATCTGCATAATTATTTTCAGGAATTGGGCATGACTTTATTTTTGTTATAACTATTTCATTGTATTTCCATCTATTCTCATATAGATCTGAATTCCATTCTACATCAGCATATCCATCCAGCATTTTCTTTATATCATATCGTTCACCATGCCTCCAAATCACAAATGAATCTTCCTCATTATGTACAGATAAATTCCACTGATGCAGTCCACCATATTCACTTCTCTCAGCTTCATTTTCTGCATGTCTTAAAATAACTTTTCCTCCAATTTTACACAAATTAAGGAGCTGATAAATTCCGAATACTGCATCAAAACTATGATCTAGCGAATTGCTCATATGAACAATATCATAACTTTCTGGTTCATAAATTTTATCTAATAATTCAACAAATCCAGTTTTTATTTTAATTCCATTATCCAAATCATTTTTTTCTTTTAATATATTATATATTTCTGCCAATGGATCTACCGCATCGACTAGTAAATTGTATTTGTCACTGATACATCCACATCTTGAAAATGGTCCCGAACCTACATCTATAAATTTAATCATACGTTTTTCTTCCATTCCACTTAAGTGTTTCTCTAATGTAAAATTCTTATTTTTCCGTGTATGCTCCTTAAATGTATCATAATAAATGTCCCCTTCTGTCTCCATATATCTTTTCCAAAAGGCGATTTCACTTTCTAATCCACCGAGCCATTTATCTAAATAATCTTCATACTTTTCCATGATATTCTTCTCCTACTTTGTAATAATCCAAGCCTTAAACAACCCATCTGCTTCATAGCCATCATATGGTATTTTGTCTATTACCTTTAAAGATGAACCTGAACCTTTAATAGCATTTTCAAATATTTCATCATCAAACCACTGCTCCCATGCATCTATTTCAAGCATTCCAAGTGCTTTTGCCGACTTATCTACAACTATTACCTTTCCACCAGTTTTAGTAACTCTCAGCATTTCTTTGATGGCATTTTTAGGAAATATTGCATGTTCCAGAGATTCCACAGCATATGTTATGTCAAATGTATTATCAGCATACGGAATCTGTGTGAGCACTCCATTCTCTTTTACTATTCTGTCCGATAATGTTCCCATTACTTTATCTGAAATATCTACCGCATATAAACGGGAATCTTTTACATCCTCTAAAAGATTAGTTAAGAATCTTCCCTTTCCACAACCAACATCAATTATCTTCATGCCTGCTTTTTCACAGCGTTAATTTCTTTAAGAATAACCTGATATCTTCCATCTTCCTTTGAAATTGATGATGAAAAACTATCTGCCTGTATATCAAACTCTAATCTGTTTTTATAAAAAACTGCATCCAGATAATACTTAACCGCCCAGCTTATTTCCCCATCAGGTATATAATCAGGATACTCCTTCTTATCTGTAGGTTTTGGATTATCAATTACGGCGTAGCTTCCAAACCATCCACCTGTTTCATTCTGAAGCTTTGCTGCATATGTTAATGCCTTATTTCCTCTTTCAATATCACCAAGCTTATACCATGTAATTGCAAGCTGGAACATTCCTGTCGAGCATACCCAGTCAACATCCTTGAATGCCGGAATATATCCTTTCTCATCAAGCATTACAGAAAGTTTATTCATTGCTTCTTTTGCAAGCTCAGTCTCTTCTATATCGCAAAGAGCCTCCATAACATATGAGTAAAAATGTGACAGAAATCCAAAGTCAAGAATTTCATCTCTATAATTACTAATGTAATAGTCAGCCACCTTTCTCGCCGCCTTCTCATATTCCAGTTTATCAAGAAGCTTTGCTGCATCTATCAATGGTGAAAGACAGTATAGATGTATCAGTTCTGAACACACTCCATCATTACCCCACGCTGCCTTAGAAGGAGTAACTAATCTGCCTTCTTCTGTAATCTGCCCTAATAACCATTCACATCCCTTTATTAAGCTGTCTTTAACCTCAGGTTTTATTGGATATATAGCCACTAACCCTTTAAGAATCTGGGCTGTATCAAACACATATGGTTCTTTATCAGCCGTATCATACCATGCCCCCTCTTCATGCTGTATTGAGCACAACCATCCGGCATATGTAACAGCCAGATCTCTGAATCCCCATCTTAAAAGTGTTGGAATATAATATCCACTGACTTCCGGATAACTCTTCTTGTACTGGGAATTATTAATTATTCCCTCTCCTTTTATAGAATTATTAATTATCCAGTTTTTGGCCTTTTCCGTAGTTTTTATCCAGTCAACCTGTCCGGATAATTCCGGTTTTTTATAATTGTTAACCAGCTCAAGATAAGTTATATATTCCGTTATTCCGGCATTTTCTAATTGTTCTACTAATATGCCTGCTTTATGGGCATCAACAGCAATTACAATCTGGTAAGTCTTTACAAGTTCCTTCATATCATCAAAAGATTTTACAATCTTACCATTAACAATCTTATCTTTCAGTTCCGGATTATTATCCACATAACAATACACTTTTTCTTCTCCAAGATAATCCAGTGCTTTAGCACCAAACACTCCTGCTCCAAACAAAACAACTTTTTTACTCATATCAATTATCCCTTTTCTTTTAAGCCATTGTAAATCAACCGGCATTTCTCCATTCCAAAATACATTAAGCAGCTCATCATGCCTTTCGGAATTCTGCAGCCACATTTCCTTGAATAATTCTGTCTTAATTCTGCCAGGAATCTTATCATTCATCTTCTGAATCATATTAAGTCTTAAGTCATATAGTTTCTCTCTTACCTGTATCATCCTGGTTTCTGATAAGCTTCTCTCATGACGTCTGTACTTATATAACAATTCATCTATATGACCTATCTTACTTATATTTCTTATTCTCAGCCAATACTCATAATCTTCCACTAAAAACCAATCCGCACTATATTTGCCAGCTTCTTTGGCAATATCTGCCCTATACATAAAGCATGCGCCTACGCAGTTATTACTGAATATATCCTCTGGCTTAGATTCATATATTCCAGTTTCTCTGCCTTCTCCATCAATAAATCTCATATTAGAATATACAAGACCTGTATCCGGGTGCTCATCCAGATACTTAACCATTTTCTCAATAGCATCCTGCTCATATATATTGTCATCTGATGTCCAGGTATAATATCTGCCCGCTGCCTTTTCAAACCCATTATTAAGTGATGCTGGTATCTTACTGTTTACTTCGTTGTGTATAACCTGAATCCTGTCATCTGCTTTTGCATATTCATTCATAATTTCAGGTGAAGAATCTGTAGAACAGTCATCAACAATTATTAAATTCCAATCCTTAAATGTCTGATTCACTACACTTGCAATAGATTGTCTTAAATATTTTTCGCCGTTATATACAGGCATTACTATGCTAACAACTGCCATATTTTCTCCTATTATCTTAAAATTGCTGACACAAATAAATTATCCATATTAAAACTATTTATATATGGAATTTTTATCATATTTTCTATTTCAAATTTTTCTTCTAACAATGAAAATAATCTGCGTTCATCCCATTGCCTTACATGTGTCTCACTTTCACAGTTAGCCTGATATGGTACCGAAATTAATAACCTTCCACCTGGTTTTAATACTCTCACGATTTCCTTCAAAACAATTGTAGGATCAAAAACATGCTCTAAACACTCCAGGCATGAAATAACATCCATAGTTCTATCATTAAATGGTATTTTTTCCACTCTCGAACTAACTGCATTTATTCCATGATTAACAAGCCTTAAAACTCTTTTATCACTCAAATCCACTCCATACAAATCATATTTGTCATTGTCTAAATTAAGTAGTAGTTCTCCATTTCCACATCCAAGATCGCATATACAGATTCTTTCTTTGTAATTCATTTCTATAATTTGTTTTATAAGTCTCATAGCAGGTCTGTAATCCAAAAATTCATCATCAAAAAGATAATCAAATCCACTATACATTTTTGTCAAATAATCATCCGCTTCTTCATATTTCCCTGAAGCCATTAATTGAACCAAATTTTTATTAGTTTCTGAGCAGTACGATTTTCTAAAAAAATTATCTCGTCTTCCGTCACTAAACAAACTCTTTTTTATTCTTTTATCCCACCTATATCTCGATAAAATTTCATCATCAATATATCTGACTATTTCTTTTCTGCAGAAGAAATTTTTATCACTTCGCCCATAACTTCTATACCACTCAACGCCTAATGATTCCAGCCATATTTTCGTCTCCTCATCATTAAACATAAGTAATACAATAACATCGCTTTTTTCTGTTGCCAGATGATTTCTATCGAATATTTTAACCCCATGAATACTAGATCCCACTTTATCAACATCCGAATCAATAATATATTTCACCTGACAATCACTCGGTTTATAATCCAAGAAGTTTCTAGCAATATCCCCTGCTCCACATATTACTATTTTTTTATCAAACATTCTCATACTCCTTTATTATATATCAAAGACTTTATTACTACATAAATCCCCAAAATTTATTCTAATTATTTTATCTATTCCAATACCAATTCCAATCAAATACTCTTTCACATAATTGCATACCCTATCATCAAGAATTGTAATTATCACTTTATCTGGATTGATATCTGGGATTCTTTCAGGATTATCAATTAATATGTTTTCCTTGCTAAGATCCTTCCATTGTTTATCAACTATAAAAAGTTCTTTAATTTTTTTATTTTGTTTTAATTGATTATATATGCCTTTTCCAAAAACTCCTGCTCCATATATAACAACACTTCCTTTTATCTCTCTAATCTCCTTTATCAAATGCACCACTTTATCTGGTCTTTTTAATAACATCACAAACATAATATATTTGTTTAATTGTTTTTCCCATTCTGTCTTCTTTTTCACACCATTATTTGTTAATAAATCCAAATACAATCTTTTTATTGATTCAATATCAATTTTTTTTCGCATCATAGATTCAGAATGTTGCCTATAATGATACGGACAATATGATCTTATTGTTAGTGTTTCTGCTTTAAAAACAAGTCTATAAAAGAAGTCTACATCTTCCCCAACAGATACGTCATCACTCACTTCTTCCATCATTTCCATAAATAAAGTGCGCTTTATCAATTTACATACGAGATTCGGTAATAGACCAAATTCAAAAAAATTATCTACACATAGCATTTGTGGTATTATATAATCTGAAATTTTATCTTTTTCATAAAAACCATCTTTAAACTTATTTGTTTTTTTCTTGATTTTATAGCCATATTCTTCAACCAGCCCATATGCAATAATATCTGACTTAAAATCTCTTAAATTATCATATGTATCTGCATCAATCCAATCATCCGCATCAATAAATGTTATATATTCACCCATAGCTTTTCTTGCACCATCTTTACGTGCTCTAACTAATCCTTGGTTTTCTTTATTTATAAGAATTATTCTATCATCTTCTTTTTTGAACTTCTCACATATATTCATACTAGAATCAGTTGAGCCATCATTTACAAGAATTATTTCCAAATCAGAATATGTCTGATTTACAAGGCTTGTTAAACATTGCTCTAAATATTTTTCTGAATTATAAATTGGCACTATTACAGATATCATATTTTTCTCTTTCTTTCATCTCCATAAATAATTCCTTAACAAAAAAATCCGCCGGTAGTTTTAATTCAATAGTTTCAACACAGCCATTTGAAATCAACATACATGGACTCTTACTATCATCTGATAATGCTATATGCAAATGTTGTTTTAAAATCCCCCCCTTAGCATACTTTAATGTTCTTGCGCTATCTTTTATGTATACTTCCTTATACCTCATACTCTCATTTAAATAATCATATACTAAAATCGTAGTCCCATTATCAGGGAAAAAATATATATCATTATCATCAACTATAATCCCTGGATATTTTAATTTTTTATATTTGTCTTCACATAATATAGCTTTATACTCATATGATTTATTCCTTATATTGACCTCACAAATGTCATTATTCAAATCATCTGGTATCAAAATTACATTATCATTATATATTTCTATATTTGAATACGTCTTTGTATATTCCAGTTCAATACATTCAATAACCCTATCTATATTTGTATCAAAAACCATCACTTTCTCATTGTTGTATGGGCACATAACTATTTTGTCTTCCATCAATACTCCGGCTATAATTATTGGATATCCATTACCGGCATAATCTTCTATTCCTATTGAAATTCTTGTTACAGCTTTTATTTCAAGATCAATTTTCAATATACAGTCATAATAAGACGGAATTAAATATACATATTTCCCAACTATCTGATAATCCATAAATGGTACATAATCACATCTGTGTTCTGATTTAGGAAATGACATGAAAGTTATTTTGTTGTCATCTATATTATATATTGCAAATTTTTGATAATCTCTGAGCGGAACAAACCATATCTCGTTCTTATATGTAAACGCTGACCAATAATTATTCATATAATTCTCAGCCATAAATACATTTTTTATAATTGTCTCCCCTGTTGTAAGGTCATATTCCAGCAAACCTCTGTTGTCTCTGTCGGCAATATACAACTTTCCATTATATTCAGCTGCTGCATAAAATGTTACATAGCCTTTTTTATCAATCTTTAATTTATCCATGTCTTACCTCATAATTTTTAATAAAGCATCAACTATATATTTAGATGCATTTCCATCTCCATAAGGATTACTTGCCTTACTCATCTTGATATATGTTTCGCGATTATCAAGTAGCTCCTTAACACCTCTGTATATAGATTCTTTCTCAACTCCAACCAGCTTTAGTGTACCTGCCGCAACTCCCTCTGGTCTTTCAGTATTCTCTCTTAATACCAGAACAGGCTTACCAAGAGATGGGGCTTCTTCCTGCACACCTCCACTGTCTGTCATTATCAGGAAGCATTGTTGTATATAATTATGAAAATGATATACATCCAACGGCTCTATCAGCCTGATTCTGTCATTATCCCTGAAATACTCATAAGCTATCTCCCTGACTCTGGGGTTCTTGTGTAACGGATATATAACCTTGACATCAGGATACTCATCCACAATGGCATTAACAGCCTCAAATATGTGTTTCATATTCTCACCAATATTCTCTCTTCTGTGCGAGGTAAGTAATATAAGTCTGCTGCCCTTTGCCCACTCAATATTGTCATCCGAAAAAGATTCATCCACTGTAGTCTTTAACGCATCTATTACTGTATTCCCGGTAACATATATGTGTGAATGATTCTTTCCTTCTTTGAGAAGATGCTCTTTTGCAGTTTCTGTAGGTGCAAAATAATAATTGCATATTAAATCTACAGCCTGTCTGTTAAATTCTTCCGGATATGGAGACTTCATATTGTATGTTCTTAGTCCTGCTTCAACATGACCTACAGGAATATTTCTGTAAAACGCCGCCAGAGCTGCTGCAAATGAAGTTGTTGTATCTCCATGTACAAGCATTACATCAGGTTTTTCCTTATCAATAACCTTATCAAGTCCTTGCAGCACTTTTGACGTAATGTCTGCAAGCGACTGTCCTTTCTGCATTATATTAAGATCATAATCTGCCGTTATCCCAAATAATCCATTCACCTGATCAAGCATTTCCCTATGTTGTCCTGTCAGACACACAACACACTTGACCTCTGGTCTGTTCTTCATCTCTAATATTAACGGGCACATTTTAATAGCTTCTGGTCTCGTACCATATACGGCTAGTACTTTCATATATATTTCTCCATAAAAAAATTCCGTGTATTTACTCATACACGGAATTCACACATTCAGTAAATATTGCATCCTGACTTCCATGTCTATAGGATATACGTTTCTTCTATATATATCTTATATATCGGATGTCACCCGCCCAATATTAACCCATTATTCTATTTAATATGCCTATTTATTAATGCATTTTTAAAACTGTTCTCCAAGCATTTGCTTTAACTTCTGCGTAAACACATATGCACCAAGGTAATTGAGATGATCCTTGTCATAATAGTACTTCTTATCCTCTGTCATTTCATCTTCCAGATATGATGTGAATCTGAACGGATATCTGTTGCTCAAGTTCTCTATAACTCCCATAAACTGTTCTTTCCACTTAATATAATATGGTTCTCTCTTATCAAGAATCCCTTTATATATTGGAAGAAGTATTATATTTACTTTAATGTCAGGCCACTTACTATATATTAAAGCAAGCATATCATTCATAACAGACACATTTTCACTGATGGTTTCGGGATACTCATTGCGCACAGTGCTTGATGTTACCTCATACTCTTCAACAAGTCTGTCCGTAATCATCTCCATTCTCTGTTCGACCCTGTTAACGCCTCTGTAATCGGCATACCCATTCATATAATATGTGTCCGGGAACAAATCCTTCCACATCCCAAGCTTACTTATATCCAATCCTTTATATTTGCTATATAGAAGATAATTGCGGACTTCCTCGAGGCTGTTTTTATATATTTTATTGCGTGTCATATTATGTTCATCAAGATTGTAACCGCCCCACATAAAATATCTGTATATATTCTTAGCAAGAGATGTATCAAAATTAAAATATTCATAATCATACATATCTATAATTATATGTTTGAGATCTTTTATCTTCTCCCAGTAATTATCTATGCAATACTCAAGAGTCTTATAATTATAATATATATCCTGTGATGAAACAGCTAGATTAGCATAATGCCCCTGTAATCTGTCTGCAAGTATTCCAACCTCCGCATGTGACAAGCCAAGAATCAGTCCATCATATGAATGATGTAAAGGATTACTCATAACCAGATCTGCCCTCATGGCAGGCAGCATTGCTTTATGCCATAAAATATAATCAAATACTGTACAGCTGTCATTAGTAACAATTGTCTTAATCATAACTGTAATATCTGCCGATAACTTATCATCATCAAACATAACAACTATACTGTCATAATCATTGATACCCGAATCCATAAGCAGTTCTGGTCCAAATGTGCCATCCCAATAATAGACATCAACCATATGAGCAGTATCATCTAATGCCTGCAATGCATAATCCGTAAACAGCTTTTCTCCAATAACAAGTATATTCATTCCTACACCTCATAATTCATTATCATTACAGGCTTGTCTGCATTTCTGTACTCCTGAACCACTGAAGATATATCGCCATAATATGCATCACATGAATTAAGTATGTCCTTGTCTCTGTCACTGCATATATGTCCGATTTCTTCAATTCTGTATTTATCCCTGATTGTATTTATCTGCTCACTAAGATTCCTGTTTATATCCTCCATAACAGTATCAACAAGGCTCTGAACACACCAGATAACCTCTATCTTATCTGAGTATTGTTTAAATACATCTAATACATTCTTTATCTTGCCCGCCGCTATCTCTGAATTCTGCATAAGTCCGCTTATTGAAGTATAGAACAAAATCTTTATTTTTCCATTGCCTTTAACAACATTATGTCCCTCATTCTTCATCCAATCCGGTTTAACATATATTTTATCTTTCCATATGTTTTCAGTTTCTTTCCCTGCGAATTCAGTCAGCTTCTTTATATACATATTACGCATATTCTCAGACTGTACGTATACCTCATCAGAATTTACTACACCAGGTACTGTGCAGAAACAGCCCATGTTCTTATACTCCCGTTCATTAGAAGAATTAAACTCTTCAAGTGTAAACGACTGTATATAGACAAGTTTGTTAGTACAACACTTTAACCTGTCTGAATAATATTTTTTTTCAATTCCTATTGCTTTATTTTCATTATCAAAAGGATTCTGTATATATATAATGTCTGGATGATGCAGAGCAATATCATATTGTGCTAAATCAATGGCACCAATATCTGTTGTAAAGTTCCCCAGTTCATTTACTTCTTTCTTTATGCTTCCATCATATTCTTTATAAAAATACGGAAGTACAGCAACATCCACTTCTGTGTCCTGTTCCTCTTTATATTTCTTCCATACATTCTCTATATACTTCCACTCAGAAGCCTTACTCACAAGAATAAGTACTTCTTTCTTTTCGATAATATCTTTTTCTAATATTCTTCTTACATTGTCATACTCAGCTTTTATATCGGCATTATTTCCCTGATACATCGTGTATATAACATCACAGAAATGTTCCAGGCATCTTACACTTTCAGTCCCTTCACCTTTTATCTTCTCGATAAGGTTTCCCATATCAATCACTTCCTGTTGTACATCAACAAGCTTCTCTTTTATGACTTCCGTGTCCTGTATATGTCCGATTTCTTCAATCTGTCTTTCAATATTATCAAGATAATCCTTCAGATACCTTCTATAACCTGACAGCTCTTCAGAATCAGCTTCCCTTACTGCCTTTTTCTCATCATATGTATACTCAGGCAGTTTAAAATCCATAAGTGCTTCAAGCTGTCTCTTCTGTGATTCATAGAACGGATAATCATGACCTCCTGCATTTCTGACAAGCTTCATATAATCACCATACCTCCGCTTTAACATGGCATCAAAGCCTGCTGGCACGGGTATAGTCGTATTTTCAAACGGAATCCTTACAAGCTTCTCGTAGAACTTCTTTGGAATTCTTAAATGTCTTCCATACAGGCTATGTGGCATCATCTGCGTCATTTCCATACATTTTTCATGTTCAAATGATGCAAATACACTCTCAGCCACATTATATAGCTGTATTCTTTCCTGCTCCTTATCTTCAATTGAGGTACAATTAACATGAAGCATATTATTAATTCTTCTCAACGCCTCTGTCTCCTGTGCTTTGTTAAGCCTTCCATCGCCAATCGCATCTGCCACCGTGATAACATACTCTGCTGTTTTTTCACATTTTTCCTGCAACATAGCATCATCTGAGACATTATCATGGACAAATATATCCAGTCCTGCTATATATGGAAATCCATGGAACCTTCTTAAATGTTCATCCTCAAAGCATATTCTGTTTTTGCACACCACCCTTGCAAGAAAATGATGAAAATCTTTCTGCGTGTTAAATGTAAATATCTGAAAACTTTCATTAAATTCTTTAGGCGCCACCTCACAGAATTTTCTATAGTCAGTTCTCATCATTCCAATATCCAGATCATCATCCCATGGAATAAATCCAGCATGGCGGACTGCTCCAAGAAGTGTTCCCCACTCTGCATAATATTTTATATTGTACTTACAGCATATGCGATCCACCTCGCATAATACATCCAGAGCCGTAGCCCATGCTCTCTTTATCATTGATGGAACATAGAATCCATCTCTTACTTCATCTTCAAAATAACTGTCTGGAAACTGCAGCATAATATCTCCATTCTTACCTGTTTTTCATGGCATCTTAAGTTTGTGCGTTATAAATATACATTTTCTATCATAACCGGCTTATTAGCATTTCTACACATCTGTGCCTCTGCTCCTGCCTCACCATAAAATGCATCGCACGCCTTTACAGCGTCCATTAACTCTCCATTGCCCAAGATATATTCATTGTACTTTCTTAAAGCGCACTGATAATCCATAAGAAGTTCTGAATTCTCCCCCTCCAGAACCTCTTCCATATTATTCTCAAACGCAAGTAGGCACACGATATCTTCTTTATATTGTTTAAACACATCCATTGTACGTCCGATTTTTTCAAACATTTCATGCTTATGTTCAAGCACACCATTAGTACTTATATAGTAAAGTATTATTTTCTTATAACTTCCATCGCTTCTGACTGCCTGATTTCTCCATTTTCCAGGTATCCTGTTATATCTTAACGGATTATTATTATCATTTACCAGATACTGCGCACCATTCGAGTTAAGCTGGTTCTCCCACAGATGCCTGCTTTCTTCTCCAAAAAATCCTGTGAGCTTTCTTATATACAGTTTCCTTATATTCTCTGACTGCAATATAACTTCATCAGCATATACCACTCCCGGCATTGTCACATACGAATTCATGCTGACATCTGCTCTCATATCCTGTGCATCAATCTCATCTGTCGTAAAATAAGGTATATATATAAGCTTATCTGTATGCATAAGCAGATTCCTGACATAATAACGTGGGTGTATAGTTGCTGCAACATTATATCCGTCATATGGATTCTGAATAATTATTTCATCCGGATCATCTTTCTCATAATTATATTCATCCTCTGACAGCACATTAATATAGTCCGGATACTCTGCGCTTGTACTGTATTGTTCAACAGTTCCATCATAATTCTTATAATAATATGGAACAGAAACAACCTTTACATCTACATCTTCCCTGTCCTTATACTCTCTCCACAGCCCATCCATTGCATCCCAATGCTCTGGCTTAAATGGCATGAACACAACATTTTTCTTTTTCTTTTTATTATCCAGCGCCTTTAACACTTTTCTCTTTCCGCGCAATATTGCAACGTGTTCCTTAAATGTTATAACATCTTCAAGCGTATCTTTAAATTCATTAAGACCTGACTCTGATTTTTCCCTGATAATATCTCTCTGTTTATCAAAGAATGGATAATCATGTGAATCCCATGTATGAACCAGTTTCATGTAATCCCCGTACTTTTGTTTAAGAATTGCATCATAACCAAATGGTACAGGAATTGTAATATTTTCAAAAGGAATCCTGACCGCTTTCTTATAATACGAATTACGGAATTTATAGGCTTTATTCTTCTGCCATATAGCCCTTATAGTCAGTTCCTCTGTTTCGTCTTCTGTATAAAGGCTACATAACTGGTCTACAAGTATATTTAATTGCTGTATTATATCTTTTTCCCTGTCAATTCTTACTCCGCATAACTGTTCTATACTTAAAAGATTACTATTCAGCTTTTCTAAGTCCTCTCCTTCAATAGCTTCATTCTCTGAATCTTTCATTCTCATAAACTTGGCTACTGTATTGACAATATCTATAACAGTACATAAATAATCGTCTTCTTCCCTGTCCGGTGCAATAAAATCCAGCGGAAATATGTCTATCCCCGCAACATATGGAAAGCCATGATATTTATCAAGGTATTTCGCACTGAAATCTATTGTTCTCCCACTAATAATTCTTGCCAGCAGATTATCATTATCCTTATCACTTTCTATATTATATATCTGATAACCTTCCGGCATAATATTCTTAACATTTTTAACAAATTTATTAAAATCAGGTCTTTTCATACATATATCCATATCATCATCCCATGGTATGAATCCATGATGTCTTACTGCTCCGAGAAGTGTTCCCCACTCTGCAAAATACTGGATTCCATTCTCTTTGCATGCTTTATCAACATCATTGAGTACCTCAAGCTGCGCTGCCCATGCATGCTTCATCTCTGCTGATACATAGAAACCATCTCTTATCTCATCTTCAAAAAAACTTTTATCAAATTCCATATATGTATGTTCCCCTGTCTGTAATTAATATCCTTGTCTGGTTGCAAAAAGAGCCGGTGCAAGCACCGGCTCTTCTGCTTATAGTAGTAGTTGTTATTAACCGAGAAGTGAAAGTACTCCCTGTGTTGACTGATTTGCCTGAGCAAGCATTGACTGTCCAGCCTGTGAAAGGATGTTGTTCTTGCTGTACTCAACCATCTCAGATGCCATATCTGTATCACGGATACGTGACTCAGCAGCCTGAGTATTCTCAGATGTTGTATCCAGGTTGTTGATTGTATGCTCAAGTCTGTTCTGAAGAGCACCTAACTTAGATCTCTCTGTAGAAACCTTAGTAATAGCAGCCTGAATGATAGACATTGAACTACCAGCTGTTGCATTAGAGCTTACTGAAATCTTAGTAGCTGAAACTCCGAGGTTAGAAGCATTCATCTTACCGATTGAGATACCAATAATCTGACCAGAAAGTGAACCAACCTGAAGGCTCTTTCCTGAGAATGAACCATCTAACAGATTCATTGTGTTGAACTGTGTTGTAGAGTAGATTCTATCAAGCTCTGAAGTTAACTGTGTAATCTCAGACTGAATAGCTTCTCTATCAGATGTTGTGTTAGTATCGTTAGCAGCCTGTGTTGCTAACTCATTCATTCTCTGTAAGATAGAATGTGTCTCGTTAAGAGCACCTTCAGCTACCTGAATAAGTGAAATACCATCTTCTGCATTAGAAGAAGCCTTGTTAAGACCTCTGATCTGGCTTCTCATCTTCTCTGAGATTGAAAGACCAGCTGCATCATCACCAGCACGGTTAATCTTGTAACCTGATGATAACTTCTCTGTTGACTTCTGGAGTGCGCTAGAAACTGTACCCATCTGTCTGTTTGTGTTCATTGCTGATAAATTGTGTTGTACTACCATAATATTTTCCTCCTTGAAATTAATTTAGATGCAACATCCTTGAAGCATCTTGTTATGGTTTACAGGAAACTATCTGTTTCCCTGTACTTTATATATCGGACTTAAGTCCTGAAACTTTAGCCCGTAATATAACTTTTTTAAGTTACTGCTTGGTGTCCATAAACTGAGGTTCATTGCTTAACTTACTCATATTCTGATAATATGACTTCGCCATAGAAGCACTTCTCTTTGCTTCTCTGTGTTCCTGTCTTTCTCTTCTGAACATTGCTTCTACCTTTACTTTATTATGGGCTTCCTGCACTTCAATCTTAGCGCCTAACTCAGTAACTTCCTTAATAAGCTGTTTCATTGCAGCTATTTCACTGCTGTATTTGGTTTTATTGCCAGCAAGCTCTTCCTTAATTCTGTCATATAATGACTGAAATCCCTCATCTAATCTGTCAAGCTCATCAATGCAGCTTCCTTTTGCTTTCATATTATCATCAAATGCATCACCATTCAATGTTTCTTCTGAAATAATCTGATTCTGCTCTTCATTAAGCTCTATAATTCTGATAAGAATTCCTTTCTTCTTTTTAAGGCTGTCTATCATCATCTGAAGATAATTAGTAGTCATATATTAATCTCCTACTGGTTCATTCCCCTTGTACGGTTCATAACCTCTTTCCATGTATCTCTCATGCCTCTTATTTCAACTAATGCCTGATTAAGTATCTCTGGATCTTTCTTAACATTAGCATTAACTAAAAGGGAGTATATGTAGTCATATATTTTCTCAAAATCTTCTGCAACAGGATATTTATGATTAAGTGTCACCTTAAACTCTGTAATTATATCTTCAGCCTTTTTAATATTAGTATGAGCCTTCTGTAAATCGCCCTTTTCTATAGCTATCAGGGCTATATTGCAAAACTTAATTGCCCCTTCATAAAGCATAAGTGTAAGTTCTGCAGGACTTGCTGTAAGAATCTTATTTCTGTTATATTCCTGTGCTATATTCTGATTAAATGCCATGTTTTCCTCATTTCCCATAAGCTTCCATGCTTATGCGGTTGTTAATATGTACTATTATCCAAAAAGTCCAGATAACGATGATGACTGCGCATTCATCTTGGCAAGCGCTGATTCCATTGCTGAGAACTTACTATAATAATAATCTTCCCATGTAGTAACCTTGTCTTCTGCCGCAGATATCTTAGTATTATACTCTGAATACTGCGTATTCATCTGCTTATCATTATATATAGTATAAGCACTGCTTGTTGATGATGCTGCCATCTTCTTTCCAAGATCAGTATACAATTGTGTAGATAACTGTGAAAAGAATGATATAACCGTATCAGGGTCATTAGATATCATCTCTCTTAACTTATCTGTATTAGCTGATGTCTTAGAATCATCCTTATCACCATCTATATGATATACACCTGTTTCATTCTCTGGAGAATTAAAATATCCAAGTGTAGCTATTCCAAAACTAGAAAGTGAATAAGACTTATCTCCCACCTTGAATGATTTTGCCATATCATTCTTCATAGTATCAAGAACACTTCCAAGTGTTGAGTCTTTTCTAAGAAGTGAATCCTTAATCTTTTCTTCCCACTTCTTAACCTCATCATCAGACATTGCATCTTTCTCATCACTTGTAAGAGGCTCATATCCCTTAGAACTTGCCGCATTGTAGGCAACATCTACAGACTTGACAAGGTCATTATAATCCTTAAGGAAGCCCTTAATCATATCATATATACCATCTACATCTGTGTTGGTTGTAATAGTTACTTCATCATTACCAGTAACTTCCATTGCCTCAATTGTAAGACCATTGATTGAGTAGTTATTAGAGTTGTTAGTAAATGTTGCCCCATTAAGCTCAATCTCTGAATCCTGTCCTGTTATTCTGACAGCACCCGAAGATGATGCACTACCAGTAACATTTGATGCCATTGCAATCTTAGAGTCAAGCAGTGCCTTAGCTTTAGCCTGTCTGTCAGCATTAGTATCGCTTACTTCCTGTAATACATTGGCATTAGAAGCATCTGCCACAGCTTTTCCATCATCGCCGATTGTCACATAATCCTTAGTATCCCGTATAACCTTGGAATTATCATCATACACCTTAATCAGTGATTCATTAGACGCTTTTTTCTTTACCGCTGCCTCATACTCTTCCTTGACACCATCTTTTTCCATAGCCTCTGTGTCATATTCGTACACAACTTTGCCATCAGAATCTTTAACTGTATTGCCCTCTGAATCCACCTTTTCCTTCTTATACTTATCATAAGCATTAAGAATATCTGGTGTCTCTGTCTTAAGCTTTGCGACATATTCATCTAATGTCAATGAATGATCCCAAGTATCATCTGCTGCCAGTGCATCAAGCTTATCCTTGGCTGCATTATACTTATCAGCATAACTCTTCGCTGTATCCTTGGCAGTAATCTTAGTATACATACCTTCAAGTTCTGTATTATATGCATCACTGCCCTCTGTTAAAGCTGCCAGTCTCTTGTATTCTGCTGAATCAGTATCATTAACTGTATATATTCCAAGCTTCTGTAATGCATTAAGTCCGTTAGAGTCATTAGCCACAAGTGAGAAATCGTTATCCTTGCCTGACTCCTTAGAGCTTATAAAGAATCTTGCATTATTCTCATCAAAACTTGCATTAACGCCAGCTTCCTTTAACTTAGATACGAACTGGTTAACATTCATATCTGATGTTATATCAATACTCTTGGTTCCAGAAGCAGTCTTAAAACTTATAGAACCATCTGTTGTTCCAACTATGTCTGATATCTTAGTATCACCTGTAACCTTGCTTCCATCAGCAGCTTTAATCTGTCCACCTGTAAGATATCCTGTTGACGCCAGCTGCTTAACCTTAAGTCTCTGTGTACCATTAACAGCAGATGAACTTGCTGTTACCTTGGCATACTTATCATTAGACACTGTTGATGTCTTAAGATTATAACTTGTAGAAAATCTTGCACTTGAAAGCTTTCCGCTATAGAACCCATAAATACTTGTATTCATGGTCTTCCACTTTTCCTGCTTCCATGAAAGCTTGGTCTGTGCTTTAACAAGATTGTCTTTCTTTAACTTATATGATGATACGAGCGCTGAAACAAGTGATTCTGTATCCATACCCGATACCATACCAGATAATCTTATTGCCATAGCTTATCTCCTCTCATCTACTATGATACCTGCAAGCTCCCATGCCTTGGCAAGCATCTCAAGAGCTTTCTCTGAAGGTATCTCCTTAATAACTTCATCTGTATCTTTATCTTTAATCTTAATTGTGATTCTGTTAGTTGGTTCGTTGTAGCCAAATTCTGCAATTGTATTGTTGTTAAGGACTTTCCTTATATCCTTAACATCAGCCATTGATTCAGCCTGCTTCTTAGCCTTGTCATTGTCTTTAGCGCTGCTGCCATTCTTCTCACTGTCTGCTGCCTGTCCTACAGAAACTGCCACATTAGATGCTGCTGACTTTGCTGAATCAACAACAACCTCATTGCTCTTATCTGTAGTTGTTGTAACACTGCTTACATGTGATACCGGCTTGGCAGCCTGTGAATTCTGGCTCTGATAGCTTGACGCTGCCGCTACTCCATTAACTTCCATTCCCATGATACAATTCCACCTCCGTGTGAAAACAAAACTTTATCCTGTAGTTACATTCATGTTGTACTGCATATATCGGAAAATGTTAAGTAAAATTTAACCCTTTGGGAAAAAATATACACAAATAAAACAAATCATTTCTTAAATAACTGGTTAAGAGACTTAACATCAACCGAACTTGCTGCTTCCTTATTAGAATCAAGTATCTGTGCATACACTTCCTTACGATATATAGGCACTGACTTAGGAGCTGATATGCCAAGCTTTACCTGATCGCCCTTGATTTCGATTATTGTAATCTCAATATCATCGTTAATAATGATTGCTTCGTCTTTCTTTCTTGATAATGCGAGCATATTAGTTCTCCTCCTTCTTTAGAATATCGTATATAGGATATCTTACCTGATATTCAGAATTATCTGCTATAAGCTGTATTCCCTTCATCGTATCAAAATCAACAATAATAGGAGCTTTAAGATTAATTGTCATCTTAGTAATATCCTGTGGTACCGTAAGCGCACAGTACACTCTGATATTATCATCCTGTATATCATCTCCGAGAGATTTAAGAAGCTCATCCTCAACAATAGGATCATATGTCTCATACACGAATTCCGGCTTCATGACAGGAAGTGCAAGTGTTGGCTCATCAATCGCCTGAAGCCATATAATTGATATATTCTCCTCTTTCTCTGCATCATACACAAGAGTATACTTCTTCCAGTCCTCAAATCCAATGATTCCCTTGTCAAATGTAATGATTTTATCCTCACTAACCTCAATTTCACCAAACCATTTAGTCTGTACTTTCATGTCAAACCTCCAAATCTTAATTCTATCCTTATTTCTTCATAAGCTTTGTATACTGCTTATGCTGGCTACCCAAGGAAATCAAGCAGTGTCTGCTGAACAACCTTACTCGCTGCTGATAATGCTGCCTGATATACAAGCTGTGCTGATGTATATGTAACAACAATCTCTTCCAGATCAATGTCTTCATTCTGAGACTTAAGATCAGTGAAATTAGTCTTCTGCTCTGTAAGTCTTGTCTTGGTAAGGTCAAGTCTTATCTGTCTGTTACCGACATCAGCCTTCGCATTAGATACCTGCTCCTGATAGCCCTGCATCTGACCGATTCCCGCTTCAAAAGCATCTTTCATCTTAGATTTTGCAAAATCTCTCTGCTTTGTAAGGCCTTCCATAATATCACTTAACTTCTTCTGTGAAGCCTCATCGCTGTACTGTCCTTCCTTCTGCATAGACTCAATCTTTGATATCTGGTCATTAATATCAAGGACATTCTGTACCGCATTGACAAGGTCATCAACATTTCTTCCAAGATATATATTGAAAGCTTCATCAGCTTCTGTATTAACCTTAATCTTCTGTGAAAAATTAATGATATATTCAATATCCTCACTCTGCTTGTTGTACTCAATTCCCGTATTATTATCAACACAGTTAAAATACATTGTCGGGTCAATATCACCCTTTATAAAATTGCTCTTCTCGTATGTCACTGAAAATGCATTATCAGCATACACTGACTTGTATACATTCTCACCAAGAAGAAGCTCGCCTGTTGTTGAGTTAATTGCAATCTCATTCTCTCCCGGAACATAATTAGGTTCTGTTGTTGTAACAACATTTACAGCAGTATCAGCTGTATTACCGTCTGCATCAGTTACCGTAATAGTAAGTCCTCCATCTACAGTAACACTCCCATCATCAGCAATAGTTATATTGGCAGAATTATTGTCTCCCATGCTCATTGAAAATGTTTTTCCGTTAATCTCGTCATATGCAAGCTGGATTCTGTGTACATCTGTTATATTAGGTGTGATTATATTGCCGTTAGCATCTGTCTTTACATTAAGATTAATAATATCGTCATTAGTATATGCATTAGTGTATGCAGTCTTATTAGATAAATCCTCCCTTGTAAAGTTCTGTGTAATTGTATAATCAACATCTTTAGCAGTTTCATCTGACTGGTATGTCAGAGGCTTATCTGTAGCATGTCCTGTAAATACATATCTTCCGGCATAATCAACATTCCCCTGCTCATAATAAGCTTCCACCAGCTTGTTAAGACTTTCAGCAAGAGTGTTACGCTCAGATTCTGAATATGAATCCGTAGAACCCTGCACACAGTAATTATACAGATCCTGTATAATCTTGTTGCTTTCGTCTAATGCATCATGAGTTACACTTAACCATGATGATGCATCAGGAATATTCTTTCCAAGATACTGTGTTACCTCATCAAGACTTGAACGCAGTCTCAATGCCCTGATGGCTATAATAGGGTCATCAGAAGGCTTATTAATCTTTTTCTGTGTTGAGAGCTGTGTACTTAAATCATTAAGCTGGCTCTTATTTCCCTGAATATTGGATATTGAGCTGTTTACCATCATCTGGTTAGTAATACGCATATTATGCCTCCTTATATCGCGAATCAAAAACCGCCCCTATGGTGAGGAGAAGAATTCTTTTACTATTTTATACACCTGTATTATTAATAAGTCTGTCATATAACTGATTCATGACAGTCATCATCTTAGAGCTTAAATTATATGCCTGCTGGAACTTTACAAGATCCATGGCTTCTTCATCTGTATCAACACCCATTACAGATAATCTCTGGTTCTGTATAGTTGTCTTAAGATTGTTGTAATTCTTTGTAAAATTAATTGCCTTACTTGCATCTATTGACATATCACTGACAATACTTTCGAGGAAATATGTTCCCGTACCTCCGTCATATATCTTAGCATCTTTAGAATTGATAAGGTCTACAATCAGGCTTGTATTGGCTTCTCCATCGCTTTCCTTGTACTTGGTAGCAAGAAGGTCCGCGTTATCAATAAGATCCTGATTAACTGTTACACTTGACGCTGTAAGAGCCTTGCTTCCATCTGACATTACAAAAAGTGGAATTCCGCTTGCCGAGCCATCTGATGTAACACCCTTTGTAAGAATCTCATTGATTGATGATACAAATGTCTGTATAAACTGGTTAAGCTGTGCCTGATAATAAGGGACTCCCTTATAATTAGTATTGCTGTCCACCTTACTTACTGTATCAGTAAGGATATTACCCTCTGCATCTGTCTTATATGTTTCATTGCCATCATCGTCAGTTGTTGTGGCATATTTTTCAATCTCACCATTACATCCGTCTCTTATATCAATAAGTCCCTTTAACTCTCCGCCTAATGAAGTGCTGTATATGTTAAATGGCTGTCCGGTCTCCCACTGTATGTCATACAGACCTGCCGCATCTGATACATTTCTTGGCTCATCTCTTGAAACAGTCTGAAGAGTATGGTAATTATAGCCATTAACAAGCGAATTACCATTAATTGTAATCTGAAGGTCTGTAAGGTTATTGCCAATATCTGTCTCACTTACTGATATATTAACCAGCTTGGAAAGATCATCAATTAAAGCATTTCTCTGATCCTTAAGATCGTTGGCATTGCCATAATTAGCCTGAATCTGGTTAATCTGCTTATTAAGAGAAGAAATGCTCTGTGCCAGAGAATTAATCTGGTTAACAGTATCTTTAATCTCATTATTAGCGTCTATCTGAACATTCCTTAAATTAGTAGCCAGAGTATTAAAATAATCTGTCATGCTCTTTGCATTATTGATAAGCTGGTTCTTTGCGGATGTATCAGCCGGCGTAAGATCAAGCTGGTTAAGTGCTGCAAAGAAATTCTCATACTCAGTTGAATATCCCTTAAGTGTGAACTCATTGAGATAATTCTGTATCTGTGACATGTATGTATCCTTAACATTGTACTGTCCATAATTAGTATAATTATTTCTGTACTTCTCATCATAGTAAGAATCTCTCGTCTGATTAATTGCATCAACGATAACTCCTGCACCAAGTGTTCCATATTTAGCATATGAACGTAATGCCTCACCAGCCTTAATCGAAGCTGTTTCTTTCGTATATGACTGGTTATTGATATTAGCAAGATTATGTGATGTAACATTTATAGAGGTCTGCGCCGCCTGCAATCCTGTATATGCAATTGTTAATCCAAAAAATGTTGATGCCATATTATCCTCCTGTATTAATCAGCATTTATATACGTCCAAGTGAAGTAACGAGATGTTCCAGCATTTCGCTTACTACATTAACATATCTCGATGCTGCATTATATGCCTGCTGATACTTTATCATCTTTTCTAACTCTTCATCAGAGGATACCCCCTCTGACTGTAGTCTCTGGTTATCATAACCATCAACCATCGTTGTCTGGTTACCTACATAATTATAAAGTGCCTTACCCATAGTGGCATATTCACCAATATAATTATTGTAGAATGACATGTAATCCGACTTCGCATACATGTCCGGGTTAAGGGAAGCGAATTTCTCATCCCATATATCCACAAGTTCCTTGGCTCTGTCAAAATCTTCCTTACCCTGTACAGTAGAAAGTGGAATCTTTCCTACATTCTGTGCTGCTTCAGGATTAATCTTCAGATTGCCAAGCTTATATAATGATTCATAATCTGTCTCGTTAAGATTGTTTCTAAGATAGATTGTCTCTCCATTATCACCTGTAGTCTTAATATATCTGTCTGTTCCAATTCTTGAAAACAGTTCTGTACCAACAGTCTTATCGTCATCCATACCGTATCCAGTCTTGTCCATGTCAAGCATAAGATACTCATATGAATCAACCGGAACCGCTGCTCCGCCTGCACTCTCGTATAATTTCTCACCAGATGCATAGCTGTAAGTACCATCACCGTTATCAGTTCCGGTAACCTCTCTTCCGTATCTGTCATAAAGAACCGGCTGATCAACTGAATTATATATGTATGTATCTGCCTGAATCTCACTTCCATCTGCATTAAGATAAGGATTAGTCCTTGTCTCAGTTTTCTCCGGACACAAGATTCCGTTGATTCTTTCAACAATTCCATTAACAAGCTTATCGAATCCCGCCATAGCGCTAAGAATTGCTGAAGGCTCTACATATGTATTGTAGTATTCCTGCTGCTTTGCATATTCATTATAGGCCTGCTGATATGCTGTACGGCCTTCCTCAGTACTCATGTCATAATCATTGCTGTCAGGTGCAACCGGAACCACTGTATAATCTACAACCATATTGCCTCTTGCAATAATAAGTCCCTTAAGCTGTCCCTTATCTGTATCATCAGCATTAGACGCCAGCTTGCCATCTTCATAAACATCTCTTTCATACGATGGCCATGTGGGAATAACAAGTGTTGTTCCCTCGACAACTCTTGTACTCATAGCTGTAAGTTCGCCTGATGTTACAAGAGGAACTCCGGCTGCATTAATAATAGTTTCCTTATTCTCTGATTCATAATAAGTAATATCTATATATTTGCTGAGTTCATCTATTGCCGCATCTCTCTGGTCTCTTAAATCATTAGCTTTCTCCATACCCGGTGCTTCCACCTTGGCAATACTCTTATTAAGCTTATATATCTGGCCTGCAAGATCATTAATCTTATTAACCATATTACTAACCTGTGTATTAAGAGTTGTCTGGTAATCCCTGAGCCCCTTATACACATTTTCTGATTTCTCTATAAATGCAGTCGCATTCTGGATAAGTGATGACCTTGCAACTGTACTTGTCGGATTCTTGGCAAGTTCATTAATTGAATCATACAGATTGGTAAGATATGACTCATAAGTTACACCCTGCATCTCACCAAACTGATCTTCTATCTCCTGAACAGCATTGTACTGGCTTTCATAGAATCCAAGTCTTGAATTCTCATTCCTGTATGCCAGGTCAATATACTGATCTCTTATTCTTCTTACCTCAGATATTGCAACACCAAGTCCATAGCTTGCATAACTTACTTTGTCCTTGCTGCTGACATTGACATATGTAGTATCAGAGAAAGTAACCTGCTGTCTTGTATATCCGGTTGTGTTAATATTAGACAGATTGTGTGCTGTTGTGTTGAGTGCTGTCTGAGCTGTTTTCAAGCCGCTTGCCCCAACAAACAATCCTGCCATTCCATTAGCCATAAGGTCACCTCTTTCTTACTTAATTCATAATCTTATATGTATATCGTCATTTTTTTAAAACAAAACACCCCAGAGACTAAAAAAGCCACATTTCCTTAGTAAAAATGTGGCTTCCAATCCAACACGGACAACCCCATCTCACAATAAATCATCCGTGATATTATTCATATTGTCTTATATCCGTGGCATCCTGGTATGCCATCAGAATATTACTGTCTGGCATCAAAGCTTGTGCTTCCCATGCCACCTGTCTCCTCATACGCTCCCTTTCCATAGTTAGCCGTCTGTGGAGCCATACTTGCATTCTTCGCAAGATTAATCTCAAAATCAATCATATCCATTGATTCCTTAAGCAGCAGCCTGTTATTATCATTAACCTGCGTAAGCTGGTTTACAGTTTTCTTAAGACTCAGATACGACTGTTCTAAAGCATCATGCTCTGCCTGCTTCTTTTCTAACAGTCTTACTATCTGACTCACCTTAACCTCTGCTGCTGACAGATGCAGAATCTTACATATATCTGCAACACATGACTGTCTCTCCATCTCCAGTCTGTTAAGAATATCAATAAGCTTCTGCTCCTTACCAAATATCTCCTGAAGCTGTTCGACATCTCCCTTAACAATAGCAGTAGTCTTATTATTAGACAAGTCCAAAAGCTCAGTATACTGTCTGTTCTCATCATTCATTATATTAATCAAAGAATCTATCAAACTTGCCATCTAATAAAACCCCACTAAAATGTTAATGTTGAAATGTTGTTCAGAATCTTATCTGCAACAGCTTCTGAACTGATGTTGTAAGTTCCTGCTGCCATACGTGCCTTAATATCAGCAATCTTGTCTTCTCGAACATCAGAAGCCTTACTTACTGCTGTCCTGGCTGTCTGATATGTCTTGGCTGTGTCAGAAATCTCAAACTTGTCACTAACCGATGATGTCTTAGCTGCTGTCTTAGCTTTAGAAATCTGGCTGGTCTGATATATCTGATTAACAGCATTATAAGCATCTATGCGCATATTAACCGCCTCACTTTCCATTAATTAAAGCAGATACTCTCTTGCTTCATGTGTAAGATATCGGACAGTTTCCGCAAATACTTTATACCCGTTTTGAAAAAAGCTTATTATTTATCAAGAAATCTCATCCTTGCCTTTTCTCTTCTCTCTCTTATCTTATCAGCATCAACGGTTGAAGATCTGCTTCCATACATGCCTCCCAGTCTGTTAGCTAAATCGTTCTTACATCTCTCACAGTATCTTCCGGTTCTTATGGTAGCTCCGCATACTTCGCATGCAATACCAATAGGTGAATCATCACTGAACGATAATCTTTCTTCTCTTATCCACTGTTCAATCTGTCTTGTACTGACATCGCACTTCTCAGATATTTCTCTCATATCAGCCCTTGGATTATCCTCTATATAATCTTTAACCTCCTGAAACTTTTCTTCAAGCTTTCTCATGCATTCAGGACAAAGTCTGTACACACCACCTATATAATTATATAATCTTCCACAGTTCTTACAATTCTTAACTTCCATAGCTTCTCCTTGTTAATTCTCTTTATCAATCTCGTTAACAGGTCCAGTTACTAAAGCAGCTCATACTTTAAAATCCGTCTCCCACGCACAGGCTTATGCCATATACCTGCGATACTCCTGCATCTTTAAGTACTGCTGCGCATGCATCAAATGTTGCTCCTGTTGTATATATGTCGTCCACGATTAATACTTTTCTATATCTTACAACTTTTCCTCTTACTTGAAAAGCATTTTGCAGATTTTTAATTCTTTCCCGATTACTTAGCTCCTTCATGGGCTGAGTCTTAACAATCCTCACGAGATATTCCTCATCTACCGGAATCTGCATGGCTCTTCCAAGTGCCTGTGCAATAAGCCCAGCCTGGTTAAACCCACGCTCCTTATATTTCGAAATATGAATCGGAACAGGAATTATCACATCCGGCGACCACATGCGTATCATCCTGCCACATCTGTCCGCCATCTGCTTCGCATATATTCCTGCATATTCCTGCTTGTTATAATATTTAAATCTGTATATTGATTCCTTGACATTCTTAGAATATTCATACAACGCACATGCCTGGTCATATACATGCTTCTGCCTGCTGCAGTCACTGCAGTATTCCGTTTCTTCATCTTTCACCGGCTTACCACATTTTAAACAGGCTGGCTCGCTTACATAATTTATATTATGCATGCAGCTTCCACATATATCTGCCCTTATCCCTCCAACAAAAGGTGCCGGCTTTCCACACATAGGACACGCTGGCGGAAGTACCGCATTAACTGCCTCCATCAATACCTTCTTATAATCCATAATCCCCCATTATTATCATCATTATCACATATAAACATATCAATTATCATTGTCCGAAATCTTCAATATGTCTGATTTCTTCAATCCTGTCTGTGAGTGAAGAATATCGTTTTGACTCTGATACATTGCCAGCCATAAGCCTGAATATCTCCTCTTCCCCAACGAGGCACACACATTTTCTTGCTCTTGTAACTGCCGTATACAGAATATTCCTGTTCATCAGCATTCTTGGCCCCTGCGACATCGGAATAATAACCGCCGGGTACTCACTTCCCTGTGATTTGTGAACCGTAATCGCATACGCAAGTTCAAGCTCATCAAGCTGTGAGAATTCATAAGTAACAAATCTGCCATCTTCGAATTTCACAGTTACATTCTCATCAAATGTGCTTATTCTCTCTATAACTCCGGTATCCCCGTTAAAAGCGCCCGTTCCCTGTTCTGTTGGAATACCATATCTGCTCCGTTTTTCCCATGCAAGCTGATAATCATTCTTAATCTGCATAACCTTATCACCTTCACGGAAAGTAACATCACCGACCTGTCTTTCCTGCTTGATAGCATCAGCCGGATTAAGAAAATCCTGCATAATCTTATTAAGACGTTCCACCCCGACATTGGATTTTCGCGATGGAGTAAGAATCTGAAGGTCATACACATCGGCACCTACATAGTCCGGGAGTTTGTCCTTAATAAGCGTTTTCATTGCATTTATTATATTGTCTGCACCGTTTCTGTGAACAAAAAGAAAATCCTTGCTGTACTTGTTAAGTACCACCTCCTCACCCCTGTTTATCTTATGGGCATTAATAATAATCTCGCTCTGTGCCGCCTGTCTGAATATTCTCTCAAGCTTAACAACCGGAAAGCAACCGGATTCTATGATGTCTTTCAGCACATTTCCCGGACCGACACTTGGAAGCTGGTCCACATCACCTACAAGAATCAGTTTCGTTCCAATCGAAACAGCTTTAAGAAGTGAATTCATAATGCTTATGTCTACCATCGACATCTCATCAACAATAATAACATCAGCCTCAAGCGGATTATCTTCATTTCTCTCAAAGAACATAGACAGACCTGCTGCCGACTTTCTGTCACCATCCGGCACGCCGCCGCTTATCTCTAACATTCTGTGGATTGTCTGTGCTTCATAACCGCACGCCTCAGTCATTCTCTTGGCTGCACGTCCCGTAGGCGCTGCCAGCCTGATTTCCAGACCTTCCAGCTCAAAATATTTGATTATTGTATTAATAGTTGTAGTCTTACCGGTTCCCGGACCGCCAGTAACAATAACAAGCCCGTTTCTTACTGCTTTCGCAACAGCCTCTTTCTGGATATCATCAAGAGTTATTCCTTCTTTATCCTCAATCCTTGCAATCCTGTCATCTATGAATTTCTGGTCTTCCTCAATCTGGACATCAAGATTATTAAGCATAGCTGCAACATTTGCTTCCATGTTGTAATACATACGGGCATAGACACATTTTACATTGTCCTTAACCTTGACAACTATCTTCTTATCCATTGTCAGGTCCATAAGGTATTTGTCATAGTCCTGGACATCAATCAAAAGCAGTTCGTTGACCTGACGCACAAGCTTATCATACGGAAGATATGTGTGTCCCTGCATTGTCGCCTGGTTAAGCACATAAAATATTCCGCTCTTAATCCTGAATTCAGAATCAATCTTGATTCCGGCACGCGAAGCAATCTCATCAGCCGTCCTAAAACCGACACCCTCTATGTCATCAGCAAGCCTGTACGGATTCTGTTCAAGAATGTTATAAATGTCGTTTCCATAACGCTTAAATATTTTGTTGGCAAGATTCATCTGGATTCCATAACGCTGAAGAAACATCATTGCTTTTCTGATGTCTTTCTTGTCAATAAGCTGGTTTGCTATATCCATAGCTTTAGACATGCTTATTCCTTTAATCTCAGCCAGACGCTCCGGTTCTTCTTCCATAATCCTGAATGTATCATCGCCAAATGTCTTAACTATTCGTTCAGCCATCTTCTCGCCGATACCCTTGATTGCCCCGGAGCTTAGATAACGCCTTACGGATGCAGCATCATCCGGCGCCCTGAACTCATAAGATGTGACTTTAAACTGCATGTAGTAAACTGCATGCTTAACAAATTCGCCTTGTGCGGTAATAAATTCACCTGTGTTGATATAGCTTAACACTCCAACACAGGTGATTTCTTCATCATCATATACAATATTAAAAACCGTATATCCATTGTCTTCATTCCTGAAGATAATATTCTCCACAAAGCCCTCTACATATTTCACAGACTCGTAATCCAATCTGTTATCTCCTTTATGTTAAATATTATTCCTGCTCATCTGCCTTAGGAATAGACTCTGTAGAATAATTTCTCTTCATCTGCTCATAAAGCGTCTGTGCTATTCCAAGTCCTTTGCCATGATTAGAATCAGTCATAAGCTTGGCATAAGATGACACCATCTCATCTCCAAAGTAACTTCCCAAAGTATTAAGTGAAGTATCCTCTGTTCCGCCAATTCCAGCCATAGAAGTAAAAAGATTGCTATCCTCGTCTTCTGAATCAATCTTAGCCATCTTCTCCATTGACTTAAGAACCTGTTCAACAAAATAACTTTCAAAATCCTTGCATACAGACATAAGTTCATCGTCTGATGCCTTAGAATAATCAATATCTGTAAGTTTATTAGTTAAAGAACCCGCTTTAGAATCATACACATCTGAATAATTCGTACTGCTAAGTCCCGTAATAGAATCGCTCATACACTACACCCCGCTTATCTCTTAAGGTTATTAGCCTGCTCCATCATTGTATCAGATGTTGTTATAGCCTTAGAACATAACTCATACGCTCTCTGTGCTGTAATAAGATTAACCATCTCAGTTGCAACCTGAACATTAGATGACTCAAGATATGACTGTCTTAATGAACTCTTCTTCCCAACTGCATCATACTCTTCGTTAAGTGCAGTTCCTGACGCCTCAGTCTCTGAAAGGTAGCTTCCACCAATCTTATCAAGTCCTGCAGGATTAGAAAACTGATATAAACCAATCTTAATACCGATTGGTGCTGGATTGTTAGACTCATCAGGATATAAAAGGTTGCCGTCTGTATCAATAGTAATAAGATTAGTCTTATAATCCTCACCGTTAGCATCCTGTCCAAGAACTATCTCTGCGCCATCTGCGCTGAGTACAGGATATCCTTCAGAAGTACTAAGCATTACGCCTTCTGTAGCTGTTGCCCATGTAAAATGTCCATTTCTTGTATACACAGTCTCGTCAGTATTAGTATTTCTTACTGCGAAAAAACCATCTCCATTAATCGCAAAATCTGTTGTACTGTCAGTTGCATTTAATGCACCCTGTGTATATATTGATGTTACTGCTGAAACTCTTGAACCAAGTCCTACCTGTGCTCCAACAGGTTTATTCTCTCCGTTGGCAGAAGTAGTCTTCGCCTGAAGATTCTGGTAAAGCAGAGACTTAAATTGAGTCTGTTCCTGCTTATATCCTACTGTATTAACATTTGCCAGATTGTTGGCAATAGTATCTACGCTTGTCTGCTGGCTCATCATTCCTGATGCAGCAGTCCACAATGATCTCATCATGTCGTCAGTCCTCCATATGTATATGCCTAACAGTTGTTACTAAATCTCAGATATAGATACCATCTTTCCTAACATCTCATCGATAGTATTCATAATCTTCTGATTACTTTCAAAATCTCTTGCAATAGATATCATATCTACCATCTCTGTTACCACATTAATATTGGAAGCCTCCAAATATCCCTGATTAACTGTTGCTGCAGCATCTGTCTGTGTTGCGCCATCTACAGCTCTGTAAAGATTCTCGCCATATGCCTCAACATAGTCATAATTCTCAAAATCTACAAGAGCAAATCTGTCTACATACTGTCCGTCAGCATATATTTCGCCACTCTCTTCTACAGTCAGTTTTTCAAAGTCTGTAGGTAACTGTATCGGACCATTCTCGCCCAATACAAAATCACCATCCTTGGTTACCAGATAACCTTCACGGTTCATCTGGAAAGATCCGTCCCTGGTATAAAGCGTTGAAGTTTCTCCAGCTTTGTTAGTGAAAGAAATCGAAAACAATCCACTTCCACTCAGTGCAAAGTCAAATGTATTGCCCGTGTTCTGGAAAGAGCCCTGATCCCAACTTCTGAAGGATTCTCCTACCTTCGCTCCAAGATTCAGAGTTCCGATATTCTGATTAATATAGCCCACAGTTTCATCTTTAACTTTGATGCCATAAACATCTTTAAACGACTGTGTCGTAAGGCCTTCTTTCTTATAACCTGTGGTAGTTGCATTAGCCAGATTATTAGACACTACATCCAGTCTCTTCTGCTGAACTGTCAAGCCAGAGTACGCTGTATAAAGCCCTTTTACCATAGCCCGCCTCTTTCTTGATAATATATTCTTCCGGCATAGAGATTATCCATTCTGCCAGATTGTTAAGAAACATTAGTAATAATCTTATTAAAAATGTTCCAGGTTACTTAACTTCGTCTCTGTAGCCTGCAAGGAACTCAATAAACTTACCTGTACCAATAGCAACACATGTCATTGGATCTTCGGCTGTCATAGTATTAATTCCTGTCTTGGCTTCAATTAAATCCTCAAGTCCTGAAAGAAGACTTCCGCCTCCTGTAAGGACGATTCCTCTGTCTGCAATATCAGATGCAAGTTCTGGTGGAGTCTTCTCAAGAACGCTGTGAACAGCTTCAACAATCTGTGAAGTTGCCTCTCTTAAAGCTTCCTCTGTCTCCTCTGAGCTTACCTCTACAGTCTTAGGAAGACCTGTTACAAGGTTTCTTCCTCGTACATTCATAGTTGTGACTTCTGCCTTAGGATAAGCAGAACCAACCTTTATCTTAATATCTTCTGCGGTTCTTTCACCAATAAGAAGATTATGCTTCTTTCTCATGTATCTTACGATAGCTTCATCAAAATCATCTCCGGCAATCTTAATAGAAGTACTTACAACAGTTCCTCCTAAAGAGATAACAGCGATATCAGTTGTACCACCACCGATATCAACAATCATATTACCGCATGGTCTTGAAATATCAATACCTGCACCGATAGCTGCTGCGATAGGCTCTTCAATAATAGCAACCTCTCTTGCGCCTGCCTGAAGAGTAGCATCCTCAACCGCCTTCTTCTCAACCTCAGTAACACCTGAAGGTACGCATACACTGATTCTAGGCTTCTTAAGCATTCTCTTGCCGATAGCCTTCTGGATAAAGTACTTAAGCATCTTCTCAGTTACAGTGTAATCAGAGATAACACCCTGACGAAGAGGTCTTACAGCAACGATGTTACCTGGTGTTCTACCAAGCATCAGTCTTGCTTCCTCACCGATAGCCTTAATCTTATTAGTATCCCTGTCAAATGCAACAACTGAAGGCTCTTTAAGAACAACACCTTTGCCTCTGATGTACACAAGAATACTTGCAGTACCTAAATCTATACCAATATCTGTTGATAACATTATAATTCCCCTTTCTTATAAAACAATGCGGACCTCTGTCTGTCCGATATATTCAGATAAAACATAAAATCAAAAGTCATTAGAAGCCATGTGTACCCATGGCTAATCACCATTATATACATAAAAAAGGAAATTTAAAAGCCCTAAATAAAAAAAATCTATCTAAATATATATTTTTATGAATATTCAAGAAGCAATATGTCTTGTAAATGTATATCGGCATTAATTTGTGCCTGCTTAATATTCTGCCCGCGAATTTAAAAATATTTTGATTTTAAGATACATACATATTATAATGTGGTGGATTAGGATTATAACTTATTTATATTAAAGATTATATTAAAGTTATTTCTGAATTTAAGTGTATAGGAGATTGCTATGAATATCCGTGTATTAGATAAAAATGATAAGGCTGCCCTTGAACAGCTTATATATACTATAGAAAATGCTCTTCCTGTTCCTGAATGGTGGATTCCTATTGATGATATTGAACGCTCACATTTCTTTGATGCTGACTGGACATGCTTCTTAGGTGCATTTAATGACGATAATGAACTTGTTGCCGCCAGCGCCCTTTTCTTTAATGAACATGAATTTGCTGAGGAAGCTGAAAAGCTCGGTCTCGACATTCGTTCTACAAATGTAGCTGAAGTCGGACGATGCATGGTTCACCCTGACTTCCGCGGTCACAACCTTATGTGTGAGCTTAACAAGCGCCTCTGTTCAATTGCCCGCAACCGCGGCATCGACACAATCCTCGCCGTAGCCCACCCTGACAACGTCGCCAGCAATTCGTCTTTCCGCTGTCTCGGTGCAGAGCTTAAGGCAACTGCCACTGTATTCGGTTCTTACCAGAGGAATATGTATATTCTGCCGTGGTAGGTGGTGGCGGGCTACAATTCTTCCTTAAGGCATTCAAGCAGTCCTTTGCAGCCTGCCAGAACATCCCTGTAAGTTGCCTCAAAATCTCCCGTATACCATGGATCTGCCACATCAAGTCCGTTTCCCGCAAAAGTAAGCAGTTTATATATCTTCTCATCCGGATCTCCGCCCGATATCCTCTGCATATTGCGGATATTCTCAGTATCCATTCCAATAAGGTAATCATATTCCTCATAATCATTCAGAGTCATCTGCACTGCCCTATGAGGAATCACCGGAATCCCTTCTTTCTTCAACTTGGCAACAGTGCCATGATGCACCCCATTGCCAATCTCCTCGCGGCTTGTCGCCGCTGAATTAATATAGAACTTATCAGCAAGCCCCTCTTTTTCAACTAAATATGTCATAACGCTTTCTGCCATAGTGCTTCGGCAGATATTGCCGTGACAGATGAATAATACTTTTATCACTCTTAAATTCCTCCTAAATTGCCGCAGTTTGCCGCGTTTTGCGCACTATTCTGGGCTTTTTCAAATTTAAACATTTTTTCGATAGTGTGTCACACTTTGCAAAATAAGGCAAAATGAGGCAAAGTGTAACTTTCAAACGTTAACGAACCGTATACGAATTTAGGCCATTCGTATACGCATAATTTTTGAGGCTATCGTTAAAAAGTGAACACAACCTTTTAACGATGAACCCTCTGGGTTCACTTTTAACGATTAGGGTTCAATCATTATTCTTCGGAATAATCACTAAACTAATTTTTCGTTTGGAATATATTTATATCTCAACGCGTCAAGAATACCATTCATCAAATCCATATCAAATTCCTTTTTCGATATATCCATGGACTTTAACGTTTTTTTGTTCTTTCGCAGAGATTTCCATAAGAGTTTTTTATCTCTATCATCTAACTCAATCTTATACAAAAGATTGGCCAGCGCAACAATAAAATCTTTATTATCTTCGCAAATACTCTTATCTGTTTTTCTATCTTTCCATGCTATAAAACCATCTAAATCGGCCATAGAGAATTTTGGTGAGAAGCCCTTGATTGGATTTATTAACAGTTGTGTTGAAGCATTCATCAAATTGACGTATGCGCCCAGCTCATATTGCTGTGCTTCTGTCATCTTACTATAGTCTAATCCAAAAGTAGCTATATTTGATATAGCATCACTTAGTTTAGCACTCTCATCAGTAATTCGAGAGATACGCTCCTTCAATTCAACAACAGCTAGTTCATACGATTTTATATCTCTTTCACTTATTGCTGTAAATACACTTTCAAGATGTTTCTTATCACTTGAGCTTTTCCAGAAAAACAGTCCACTAGCAATAAGAGAAACACCTGCAATAGCCCATCCAACTGGTCCGGCAAGTGCAAGAAAAGCTTCTCCTGCGGCCATACCGCCTCCTCCAACTGCAAGTGCACCTCCGCCAATCCAGGCTAATGCTGCATTTGTAGCTGCCGCTCCGCTCAATGCTGAGATCGCTGTTCCTGTTGATGCGACTCCAAAAGTTGTAGCTACACCCATTGCAACAGCCGGTCCCATAGTTACTACAGCTACTCCAAGACTTGCACCGGCAGCACCTGCGCCGGCATTTTTCACAGCAGCAGCTTGATAATCTTTTTCAATTTTCTCAGCCTGCTGTTTCCAGTTCAGCCTTATCTTCTTTAATTCTTCATATTGCAATTTCTTATCATTTGGCACATTTCTAATTCTGTCAAATGAATCTTGAATAGAAGTTAAGGAATCATACAAGCTGCTTGTATGATTTCCAAGCTCCTCAATTATTTCATTTGTTTTATTTATTGCAACTTGTGCTTTATCTTGAGCCATCTCAAGTTTAGTTTTCTTTTTGCATTTCATTTATTTGCTTCCTCCCATAAAATAGGAATCAATATCCGCTTTGTCTTTTAATAATACATTATCCTGAACCTGTCGCTTTTGAGCTAATAATACAGACTTTTCAAACGACTTAATATACATATCGCTTTCTCTGAATTCTTGAATAAATAACAATAGTTCTTTATCATCGTATATTTCGGCCAGATAATTCAGCCCTTCAATATAATCCTCAAGTATTATCTTTTGGCGATGAATTACTACTATATCTTCTTTAAGAGCGTGACATTTCAATCCTCTACGAGATTCCCCATATAATGAAATAGTAAATCTTCCAATTCCAACAATATTAAGTCGCATAGCAAATTCAGCAACGTTAAATGAGCCACCACCTAAAACGAATCCACGAACTACTGCGTCGCCCGTATCAATCAGACAAAAAGTACCATGCGCAACAGTAAGCATTCTTTTTACTGTTGCATTAGAAAATGGCTCGCAGGACTTCCAGAGCGATGAAAAGGATCTATCTTCACTTTTTGTTGAAGTAAAATATTTTACCAAACGTCTTACTGAATAGATAACTCTTACAAGAAGTTCATTTATAAATGCCGGTATTGCCTGAGCAACTTGAAATCTTGCATCGTACCCTTGCTTGTATATCTCAAGAGCCAGTTCATTTATTGATTTGTCAAACTCTCCGACAGGGATATTCAGTTTTCTTTTAATTGCAATTATATCATTCGTCCAGCTCCATATCGGTGATTGTATTCCCATGCCCCTTCCTTTAGTCCCAGAAGATCCCGATATATCTGAAATAATATAGCCAAACCAATTAGCAAATCCGCAGAACAGTTTACTTGGCACATCATTACCTTTCAATTCGAATTTTCCGTCTGCTTCCTGTAAAGAGATAAGCTCACCGTTTGATACAAAATAAGAAGTATTGCAAAATTGATCTAAAACAGAGAAGAATAAGCCTAATAAAGTAGGATTGTGTCCAAGCTATTTAAAATGATGGTTCTTTGGATTAAGGTCAAATATCCAACTAGCCGCATCACCTGCACCTCTTTGGTCATAGGGGATCTTGAACTTTTTTTCTAAGTGTTTAATTGCTGACGAAAGAGTATTATTTTCTTTATCATTCCAACCACACATCTTAGCGAAATCCATTGTTCGATTTTCAAACCACTTATCTGTAACATCTCCTATTGGCGACTCTCCAGGTTTACCAACAAGGAAAATATCTAATATTCCGCATATTGCTCCGCTACATGCTGCTAAAATGTAATCAGACTTATCACAATCCGTAGTAAGCATTTTTAAGGACTCCATACTCTCTTCAAGTTTGAAAGTAATATCCGTTAATTCTTCCTCAGCATTACTCAATGCTGTTTTAATGTCAGAAGCAAATTCATATCCATCTCCACCAACACCAAGCTCTAACAACACGAACTTTTCATTATTGTCCACATTCCCATTTACAGTACTCAAATTGCTTCCCTCCATTTTATAGCTTTTAATACACATTTCAACTTCAGTTATTGATATGCGCAACCATAAAGTGAACTCTTATATTCTGACCGCTTCTGCAAAGAATTATCTGCGCATGACGATATTCTGTATAATCTGTTGGCACATCATATATATCCGACAATTTTTCATACGGAAACTCATATTGATTTAAGTATTCAAGGAATTTTGAATAAAAGCTGTCAAATCTAGCCATCGTAGCGTATATTACTACAACTGCATATGGACATCCATTAGGATCATACTTTGTAAGCACTTTATTGATATGATCACCCAAGTATTGCTTTTTCAACGAATCTAATATAAGAGCTTCTATCATTACAATTGGAAAACCATCCACGCAAATTTGAATATCCACCTCTCCAGCATCATCGCCTTTTTGAGATTCTCCTTGACGCGTTTGATCTTTAATTTGATAACTCTCATCAAGTATGTCCCTTACATAATCATTCATGGTATCTTCACTACTCGATGAATTGTAATTATGGTTTCTCTGCAGCTTTGTTAATGCTCTTGTCATTTTATCAACAAGCATCTGCTCCGGTATACGTTTGTCCTCCGCAATTGCTGGTGATAATTCAACTATATATTCTTCAATCCTACCTTTTAACACTTGTAATTTTGATTCTATTTTTTGAAATCTTTCTTTGTCTCCCCAGCCACTAAAACCATTTAGTTGCTTCATTAAATCAATAATAAAATCATCTTGCTTTAACTGAGCCAGTTCTAGACACAACTCATCTCTCCATAGTTGAAACTCTAAGTCTTTGTATATCATTTCAAAGTCCATACCACCAGATGTTCGCTTATGTGTGTGTATGTCATATCCACTAAACATTGTAATATTTTCAGTTTTAAATTTTGATTTGATCGCTGGAGTCTGATCAATTAATTCAATCAATCTTATTTTTTCCATAAAAACCTCACTATCGGTTGTCTCCTTTAATTAACGATCCTTAAAGGAATGATATTGAATTGTGATTTTCTTATCGTGTTCTATTGGCATTCCTTTTTTTATCGTATCTATACCTTCAATCAGCACTTGCTGTACTGCTCTTTCTTTTTTTATCCATCCTGTTGTAAGATCTTTAAGCGGTAACGTATATACTTCAGTAAATCCTATACCAACAAACTCACTTGCAAGTTGAGTAAAATCTCTATTAATCATTTGCCGAGCCGAATAAGGAAATTCAAATTCCTTTTTAACATGGAATGTAATTATTATTTCAGCATCATACGGAACCATTGTTCCTTCAGCAAGCCAAGACTGACCATTAATAAGAACCTGTTCTACTTCTCCAACATATTTAGTGCTTCCAACATAAATATCCCTGATAGATACAGTTTTATAATTATTGAATCCAGCCTCTTTTATTTCCTCAACAACTGAATCGACACTATCTCCAACAAGATCCGATGTTGCAAACTCTAATGCTAAATTTTTCTTATTGAAAAAGAAAGCTTTTACTCTTTTATTTCTCTGTTTGCGCTCCTTCTCTTTTTTAGCCTGACGAATTATTCGCTGTTCCTCTGCAATTCTTTCACGTTCAAGACGCTCTGCCTCTTCTTTTCGTGCCTGTTCTCTTGCTTCAGCAGTGTGCTTTGCCACAGCTACTGTTCCCAAACCGAAAGCTAAACCGACTAAGCTTGAAGCAAAGTCCGATGAACTATCATCGCTATCATATGAGTAATAATCGTCGTCATCATTGTCATCGTCATCAGCGTCATAATACGTGCCATTATTGCCAGAATCATAGAATGAACCGCTACCATCAGAATTCTTGTAACCCCAACTACCGTCAGCTCCATAGTATGAACCGCTACCATCGGCATTTTTATAGCCCCAGCTACCATCGGCCCCATAATATGAACCACTTCCATCGGCGTTCTGATATCCCCAGCTTCCATCTGCACCGTAGTATGATCCACTGCCATCATCGTTTTGGTAGCCCCAGCTACCATCATCTTCATCTGAATTAAAAGTTTCATTTACATCGTCAGAATTCAAGAAATCCCAACCTTTATCTTTTGGCATAAAATCACTTCCTCTCAGTGCCGGTCTTTTATAAGCACTTTTCTATAATTCCAATTAACGTAATATCTGCTGGCAGCCACTTTACATCGTAAAGCTGATCTTTTGTAAGCCACCTAGCATCTTCTGCTTCTTTCAGCACGAGATTTCCTTTAATTATTTCGCACCAAAAGCAATCCATAGAAAGATGAAAGGTAGGATAGTCATATTCAACTGTATGGATGAGCTCTCCAACCTCAATTACTGTCTCAAGTTCTTCTTTTATTTCACGAGCAAGAGCTTCTTCCGGTGTCTCTCCCGGTTCAATCTTTCCTCCTGGGAATTCCCACTGTCCCTTAAATTCACCGTAACCTCTTGCTGTAGCAAATATCTTATCCTCGCTGCGAATTACCGCAGCAACAACTCTAATTATCTTCATATCTCTCCAAATGAACTCCAGCATCTTATTTTCCATGCAGAATTCATATCCCATGTTCTTTTTTCTTACTTTATCAAATTCCACAACAATTGAACCGCCTTCAATCGCTGTTATTATTCCTACTCCAAATGATTTATGCTTTACCTGCTTTCCAACAATATCAGCAGGAATAGCCACTGGAGGCTTAGGTTCTGGCTTTGGAATAACAGGTGGAACATATGTTGATTTGCCACCTAATTTTTTCTTAGCAGCAACCATCTTCATATACTGTTCATCTACATCCTTACCACGTGCTTTGAAATCATCCATATCCTTAAATACAAACACGGCGGGCTTCTTCACATCATTATCTGGAACCGGACGAATAGGAAACATCCATACCTTTCGTGGCGCACCATCCTCACCGGGCTGAGTCTCTGTGTATGGCTTATCAACCAGTTCAATTCTACCGCAGTAAACATACTCGCCTGCATCCATTACCTCAAAGAGGTGAACATTAACCCCGTTATAACCACAAGCCACAAGAGTAGCATTCTGGGTCCAGTTAATATTCTGGATCAAACATAGCATACCTCCTACGACACAAACTTAAATAAAGCACTTTTTTAGTCTAATTCCATCAGGTTCACTCAATCCTTGTTCATATAGTTTGAACATATCATAAGATATATAAATAATTCTATCTTCCTCAACAACAGAAACGCTAACCATTTTTTCCTGTCCATTTCTCAGTAGTGGAATAAACATTCCAACCGTCTTCTTAACAGTGAAATGCTTCAATTTCCCTTCATAAGGGACCAGATAACACCAACCATTTATAGCACCTCTCACTGGAAGATCTATCGCTTTTCGTCTCAGTTTTTCAGGTATTAATGTCTCATCCAAATCATAAGAATCAACAACTTCTGGTGCAATATTAGCTGGCTTTTCTACAGACACAACTTGACCTGCTGCTCTATGAATCTGAACATCGACAGCAGCGTCTTCTGTTCTCACTTCATATATTTTCTCAGGCAAGCCATATACATTCACGCTTTGATGACTAGTTGAGAAAGCATTATTCTCCAAGTATTTAGGATCACCAAACATCAAATCTTCTAAATCTGGTGATGCAAATTCATTCCATGCGTCTGTACTTTGAATAAGTCCCTCGACTCTCTTAACCAAACGTAAATTATCGATATTCTCCGTTTCATCATCTGGCATTACAACAAACAAATAGTCTCTCGCTCTACTAATAGAAACATTGATAATATTCTTCTTGTTTAAGAACATTTCTTTTGACGCTGATATTGATGGTGGTGTATTAAATACTGCAAAAATAATGTCACACTCGTCACCTTGAAAACCATGAATTGTTCCAACTTGGACTTCAACTTCTTTTGGCAAATTCTCCGATGCCAGTAACTTGTCAATCATATCTGCCTGTGCTCTATATGGTGCAATAACTCCAATCCTAAATAATTCTCCAGGATTGTTTTCTGCTATAGCTCGTGACAAATAACTAACATACTCAAATGTAAATATTGCAGAGTAAACCTGATATGAACTGCTATGTTGTAATCTCTTACAGCGATAAATACTTTCATATTTACTTACTGGAAACTTAATCACATTCAGTGTTTCAATACCAAGATCATCACCTACATTCAAAGGTCTTTGACTGTCAGCGCTACGGTAATGCTTTAAAATACCTCCGTATGCAAAGTTACTAAATATACCTCCAATATCAGGAACACTACGATACTGCGTGGTCAAAAGTTCCACTTTGTACTGATATGGTATTGTCTCCGGCTTAACAAATGAATCCAAATGCACCATTGTATATATGTTTTCATTCTTCCATAGGTCAATGGATGTAATCGGTTCAATCTGAAATGGGTCACCCGCAATAATAAATTTCTTAGGTGTTTTTTTATAAAGAGGACATACAATATTTGCAAGAGGAATCATGGATGCCTCATCAATAATAATGTAATCCCAATTTATTCCATTCAAGAATACTCTTGCGCCTTCTGGCATAAAGAAATCATATGGAAATCTTGCAATCGTTGTGACTGTAACATTTTTTGTCAATGTTCTTATATCAAATGATTTATCTCTAAACACAGGACTCTGCTCAATTTCCTCATCACCTGTAGCGCCAAATCTGACCAACCAATCATTATATGATGTATCGCTTCCAGACACTTCCATGATTCGCTTTACAAGTACATCCGCAGATTTATTAGTAGGAGTAAGCACAAGAACCTTACATTCTCTACTATTTTTCATAATAGGCACCAAAACATTCTTGACCAGATGAGTTGTCTTACCTGTACCTGGAGGTCCAAATACAAACTCAATATTTTCACATAAGTTTTCCTGCATATTAAAATCATCATCAAATTCAAACTCTGCAAATTGCTTACGCAATTCTTCAAGTAAGAAAGCCGGACTTTTAGCATCAATAGTTGCAGAAGTAACTGTGCTCAAATCAATATCATCAATGGCTTCTGTATTTTTCATTTTTACTCGAAGCGTATATGACTTAATGTTTGCCACCTCAATAGCAACAGTTTTAGTCTGATCTCCCATATGAAGTACTAATGGAATATCAGCCAAATCCTCCATAAACTGAGGAATGTACTGATTCGGATGCTTCAGCACTAATGTACGTTTAGTACCGGGTTCTCTTTCTACCTTTGCAAAACTTATAGATACTTCTCTACTTCTGGAGTTAGACTCACCACTATTAATACTCTCCATCTCAAGCAATGTCGTAAACCAACTATATGAGTATCTTTCTGCTGAAAGAGCCTTATTCTGTAATTCTTCAAAATAAGTAATCTTATCAATTTCGGCCGCACTTTTCTGTTTTGCGCGTTCTATCTTCTTACTGTAATCTACAGCAGAAGGCATAAATTCATCTTCATCTGTATCATCGTCATCTGTTATTTCTGGAACGAATACCGCAGTACCTCTTTCCTTAGTTCTTCTTGCAATATCCTTAATAACATCTGTAGTTGCTTTATTTATTTTCCTTTTTTCCTTTGGCTCTGAAGTTTCCTCATCTTCTTCATCGTTAAATAAATTATCTATATCTTCAGTTCCAACCTTCTTTTGCCCACCACTCAATGGACTATTTTCAGAATTGCGTTCCATTTCAGCAGCTCTTTTTTGAGCTTCTTTTTGTCGCTTAAACTCCTGGAAGTCCTCTAAATCCTCTTCATTGATACCCAGAGCTTTCAGCTTATTTGCAAATTCTATCTTTTCGCGCTGAGTGTCGGTCAAATAACTATCATCTTCATCGTCATTTTCATCATCATATTCTCCAACATCAGAAATATTGAGAACAGATAATAAACTTGCAGCTCCTTCATTTTCAATATCATAAATTGAAGATAATTCGCTCTTTGTAAGTTCTTTTACAGACACAAATACACCTTCATTGTTAACAAGCCATTTCTTGCTAATCAAATCAATTTTAGTAGATGAATCTTCATATTCAGTTCTGAAATTATAGCGTCCATCAGGTCTTGTTCTTAATGTCTTTTTTAGTATATAGTAGTTCAACTTATTCGTTTCAGCCATTACGCATAACTGTTCCCACAAAAACGCGGACAAATCTGAATTCTTAGATTTCTCGACAGATTCTATTATTTCTCTCAAGCCATCTACAAACTTCTCTGATGACTGGTTATAATACCCATCATTACTTTCTATGTATACAGATGGTGACGATTTAACTCCTAATTCTGTCAGAAATGAAATTAAATACTTTTCCCTTTCACGACCAACCATTGATTTGTAACTATCCAAATCAATAAATCTAGTTGATGGCTTGCTTTCAAAATATCTAACAAGTTCTTCTGTTGGCATATACATCTCTGATGCCCGGCCTCTATATGCAACACCATCCTCGTAAAACGTCAGGAAATCGTATGACTTTATAAGGTCAATAAATTCTTCAATCTCCTCATTTGAACACTTGCAATAGTAATTGAAGAAGATCATAAAATGCTGATCTGTGTCAATATCTGCTCCATCGGTGTATTGAGGCAAGATAATATTATAAATCTGATCCTTTAATGAAGGCTGTTTAACTCCTATTGATTTGATGAATTCAAGAGTATCTTTATTTTTTAGAAGTTCTTCATTAACAACCTTATATCCCTCAACGTCTTTGACTGTCAAAAATAAAATCAATTGTTCTTCATCATCAAAGGCAGCAGCAGCTTTTCCATTCTGATCTAAAAAGATCGGTTTGTCTGTACTTATATCCGTTCTATGTTTTGTCTCAGATAGCCACTTATAAAACTCATGTAACCAGCTAATTTCCTGTCTTTCAATAAATGCTCCGGTTATACCTTTTACACTTTCTAGTGACTGCCTTACACCTAAAACACGGTTATAATAGAAATCTCTCGATCTACCATTTATGATTGCATCCTCATTAAGGTTTGTTTTTACCAAATCTTCGATGTAACTAAACAAGGCCTTGTTATTTCTCTGAACTTCATCACGACCTAACGACACAAAAGCCCACTGAGCACTTTCGTTTTCGGTTATCTCTCCAAGCTGAGCATTTGAGAATAACTGTGCAAGCTGAGGTACCGCTGCCCAATATGCATTATCCGTCATAACATAATCATCCAGTGTGGGAATAAGTTCTGTCACTTCAAACTTCTTCTTTATTGACTCATAAAACGGAAAGAATGAGACCTTACGCTTATCAGACGGATCGCTAAAATCATCCTCATCAACCGGAATAATTTCGACAATATTATCATCAATTAAACGATTAGAATTCTTCACACCAATATCTCTAAGATATTCCATAGAATCAGCAGCCAAATCTGCTAATCGTTTAATCATCTTATCATTATGAGCCACACCCGCACGAATACCTTCTCGGCTATCTGTTAACAAAAATGGTGCGTGCAAAATAAAATTCAAATTGGTAACTTCCTTAGTTGGAAAGAAGCAAAATGCTGGTTCATTAACTGGTCTCAGATGTCCTTCCTTATCCATAAAGAAACCAACTGAATATCTTCGCTCACATTCATCCAGACGAGAAAAGAGCCACAAATCCTCATCATATAAGTCATCACCTGCGTTCTTTGTAAGAATCAAGTGCTCAGCAATTGTCCCGTCAAGTTTTATTTTTTCTTTTATATTCTTTCCGTACAAACCAAGAACATTACTAAATTCAAATTCGATGTCCTTCAAACTTGTCAAAAACAGTAAAGGGAATGAAAGATTTCTTAATTTATCAGATATATCACTATATGCTTCATCGGCATCTCTCTCCTGGTGATCAAACGGAAACACAAATAATGTCTCATCAGCTCTTCTGCCTGGGAAATCATCTGTTAGCATAATTGGTACAATAAATCTCTCAATCTTAAACTTAAAATTCGGGGCATAAATGTGCGGAGTTTGAGTATATTGAAAAACAGCCTTAAATCCTACACCAAACTTACCAATCGATGCCCCTGTCTTATTTGAGTTAGCAATAGAAGTGATAGCATTGATATCCCCTAATGTTTTATTCTCTGAATCAACATCTTCATTTGCAGGGTTAGATACAGAAAAATGTCTTGAGCCATTATGCGCAAAAATAAGCCTATTTTCTTCAAGTATAAATCTAGCTCTTGTTGCACAAGCGTCATCTGCATTCTGCAATAATTCATAAATAAAGTGTGCCTGGTCAGAATATTTCTCGACAACACTATCCTTATATCCTCTAACAGCACGACGTTCTAAGACATCAGCTATTTCCGATCTATCTTTTGATAAAGCTGCAAAGTATGTTTCTTCTTGTTTATTCATCTGACATACCTCTTTTCTACAGTAATTCACACACCTACATATGTTGTTCAATCAATGTAACCGCATCGGTGGTAAGCTCGTTTCCTTCAAACGTAGTTAATAATTTGCCTGGGAAATGCTTATTATACCAAGCTTCCTTTTTAGCCCAATGTGCCATGTATTTGGGGGCGTTAGTTCTTCCAACATGCTCCCAGTAATACTCTTCTCCTCTAAAAGTAACTGTAAAATCAGGCAAGAACATCGTTCCGTCAGGAGCATATAATGGCTCTTCGTATTTAAATGGTATTTCTCTATCTACAAGTAAATTTGTAATAATAGCTTCAGATTTTGACCTTACAAAATACTGTGACAGTGTCGCTATCTTCTTTCCAGACTCATACCACCTTGAACCAGCATACAAAACAACGTCTGGTAAAGGCTCAAATTTAAATACTGATGAATTAATCTTTCGAACAGCAGATTTTTCCGTATGACTCAATGTTGTAAGCGTACTTACGTCCTGCTGAATAAAAATAGTAACTTTTTTCTGTGCACGAGTTATAGCAGTATAAAGCAACTCCATCGACAATAAATGGCTTTCCTTGTGAGGAATAACTATATATACATAATCAAACTCTGAACCTTGAGATTTATGAACACTTATCGCATAGGCTAATTCCAAATTATCTATTACTTTCTGTTCAGGGATCCACCTTCCCTCTGCGTCCCGTCCAAGGTTTTTCCCAAAGTTATATCTCAATCCTTGTCTGGTTTTTCCTGAAAATGAAACCTGCAGCCTTTCAACATTACCCTGCCATTTATACTTAGGCTGCTTTCCCTTTGGAGCATACGAATCTAATCCATGAATCATGGTAAGTCCAATCTCACCGTTAAAAATCTCAGATTTTATATTCTTTCTCGATGTGTCTTGGTAAGCATACGCTGGATCCGACTGTGGCCTATTTCTAAACTGAATTACCTTATCGTAATATCCAATTCCATCAAGCTGTTTCTTACTCCAGTTAGGATTAAATGTTCTTTGCATCAATGTATTCAAAGAACCGGTTCCATAAAACTCTCCGCGATATGGTGAAATAACCTGTATTATTTCTGGATTACTCTTTCCTTCTTCATCTCTGATCATTTGATGCCAGAGTTTATCAACATTTTTAGGGTCTAATTCCATCCCCGTGTATAGTTGCATATCTCGCAGCATAACATTTGAAAGAAGGGTTTCGAGTTCTTCCTGTTCATTCCAAAAATAAACGCCAAGGTCCTTATCAATGTCTCCATTACCATTTTCAACTATCTGTTCAAACAGATCTTCTCTTGCCGCTTTAAGCTTAGCTGCTTCATCTCCATTGTCCATCTGTTGATGTTCTTGAATGAAAATATCAGCTAAATCCAGTATGCCGCGACCATTGCCTTCAACAGTATTAACAAGTTGACGAATATTGTCAGTTAACGTTCCTACGTTATCTGGGAATTCTTCTTTTAACCAGTCGATAGTGTCTGCAAATACTCTACCTCTTCCAATAGGTGGAAGCTGGTTCGGATCTCCAATGAGAATCAATCTTTGAACACTATTCCAATTAATAGACCTCATAAGTGTTGCAAACAAGTTCAAATCAATCATTGAACACTCGTCTATAATGATAGTGTTTACATCTTCACTTGTGGCCCCGCCAATACGCTTTAATGTAAAATTCTCATTAATCCATCCACACTTAGCTAAATGAGAATGTATCGTAGATGACTTTTTGCCTGTCTGCGTTTTTATTCTTTCTGCAGCCTTTCCAGTAGGCGCCATTAACAAGAAGCTTGTTCCAGCACCATGCACTCTATCGATATTCTCAAGGATTGCCCTTATAACCGTTGTTTTACCGGTACCCGCAGCTCCTGAAAGAACACACAATGGTTTTGCAAATATCTGCATACAAATATCAGCCTGATGTTCCAGAATATTTTCATACTCATCTGGTGCTTTTTTCACAAGCGGCGAACCTTCAACTTTTAATCCTTTCTTAAATTTTTCTGGTGTAATTGCCATCTTGAGCTGAATGTCAGGACGTTCTGCAAGATCTCTTAATGCCTGTTCAACAGTTCGCTCATCTTCATATGTCGACTTAAGATAAAGATACAAAACACCATCTTCAGCTTTTTTCTGTACAAGAGCACCGTCTAAAATGTCTTGTTCAACATTAAAATTCTGCATCTTATACACATAGCGCTTCCACTCTGGCAAACGATCTATTCTTGCATTAACCACCTGCAATATAGATTCAGCTCTACCAAAAGAATGCGCAGCTATTTTATTTAATTCGTCAACACAGAAAGCTCTAAATCTTTCTGTTGACCCATTATCCAAGATTTCATCAATTCCATATTCCGGCGAAGATATAACTCCATTATCAATTTTATAAAACGGAATTGTGTCGTCTGAGTCATATCCAACATACTGCTCAAAAATGATATATGGATTTTCCTCCATCTCTTCAATAGAAGCTGTGATAGATACATTCTCTCTGTCGTCAGAAATAATCGCTTTAACCTGGTCTGCCCTTAGATCAAAACGAGCCAATATATCAAACATAAAATCTATTGTCGTTTTGCCAAGCAACTGATATTCTCGTCTAATCTTTTTCATATCAGCCTTAGATGGAGCAATTCCTGCAACTTCATCGATTTCTCCATCTAAGAACGACCTTACATCATCTCTAAACTGCTTCATTTCTGAATCAATTGTGAGTCCAATATACTTCGATACAAATTCACTAAGTCCAATACATTCCATAATCGATGGGAAACCTGGAAATGGTCCTCTAGCGGTCCATAATTCATTCAAGACACTATTCAACCATTCTTTTCTCTTACTCCAGTCTTCAGAATCATCTTCTATTTCAATTAAAATATCTACAACTGCTATTAGCTGATTTATAACCTCAATAGCGTCGTCATTACTAACCTCTCTGCTTCCATACTTAAATGGAGATCTATTGAGAGGCTTTATTACAAGTCTCTCAATCAAATCTTCATCATCCATGTACTTCCAGTAAGGAATGCAAAAACCTTCATTAGGATATGTGGAAGTAACCGGCTTCTGCCATACAAATCCGCCTGAATACTTCCTTTTAATTTCCTCGCTTATATTATCATAATAATATGTATCACCAATCTTCTTTACATGGGAAACCCCCACAATAACATAATTATTTTCTTCGTTCTCGCTAAAAGGATTGCTATATCCAGCATAATAAAAAATCAAGGATTTCTCTGGTTCAAACTGCGCAAAGTATCGCTCCGCACCAGCCTTCCTTTTATCATAATTATATTTCTGTGCACTCTCACCTTTTGTTTCTACGTCGTCGTTATACATAGCTTCATAACACCAAGTACAAACAGTTGATGGCGGCAATGTAATATTAATTGAATCAGCATCTCCTTGTTTCCAGAAAGATGGTGGATCAACTTTTACTGTAATTGAATCTTTACCAAATGCATTAACACTCAAACCACAAGCTGCACCACAAGGATACTTAGAGCATGGTTCACCCGCATGCTCCGTTTCAAACTCTAAATCTCTAGTGCCAGCAATCAAATCACCGGGATATGAATGTTGTCCAATACAAAAAGTATTCTCACATGGCTTCTTACAAAAATGGCCATTCCAGCCCTCATTATGCCATGCTAATCTTATACTCATATGAGTTGCCATACGACCAAACCTCCCATACTTCTGCGTAATAATACCTCTATACTAAATCTACTACTTATTCTGTCCATTTTTACGGACTCTTCTTGGATCATCTGGCTTTTCTGCATTTTCTAGAATAAGCCATGTATTTCCTTTCAGAATTGCACCTTCAATGCGCCCTTGTGTGCAAAGAGTTGTAACCCTTCTTCTTGATATATCCCATTTTTTGCCATCTCGCTTGTTGTTAATAATTCCATTTCTTTGCCTCCGTAATTATTTTCCTACCAATTTCACTATTCCTATAACCGATTCGATCAATACTACAGCCACAAATGGTATTCCCGCAAGCGTCACAGCAAACATCATATATTCTATCCCATTCAGCAGATATTCCCATCCTCCTGTAGCCTGCGACACTATCCACATTTGATTGTTAACCAAAGCACCTATCAGAAATCCCAGTATCAGTCCACAGATTAGCCACGTCTCACAGATTATGGCGACATCTTTCAGCCTCACCATCTGATTGTCATATATCCATCTCCTGAATATAATATACAGAACCACACACATCAGGGGGACCGCAAATACAACTATCAGATTGAAACTGTCGTTATATGTCTCTTCCATATAATCTGACATCGTCATAATACCCCAACATATGAGCTGTGCTATCAGACACAGTAATATTTTCTTCTTCATAATCCCCCTTAGGGAACATTTCTTATACATTATCGTATACACTCCTGTTCCAGTTTGATCTTTTGTGCCAGCATGTACCGTGCCACTTCCTGTTCTTCCTCGGAAAACCGGCTTTCCCTGCTCTATCCTATCTCTTATATACAGAATAAACCTGTGGGTGTCTTCGCTCAACACCCGGGATTTTAGCTCCGCAAGAATTTCACTTGACAGTCTTTCACCATGGAATGAAAATGTAAAACAAATCTGTCAAAACAACTCATAGTAAATATTCGATAAAAATGCAATGTTTAATATGCAATTCTAAAATAATCCAAATATGCCTTATACTTATCCTGTGCGGTCAGACAGGTATCTGTCAGATAGCCTTTTTCATTGTTCCATTCTTTCAATCCACGATAATAGAACATCTTCAGATTATCCTCGATGATAAACGGAATGATATTATATTTCAGACATTCCTTGAACATAATTAATCTGCCCACACGACCGTTGCCGTCCTGGAATGGATGGATGCGTTCAAACTTCACATGGAAATCCAGAATATCCTCAAAAGTCTTTTCTTCTTTTCCGTTGTACTCTGTCAGCAGAGCTTTCATTTTATTGGCAACTTCTTCCGGAAGTGCTGTATCCATACCACCGACTTCATTCGGTATCTTTTTATAGTCACCTACGGCAAACCAATCTTTTCTGGAATCACTGGTACCACTCTTCAAGACCAGATGAAGTTCTTTCATAAACTTCTCTGTCAGAGATTTCTTTGCATTATCAATAATCATATCTATACAGCGGAAGTGATTTGCTGTTTCAATCACATCATCCACATTCAGCACATCTTTTTCTACACCGATGGTGTTGGTTTCAAAGATATATCTGGTCTGATCGTAGGTCAGGCGGCTGCCTTCAATATGATTGGAGTTATATGTTAACTCAATCTGTGTCTTATGATAAATACCACCTGAATACTTACTTGCCTTCTGCTCCTGCAGAATATCTAACAATGTAATTGGATGCTCTTTCTTTTTATTGGAACGCTCCGGCTTTTCTACATTTTCGGGAATGTTCCAAGTCTTGCCGGTAAGAAACGCACCGTTTACTCGTCCCTGAGCACAGTAATTTCTGACACTACGTTCCGACACATCCCATTTTTTCGCTATTTCATTAACTGAAAGGTATCGCATCTGCTCTCCTCGTTATAAATCGACTAAATTTATACTTTACTATGATATAGTATACTACGTTATCGGCAAAATATCAAATATTCGTAAGTAATGTTTTTCTTTATTTTGCCGTCAATCCCTGACAATCCATGATTTTTCTTATATTAATTCCGGTTTCTCTTTTATCAATTATTGGAAACATATCCCCTCCACACATAATACTGTCACCTTTGGTTTATCATTTCTTCACTTCATCGCCAATCCCAACCGATAAGCCTCATCCAGCCCATCAGCGTTCCTGACATCTCCTTTATCCTTAGCACCCCTGACCAACACCATTCCCGCATCTTCAAGCTTAAAGAAATTAAGCACAAGCTGATACTGTATCTTAATTGAATCAAACAATTCAGGCAAAACCGCTGCCCCTACCAATATCAATGCCAGCTTCTTGACTTTGAAATCATTTCTCAAAGGAGTATGTAACCTGTCGATAATTGCTTTAAGCTGCGCACTCACTCCATAGAAATACACTGGTGAAGCAACGACAATCACATCAGCACATTTTAACTTATCATAAACTATCTGCATGTCATCCTGCTGAAAACATTCATGTCCTTCCCTGTCAAAGCACGAATTGCAACCAATGCATGGATTGACCTTATAATCCGCCACCGAAACGACTTCTACATTATTATTCTTTTCCGCACCTTTAACAAATGCATCAACCAACAGGTCAGTATTTCCACCCTTACGCGGACTGCCTGACAAAACAATAATATTGCTCATGAAAATCCTCCTTACCTGTCAGAAACTTCAAGGTCTTCCACCGCATTTTTCAACAAATTCTTAACTCATCTGTTCCTTCAACATACGCTTTATCCTTATTGGTAAGTATGTACACAGGATTGGTTTCGGTCAAATCTTTTATAGGAAACGCCAGCAGCTTATTGTCATTATATAAGTTCAATTCGTGCAAATGTGGCAGATACATGGATAAGCTGAAACACGCCGCCAGATTCTCCTGTGCCATCTGCTGATGCAGGTCAAAATGACCTGATGTGTACACACAATCCAATATAATCCTTTCCCAGTCAAACATTTCCCGCAACTGTTCTGCATTGCCAATTATGTCTCTAATGTTATAATCATTATACATTTTCTTAAACTATTTCATAAGAGAAGGCATACTCATACGAAAACGCCCATCTGTTGTTCCTATCCTACTCGGATGGTTGATTTTGACATTGATTTCCCTTTCCCTTAGACCTTTGATTCAAGTTATATTTTATCACATTTTATCTAATTCCTCTAAATCCACTTTCAGAAGGCACTATATCTAATGCCATTTCATAACCAAGTACCCCTTTTATAGCAATTTCTACTTCAAAATAATTTTTCTGATACATAGGACCTAATACTATCTTTTTTATTGCTGATTTTGGAAATTCTAATGGTATATATGTATTTATACAACTTCTTTTAGCATAAACATCCACATTTCCTAACTTCCATTCATTCCACTCTTTTACTTGATTCTTAGATTTATCATATACAATTCGAACTTCTTTCTCACTTTCGTAATGAGATGACTTATACTTTTCTGGATTACCATATTTCAATTTAATGTATTTTATAAATACATCCATTAATTTCCCACCATTACATGTATTGCATTCCATCATATTTTTATAAACATTCTCTATTTCTGGCTGTATTAAATCAGAATTAATATATGTTACATTATAATAATTAATCATTTTTTCATCATTTAATCGATTAAATTCTAACTCGTCAAATCCTATGGCAATTCCTCGTCCATTATCTGCATATGAATTCCATTGACTTACAGAATCCCCATCTCTACTAAAGCATGCCACATAGTATGGATCCGTGCCTAAACAATGAGTATATGTTTGAAAATATCCTTTTATGCGAGCTAAATTTAAAAAATCATTAAGTTTTCTATTCTTTCTGTTGTCGTATTCTCTTAACTTTTTGCAAAATATCTCATATATACTTATCTCTTCATTTGAATCATTCATATTTCGAATGCTCGTTAACCATAATTGTTTGTTTTTTAATATTGATAATCCAGTCATCGTATCACAATAATAATATACAATATTACTTCCTGCCATTTAACTTCTCCTTAATATCATTTAAAATTTTCAAAGCATATATTATTCATTATTAATTTAAAAATAAGCAATGTCATGCTATATCTTTATTATAAAATATATTAGTTTGCGATTCCACCACATCCACTACATAAAGCATAATTATTCATCTAAACACTATAGCCATACCGTCTCCTAATGTTGTATACTATTTTAAATCAATAATTTTTTATTGATTCACAATCACAGGTAAGGAGATTTACATGGAATTATTTCAGAAAAAAATAGGTCCTGTTTTCTTAAAAGAAGACAGTGATGCTACTGTTTTTATAAATAAAATGCATCAATTAGAAAGCAAGGCAACCTCACCAGAACTCAAACAAGAAATTCAAAAACAGATTAAACTTGCATCATATGGAGCAATAGGTGAACAAAACATTGCTTATGAACTTAAAAATAGTGGTATGGATATGTATATACTTCATGATATCTGCCTTGAACATGAAGACCTAACTGCACAGATTGATTACATCATAATTACAAGAAAGAAAATCTTTATAATAGAGTGCAAGAATCTTATTGGAAATATAGAAATAGATAGTCAGGGAAATTTCATTCGAACATATGAGATGTTTGGAAAGAAGGTAAAAGAAGGTATATATTCGCCTGTAACACAAAATCAACGCCATTTAAATGTATTGAAGGCTTGTAGAAAAGAAGCTAAAGGTAATTTTATAACCAAAATGGCTTTTGAACACTACTTTGATGACAACCACAAATCACTAATTGTTCTTGCAAACCCTAAGACCTACTTTAATTACAGATTTGCTCCAAAAGAATTAAAAAATACTGTTATTCGTGCAGATCAATTAGTTGCTACAATTAAAAAGCTTAATTCTGAATCAAAAGATTCTTCTTATACAGAGAAAGAAATGCGTGAACTTGCTGATTTTTATCTTAATGCTAACAAACCAGAGCGTTCCGATTATTCAAAAAAATATGAAGAAATGTTAACAGAAGTCGAAAATACACACAATATTGAACAACAAGATAACTCTAATATTGATGTAAAGGCAGTAGAGTCATCTAATATAACAATTTCCAATAATACAGATGAAAAAGACATACACACATCTACAAATTCAGAATGTTCTGATAAAATATGCCCTAAGTGCGGTTCTAAACTCATATTGCGTAAAGCTTCCAAAGGCAATAATGCTGGCAAGAGTTTTTGGGGATGCTCTGCTTTTCCTAAATGCAGATATACTGAAAATGCATAGTTAACTCTAATATTTAGGTATTGATATAAACATTTGTCTATATCAATACCTTGTTTCTATTATAGTATAATGCAATTATTCATACTGTTTTTCAATTTTTATCTTAACTTATCATTATTGTTGTTCAATTTTATCAATTTGTTTTTGTATTCTTTCTATAATATTATTTATATGATCATCATATTTAAGATTTTCAGAGTATTTTTTAGCGTTTAACAAAAAAGATCTATACCCAGCCAATAAATTTATTAAATCATTTTTATTCTTAATTGTTACATCTTTTTCTTTTTTGTATTTTTCCATTTCCATATTATATTTACATACCCACTTAGCACTCCCTTCATAACAATTTGTTTCCATATAAAATAAAATTCTACCTATAGGCTTAAGCTTTTTCCGTGATAACCTAACATTTTCGTCTACAACAAATCCATTTAAAGCCATTCTATTATTTGCTTTTCTTAATTTGCTATAATTTATATCAAATCCTTTACTTTTTAAAATACGCTTTATTGTCCTAATAAAATCTTTACTAAAAACATTTCTATTTTCCGAAGAAAAAAGTAAATCATCTACATATCTGCTATAAACAATTTTTTGCTTGCAACAATATCTCTCAATTCTTATATCAAGAGAACGAAAAACTAAGTTGGACACAACTGGGGCTATAGGGGTTCCTTGAATCAATTTATCCTCATATAATATAATATCCAAAAGATAAGTTACGACTTTCTCTTTTTCTTTATCTTCAGAAATATCCACATAATAATTTAGCACATTTCCTAAAAGTTCTTTACTTATCGAGCCAAAAAAGTCACTAATATCTAACCTTAAATAATTGCTATTACCATAGAAATTTTTATGTTCTTCTAAAAAATCGAAATAATTACAATCTTTTTTAAATCCAAAAGCATTATCTGAAATCATAATATTTCCCAAAAAGTAATGACATAAATTTTTTTGAATGTCATATAAACGACATACTTTATTGACTTTATATATATGTCTATATCCATTTTTCTTAGGAATACTTATTTTACCACCATAATACTTGTCTTTTTCTTCAATAGCCTTTTCTAAACTCTCTTCATCGCATCCAATACAATCAAATAAGTCTGATAAAAATTCAATTCTCCATATATTTTTCATTACTTATCTCCATTAAAAAAAGCTTCTACATAGGAGAAGCTTTTTTATTGAGCACCTCTCATTTTACGCTTTGCGAATAACCGCATAAAGGGTAATCTAATTATAAAATCGTAAATACCATATTGATATTTATTACATCTCGGATTATTTTTATGTAATTACTACTTGTGGGGTAATAATCAAAAATTCACGAGACTCCCAAATATATTTTAGGATCGTCACTGCTCAATATAATTATTTTAACATACTTTCTATAAATTGCAAAATATCATTTATTTCGGGAAAATCACATGCAAATTTTTCTTTATTTGCTTGAACATCATTAATCATATACTTATCAAAATACCAATTAAAAAACTCTAAAATCCATCCATCTACTTTATCTCCTTTCGAATATTTATTTACAATTTTTCGTATTTGTTCATTCTTAATTTCTGTTTCTAAAGTGTCTACCTTTCCATGAAAAATACATCTTATAATTACTACTTGAATATTCTCATTATATATTAAAATATCATCTATGAATTCTTTATATTTTTTCTGCTCCCAATTAATTTCTAGCCATTCTAGTATAATATTTATACTATGAAAACAAATAATTGCCCCTTCTACTGTTGTCCTAAATGGAAAACAATTATATACACTGCAATATTTTTTTATATTATATATTAAAGATGTGTAATTATTTCCTTTTAAACATATATTTTCCATTTCCGCCACAATTTTACTTTCAATCAATATGTTTATTTTTTTGCTTTGAATATATGTGTTCTTTTTCTTATCCCCATAATAAAGATATCTTTCCGACTTCTCATTATTTATATCTTTAACAGGATTAACCACTTTATTTCCCGACCTAAAATCAAATTTATTGATTGTATAATTTAAAATTTTATCCATATCTACAATCTTTAAAAATTTCACTGTTGATTTTCCAGTCATCAACATTAATTTAGTTACACTATCATTAGATTTTGTATTATAAAAAGTAGCCCTTTTTAGAAATGGATATAACTCATTTATTCTTTTATTTTTAAATAATTGTATTTCTGTTTGCCCCTCAACCAAAACAGTCAAATCAGAAAAATAACTAGATGATTCTTCATCTCCTATCAAATACTTATCTTTCTCCTCAAAAAAATCATTTATTTTCTTTATTTTTGCATAACCATTATTATTATAAACTTGGAAAAAATATATATTTGAATAATTTCTTATCAAAGAACTTATTAAGTGATTTGAATGTGTTGACATAATAATTGCATTATTACAACCAAGTTCACATATATTATCTGATAACTCTTCAATATACTGAGGATGCAAACTAATTTCAGGCTCATCAAAAATTATTGTAATATCCTTCCATGCAGTTTTTGATAGATTAATAACTAATTTTAAAAACACAGTCATATATTTAAGGGAATTCATTCCGTCAGAATAATAATCTATATTTTGCTCTTTAATTTTAAAAATTTCTCCACCAAAATTGGAAATAACAGCATTTTTGAATCTCTTTTTATATTCTCTATCATTTATAGTTATGCTTTCTTCTTGAAAAATGTTCTCAACAATATTAATTGCTTTTGTGTATTTTTCTCCATATATGTCTTTAAATAAATTTGTCAAATTATTTTTTATATAACTTGAATCTTGTTCGATTCCACTTATTGCTAAATCGGATACAATTTCCCATAAATCAGACCATTCATGCAAAGGTATTCTTCTTGCATCTATAAAATATAATGGGAATATTTTTAAAAGTTTTCTTACTTTATAAACATCGTTAATAGGATACCATTCTATTAATCCATTTTTATATTGAATCATTTTCAATGGCAATTGATAATTCTTTATATATTTTTCAAATTCCAATAAATTTTCTTCTATATATTGGTTGGTTGTCTTCTTTTGCACTTTAGAAAAGTCAAAAAATAATTCAATTATCGTTTTTTGCACATACGGATTTTTTCTATCAATTACTTGTTCAATTTTATATGGCTGCTCTGCAATTTTATATAAATAATTAATTGCATTAATTATAGTAGTTTTACCAGCACCATTTTTCCCCAATAAACAAATAATTCCATTTTCTTCTAAATTTAACTGCATCCTACTTATAGTTTTAAAATTCTCTATTTTAACCTTTGAAATTCCCATGTTTTATTACTCTCCAAAAATAACAACAATGATATTATTTATAATTCTAAATTTTTTATATTTAGAAGTCAAACTTTATCCACATCATTTATCACATGTTTAATCCTATTTTATTTAAATTTATTATTATTTTATCACCAAATATTTGTCACATTTTGTCGAAAATAATCAAATTATTTCTAATATAAAAAACCAGCACCCCGGCAGTACCCATCTACTGCCGAAGTGCTATCCACTCCATCAATTATTCCATTAAAATCTACCCAAATATACTCATCAGATTGGCCACAACCAGACCGCCGCCGGTTCCGATGACATAGCCGAGCAGCGCCATCATGATACCAACTGGTACGAGGGCATTTGAGTATGCGCCGGCGAGAACCGGTGCTGTTGCTGTTCCACCGATGTTGGCGAGGGAAGCAACACTGCATGTGAAGATGTCGAGTTTCAATATCTTCGCAAGTGCAATCATTATTGCCACATGGATAAGAAGGATTACGAATCCTGCTAGAAGCCATATTGGGGCATTGCCGACTGCTCCAAGGTCTGCTCTTGAGGCTATTAAGGCAATGACTATATAAAGCATTACATTTGAAATCTCCTCAGTTCCCTTAATCTTGCCAAATGGTGTAAGAGCGAATACGATACCAAGCACTGATACGATAAGGACTGTCCATGTTGTGCTGTCAAAGAATGATAAATGTGCATTAATCATGCTGCCAAGTTCCATTGAAACTGCCGATACTAAGAGTCCTGAACCGAGCAGAAGAATGATGTTCTGCCATACGAGAGGCTTTGTGTTGGCTTTTGCTTCCTCTTCGAGTGTAGCTCCAACGCCGTCGATTATGCTTGTGTCTGCCTTTGTCCATTTGTTGAACTTCTCGTGATTTCCGATTGCCCACAGAAGGAACATTACATAAAGTGTCGCGCAGATTGAATCCATAACAAGGGCGTAAGCCATTGTTGCTTCGTCAACATCAAGTGCTGCCTGGATTGCGAGCATATTGCCGCCGCCGCCCATCCAGCTTCCGCACAGGGCGCCGAGTGCTTTCCATGAACCTGCGCCTAAGAGCTGGTGGAATATTGCATATGAAACAAAGAATAGTCAAGTCCAAATTCGTGTGTAAATTCATCTTTCAGTTATGTGGTTTTATCTACGCTACTTTTATCTTCA
>ERZ1106977.73-NODE-73-length-112420-cov-11.390736_pt1 | contig 112420 bp, 95 predicted proteins | sample MGYA00403688_ERZ1106977 | MGnify/ENA primary metagenome ERZ1106977 (study PRJEB35170, sample SAMEA104062426) | human gut metagenome | biome: human gut; feature: human-associated habitat; material: faeces | place: Denmark | collected 2012-06-23 ...
ACGTGACCAACCAGTATCTTGGCGGCGATACGTCTCTTTCCTGTTCTGCAGATACCCAGAAGGAAATTGATGAAAAAGTCGTGCAGCTCGTAAAAGCAGAGCATGAAAAAGCAAGAAAAATCCTTGCCGAAAACAGGGAAAAACTGGATGAGCTGGCTATGTATCTGTATGAAAAGGAAACAATTACAGGTGACGAATTTATGGATATTTTGGATATAAAATAATGTAGTTAATTAGATAATATGCTGAAAATTTATTTTGTTTTTATTTATAGTTTACAAAAAATTTACAATGTGATATTATTCTCTTAAATTAATAACGATGTAGAGAGTAAGAGAGCAAACATTATGATTCAGACAGGTCTGACTTATTTTGTTTGCTTTTTTTGCTTCATCGAGGTGACTATGATAGGAACGGAATTATTAAACATTTTTGAAAAATACCATATTGATGCGGGGCAGTCGAAACAGGTTGAACAGATCTTGAAAGAGCAGAATTTATTGGAGACTTTACGAACAGTAACGCCAATGGAAAAAGGGATGACAAACCGTTCATTCCTGGCAACAGGAGATCAAAAATATTTAATACGATTTTCCGGAGAGGGTACAGGCAATATTATTAACAGAAAGCAGGAGGCAGATGTATATCATCAGTTAGCGGGTAAGGATATTTCAGATGAAGTACTTTATATAAATCCAGACAACGGTATTAAGATTTCAAAATATCTGGAAGAGTCGCATGTTTGCAACATGGAGAATGAGGAAGATGTAAAAGCATGCATCAGATATCTGAGAAAATTTCATGATATGAAGCTGGAAGTGAATCATGCATTTGACTTGTACGCAGAAATAAGATTGTATGAAGGCCAGTGCGGAATGTATTTTGATGCATTCCCGGATGTACGGGAAACACGAGAAAAGATTATGTCTTTAAGAGAATTGATCAAGAACAGACAGACGCAGAATTGTTTGTGCCATATTGATCCGGTTTATGATAATTTCCTTGTACAAAAAGATGCAATTCATTTGATCGACTGGGAGTATTCAGGCATGAGTGATCCTCTTTTAGATGTGGCAATGTTTTGCATTTATGCGAATCTGGATAAAGAGAAAACAGATCGTGTAATTGAAATATATCTGGAAGAAAGAGACTGCAAAGAATATAGGATGTTAATATATGCATATATGGCGGCATCAAGTTATTTATGGGTGCTGTGGTCAGAGATCAAGTGGCTGAGCGGTGTGGATTTCCGTGAGTATGAGGAATCACAATATATGCTGGCAAAAGAATATTATCAATATGCACTTGACGCATATGAAAGAAAATGAACTTACCTTTCCCAGAGGAAAGTGCGAATAAAAATTAAATGAAAGGAGTAAGAATTACTGGGAAACTAAACATATATTTAGGAGGGTTTATATTATGCAAGAGAAAAAACAAACATCAGCTGTAACAAAATGGATGACGCTGATTATCGTAGCAATCGCAGGCGGACTTATGACAAAACTTCCATATTTGCGTGAAACATATATGGTGCCATTGCAGGAAGCTACAGGAGCAACAAAGACACAGTTAGGACTTATCATGTCAGCATATGGAATTGTTAACTTTATCTGTTATTTCCCGGGAGGTATCCTGGCTGATAAATTCAGTTGTAAGAAATTGATTATTTTCTCATGTTTCGGAACTGCAGCAGCAGGTTTATGGTATTGGACAATGCCAGGATTTGTGGGACTGGTTATTATCCATGGTATTTTTGCTATTACTACCGTATTCACATTCTGGGCAGCGATGGTAAAATCAATCAACAATCTTGGTGGTCCTGATGAGCAGGGACGTCTGTTTGGCTTTCTTGAAGGAGGAAGAGGACTGATTGGTACGTTAGTAGCATTCGGATCAGTAGCTGTATTTGGAAAAGCGATTGATCAGGTTGGCGGAATGAAAAATGCAATTATGTACTATAGCATTCTTTTAATTATAGCCGGTATTCTCGCAATGATCTTTTTACAGGACAACAAGCCTGTACAGACAGATGGTAAGAAGAAAAATTCATTAAATTTCAAAGATTTTATGGAAGTAGCAAAAATGCCGACGGTCTGGCTTTGTGGAGCATTAGGTATTTGTAACTATTCTGCATTAATTTTCCATGGATACCTGACAGCATATCTTTCAGAGGCATATGGATTAAGTGATACTATGGTTGCTAATTTAAATATTGTACGTACCTATTTTATGATGATGGTCGGTTCCTTTGTTGCTGGTTTTGTTTCTGATAAGGTTGGAAGCCGTATCAAATTTATCCAGTATGTATTCGTTGGAATGGCAGTATTTGCAACAGTATATTTACTGATTCCTACAGGTGGTGCAGCAGCACTTCCACTTATTGTAGCAAACTTCCTTTGCTTTGGTTTATGTTTATATAGTATTAAAGCATTATATTTCTCAACAATCGATGAAGTGTTTGTACCGAAGCGTCTGGCAGGAACCGCTTCTGGTGTTATTTCATTAGTAACATACGCACCGGAGATGTTCCTTTACACTGTATCAGGTAATATGGTTGATAAATATACAGAAACAAGCACACCGCTCCGTGGATATCAGAATTGCTTTACCGCAATGGCTGTAATGTCACTTATCGGTTTTGTATGTGGTGCAGTATTACGTTATCTGAATAAAAAACAAAGAGCTAAAATGGAAGCTGAGGGGATAAATGAATTAGCTTAAATAAATAGGGTAAGAAAGTAATGTTAAAAGAGGTATCGGGTATGGAGAAAAAGATATTACTTAGTTCCTGTGAGACAGATTACAACAGTGATTTACACAGCTGGATTGACATTGAGCGTCAGATAAAAAATCTTGCCGACGCAGGTTTTACGCATACACAATGGATGCAGAACTGGGAAGGCGAATATTTATATAGTAAAAGTGAAATGTTCCAGACCAGAGATGTGTTAAAAGATTATGGAATTCATGCACATAGTATTCATGCATCAGAAGGTGGAAAACGAACAGTACATACACCGGACGGAAAGTTAAGATATCGAAATCGCTATCGTTTAACAGATATCCGTAAGGATTATACATCTACGAATGAATATTTACGATTAGCAGGTGTAGATCTTCTGAAAAACAGAATTGATCTGTGTACGTATATCAATGCATCTGTTATGGTACTCCATATGCAGCTCCCGTATATGATGTTCGAAGAACAGCCGGAAGAGAAGAAGAGATATTACGAGCAGGTATTTAAGTCATTTGATGAGGTTAAAGAATATGCAAAAGCAGCAGGTGTTCGTATCGCATTAGAAAATATGATCTGTACACCTCAGAAGTATCAGGATGAACAGTTTGATATGTTATTTGACAGATATGATTCGGATTTCCTCGGTTTTGCATGGGATTCCGGGCACTCATCTTTGATGTGTCGTGAGGATGCATATCATTTCCTGAAAAAATACTACAAACGTATGTATGCGACTCATTTGCAGGATAATGAATCTATTCCGGATGATAAATTATATATGGAAGATACAGATGAGGCCGATGCAAATGTACTTCGTTATGACAGACATTGGGTACCAAATGTGGATGGAACACTTGGACAGGGAATTTTAGACTGGGATCTGATTGCAAGTTATGTTGCAAAGGCACCATTAGAGCTTCCGGCAGATTTTGAAGTAATGATTTCAGGGAAAGATGGAAGCCGTGAAGATGAATTCCGCCAGTTAGTAGAATGCCACAGACAGGCAGAGTTGTTTTATGAGAAAGTCTTATCTTACAAATAGAATTATTTATAAGACAGTACAAAATATAATGATATAGGAGATGCGAGATGGAAAAAGATTTGTGGAAAAAGCTGGATAAAGTAATTTTATTTGTGCCGCTGGCAATCATAATCGCATTATGTATCGTATTTTTGGTATATCCGGAAAATTCGAGCCAGATTTTAAATCTGGTTCGAATTTTCCTTGGTAACGATTTTGGATTGTACTACATTATTCTTGGTGTAGGAGCAGTCGCAGTTTCTATATATATTGCATTCTCAAGATATGGAAAGATAAAACTTGGAAATATTGAGAAACCGATATATGGTGACTTTAAATGGGGTGCGATGATATTTACATCAACGATGGCAGCAGATATTCTGTTTTATTCACTGTGCGAGTGGATGCTTTATGGAAATGACCCATACATTACAGAGATGGGTGGAATGCAGAAATGGGCACCAACATATTGCCTGTTTCACTGGGGGCCGATCGCGTGGAGCTTTTACATTGTACTTGCTGTAGCATTTGGATTTATGATACATGTTCGGGGAAGAGATAAACAGAAATTTTCAGAAGCTTGCAGGCCTATATTAGGTAAGCTGGTAGACGGATGGTGTGGGAAACTAATTGATCTTTTGGCTGTGATTGCATTGTTAGCAGGAACAGCAACAACTTTTTCAGTTTCGTGTCCATTACTGTCAGCAGCGATCAGTCAGGTGTTTCATATACCGAATACAGTAGTTTTAACTGTACTTCTTCTGATAGTAATTGCATTTGTATACACAATGACAGTATGGTTTGGAATGAAAGGTGTTGCAAGGCTGGCAAGTGTATGTGCATATTTGTTTTTCTTTTTACTGGCATATGTTCTTTTTGGCGGAGGCGAGTGCAGATATATACTGGAAACAGGATTTTCATCTGTTGGTAGCCTGATACAGAATTTTATTGGAATGGCAACATGGACGGATCCTCTAAGAGAGAATTCATTTGTTCAAAATTGGAGCATCTTCTATTGGGCATATTGGATGGCATGGTGTATTGCCACACCATTTTTTATTGGTGTAATTAGCAAAGGACGAACAATAAAAAATACTGTATTGGGAGCATATGGATATGGTCTTGCAGGCTCGTTTACATCATTTATCGTGTTAGGTAATTATGGTCTGGCACAACAGATGAAGGGTAACATTAACGCAATTGAAATGCTGAATGAGGGACAGCCTGTAACAGATGTGATATTAACAATACTTAATACATTGCCGGGAGCAAATTTTGTTATTTTGGTTCTTGTAGTTACAATGATTTCGTTTTATGCAACAACATTTGATGCATTGACGATGGTAGTGTCATGTTATTCTTATAAACATTTAAGAAGTGATGAGGTATCAGATAAGCGAGTACGTACATTTTGGGCAGTACTTTTTATCTTATTCCCAATAGCACTTATATTCAGAGAGAATTCCATGTCGAATCTGCAGTCAGTTGCAATTATTGCAGCATTTCCGATAGGAATTATTATTTGTATTATAGTAGCAGGATTTTTTAAAGATGCGAAACAGTATTTAGACGAGAAAAAGTGAATATAAAAAATAATAGCTGATCACTGTAAATTTCTTTTGTAAAGAAAACGGTGGTCAGCTGCTATTTTATGGGAAATATATAGGACCGATAGGCTTATATTTTTTACTTGTAAAATAAGCACAAAAAAGTATAAAATGTAATGTATATAAAGATGATAGAAAAGACAAATGAATGGAGAAAATATATGGAGACATGGTATTACGAAGTGGTTTCGATCGATGGAGACTATGCAAATTTAAAAAGGATCGATATAGAATCATCGAAAATTAGTGGCAAGAGCACTTTTGCTGGCAGAAATCTATGAGAGGTGTCAGTTGAAATATGAACTGATGCAGTATTTTATGGAGAATTAATAAAAACATTTTAATAGAAATCGGAGGAATAAGCCATGAATGAGACATTAAAGTACTAGAAGAGAGAAGAAGTTGCCGGAATTTCAAGCCGGATATGATCACAGAAGATGAATTACAGCAGATTTTAAGAGCAGGAACCTATGCCGCAACCGGTATGGGAAAACAGTCTCCGATTATTATTGCAGTCACAAAGAAAGAACTCCGTGACCAATTTGCGGAAGAGAACCGCAAGATCATGGGTGCACCGGAAGGCGTGGATCCGTTCTATGGAGCACCGGTAATTCTTGTTGTACTTGCTAATAAGGCAATTCCGACACATGTGTATGATGGTTCCCTTGTAATGGGCAACCTGATGAATGCAGCAGAGAGTCTCGGCGTGGCAAATATCTGGATTCACAGAGCTAAAGAGGAGTTCGAGTCTGATTTTGGCAAGAACATCTTTGCAGACCTTGGCATTGAAGGAGAATACGAAGGAATCGGTCACTGTGCACTCGGCTATGCAGTAGAACCGGCAAAAAAAGCAGCACCTAGAAAAGAAGATTATGTATATTATATAAGATAATGATCATGTCATGAAACATCTCTGCAAATAGTACATCGTTCTGCAATCGACTGAACGATGTACTAGACAATGTAAGGAGAGACAATATGAGCTATAGTTTTAAAGGGCGTGTAAGATATAGTGAAACAGGAGAACTTTTATCGTATGCGAACAGCATCTGGACACCCAGCATCATGTGAATAATTGCCAGTATATCCGCATGGCGGCAGATTATCTTCCAGAGGGCTTTGCAATCTATCAGATGCGTGCCGAGTACAAAAGGCAGGCTCTGCTTGGAGATGTATTTTATCCAGCAGTGAAAGTGGAAGAGAAGAATGTTACTGTAGCACTTTCCGCAGAGGATGGAAAGCCTTACGCAATCGTGGAATTTACTGCAAAGTGAAAATGATTTACGTTAAAATAGGACTAAATCAGGATACATTGGTGATTGATTATTATCATCCTGCTGTGCATTACCCTAATCGGGTTAACTATTATGCTTTAATGGCAATTTGTGATGTTGCAAGGAAAAAATATGGTATCTAAAAATAGTGTGAATCCAGGAGTAGTATCCCCCGAAGTGTCTTCGGGGGATTTTTGGATGAAATTTTTAGATGAAGATGAAAGGGAACTGGATTCTGGAAAAATGTTACAAAATTACTTGAATTACATTGGAAAAATGTTAATATGAATATTTTGCAGAAATAAATTTTGTGACAGGTGAAAAAGCAGCAAGTATTTTCAACGATAAACTGACAGCAGAGACAATTATTACGAATCTGACCGCATATCTCCAGACACCGCTGGAACCGGAAACGGTTCAGCTTTATATTGACACACACGATATTGCAAAAGTTGTGCAAAATTAGAGAAGTATTCTGGAATTATACCGGTTAGATATTGCAAAATATGCAGAGAAAAGTGATAAATTGAAAATTAAAGCGATTTTTGACAGTATTCCAGCACAGCTCAATGAGAAAAATCGCAGATTTAAGTTAAATAGTATTAATGCATCTGCCAGACATATACGATACGAGGACAGTTTTAACTGGCTTGCAGATGCAGGAGTAGCATTGCCGTGTTATAACGTGACGGAACCACAGGCTCCATTGCAGCTAAGCAGCTAAATGAGAAACGAAATCTGTTCAAACTATATATGAATGACGTGGGACTGCATACGGAGCTTGTAGAGATAAAGTCTGGAAGTGATTTTAAAAAGCATCTGGCAATGGATCATGTAGGAAAAAGAGCCGGAAAAACCGATTTATGAGATTGATCTGCGTGGACTGTAAAGAGAATTATGTGAAGTATGTAAGATGATTTTTGCTCGGCTGCAACTGACTCGGTTACAACCGAATAAAAATTGATATTCTGAATAATAATAATTTTACTTATGATATCATGAACAGTAGATTGAACACAGGAAAGACCGGGCATCATAATGATGAAATTTTATGGCAGGTAAACAGAACTGAAAAGTATTTATTACGAATGCAAGCAGACAACGGAACAGAATAATGTAGGCAGCCTTTCTGAACTGGTAGGAGAAGCATTCGATTTTCCAAAGCCTGCATTTGCCGATATGGAGAGCCTACTTCGATTTTTATTTCGGACATCGGAAAAAATGGGGGGGGTATTATTTTTTATGAAGCAAAATTCCACAAAGAACCGGTCACTGCACAGATGATTCAGGAAGAGATCCGTCAGGTGGAACAGACAGGGCTTAAGTGCTATAAATATGGATTTTTTCAAGGTCAGGATTTGTATGTGAAGAGGCGCACAACCTGAGTTTGGTAGAACTAAGATCGTTATATGAATCATAAAAGATGAAATAATAAAACCGGGACTGTCGCAGGATGGTCCCGGTTTTATTAAAAAGAATTATTCTTCAGTTGTTTCTTTTTTCTTAGACAGATATTCTCTGATCGTAAATACTTCCAAGATTGCTAATAAAATAACAATGATGGAGTCAACAGCAATAAATTTGTAAACCCATACAGGTAATCCGGTATGTACATCAACAGCATCTGAATTTGAAAGGGCATAAAGAATATGATGTGCGGCATTTCTGAGTGCGATAACTGTGCCAGCAGATTCATCTGCCCAGTAATCATCTCCGTAGCTCATGCAAAGCATTTTGTCAGTTCCGGCGCGGACAGCTTCATTCTGATTTTCATAATATTCACTTACTGCATCAAGCGAATCGGTGCCAATAATTCCTTTGAATCCCCATTCTCCACGGACAATCGTATTCTGGACATCTGCATTTGAACCGATCCATCTGCTTCCGATTGAATTTTTAGAGTTCATAATACCGTTTGCATCAGCTTCTTTGATTGCCATTTCAAAAGGTTTCAGATAAATCTCACGGATTGCCTGTTCGGTACTCCATGTACAGATACCTCTTGCACGATCTGTTTCTGAATCATTAAGGACAAAGTGTTTCATATAAGGAATAATGCCAAGTTTTCTTACAGCTGCAATCTCTGCAACGGCAACACAGCCGGAGAGATAACCATCTTCTGAATAATATTCAAAGTTTCTTCCGGAAAATGCATTTCGATGAATATTCATACCAGGACCATACCATCCGGTGAAGCCAAAGTCACATAATTCATTTCCAATACATGTTCTGAATCTGCCAGCGAGCTCTTTGCTCCAGGTACTTGCAACCATGATCGGTGCAGGAAAAGCAGTACCGAATTTTCCGGTAAAGAAGCTGTTGACAGCAGTTGGACCATCTGTTTCATAGATATATGGAAGATTAATACTGCTTGTGGCAACAACATGGAAAGTACCATTGCCTGCAAGTTCTTTTAGCTCATCAATTGTGAGCTGGTCTAATAAAGAATCCCATTTTTCATCGTCATAATCGACACCTGCCATATCCTGGAACTTCAGACCATTGTTTGCTCCAGTGGTTGGCATCTGTGCATCCGCATCGTCATATTTTGAGGCATCAAATGTAACAACAGAGGCATAATTTTCTTTTGCTTCCTCTGGCATGGTAAAATCAGTTGGACCGGCAATTGACTCCTCATAATTGGCAAAATGACCTGCACGGCTGAGATATGTCACATTACCTTTGGCATAATCCAGATGATTGGTAGCAGTCTGTTCATCAGAAGAACGCTTTCCGTCATGTGCATCATCATAAATCCGGTCAGTATCAACAGTTGCCGTATAAGTATCTAAAACATGGTGTGAATCTGAACAGAGGTTGATCTGATAATCACCGGCTTCTAATACATATGCACCATCGGCGGATTTGATCTTGTTGGAATCATAAGACGCCATATCCTCATATGCGATTTCAAATGTAACTGCTTCGGATTCTCCTGGCTCGAGAAGTTCTGTTTTTTCGTATCCGATCAGATTAGCGGTTGCTTTTTCAATACCGCCGTCTGTATATGGAGGATTGAAATAAATCTGTGGAACATATTTACCAGCCACATCACCGGTATTTTTTACATTGACAGTCAAAGTAATCTTCTGACCGTCATCCTGTGTATCTGCAATTTCTGCATCAAAGCTGGTATAACTTAAGCCATATCCGAATGGATATTGTACGACTTCATCATAATCGATCAGACCTTCTTCTGCTGCTGTCTCGTAAAATTTGTAACCTACGTAAATTCCTTCGTTATAATTTACAAATGGAACGATATTGTCAGCACTGCCAGTTACATCTTCGTAGTCAGTGTAATGGAAGCTTCCAAAATTGTTAATGGTTGGAATTGCATGAAGATCATATACAAAAGTATCAACCAGATGACCGGATGGATTTACTTCACCACTTAAAATCTTTCCGAGTGAACGGAATCCTACCTGTCCAGGGCTAGGGCAGTAGATGGCACCTTTGATATTGTCATACTGGTCAAGCCATCCTAATTCCATTGGCTGTGCAGAGTTGATCACAACGATAACATCTTTAAAATCTTTTGTAACTTCATCAAGCATTGCAATTTCACGGTTTGATAATTCGAGGTAACTCTTTTCGGCATCGAGGTCATCTTCCTGTGTGGAAAAAGTAACATGTTCTCCGTTTTCACCGATTGTGAAATTATTATCATCAGAAAGATTCATTGCAAGATCAGAACCTTCACCACTGGAACGTCCGATAACAACAAGTGCCGTGTCAGAGAACGCTTTGGCATTTTCAAAAATATTGGCATTCTGAAATTCTTCCATTGTTGGTTCCGGAATGGTAAAATCAACACCAAAGAAGCTGATGGAAGGTCTTTCTGAACGGAAATTGGTGTAGAAGTTTTCTAATTCTGTATTTGTTTCAAATCCGGCTTCGTGAAGTCCGTCTAACAGGGAAGCAGCCTTTGAAGAATCAGAGGAACCGGAACCTGCACCACCATATACCGGTGCGACAGAGGACCAGCCGAATACGTTCAGTTTTGTGCCACTTGCGAGTGGTAACGCATTTCCTTCATTTTTCAGTAACGTGATTCCCTCATCTGCGATTGCCTCAGCAGCTTCCAGAGACTCATTAATGTGTTCCTCTGAAATTGCGGTAGTCCCGCTTAAGACAGTACTGAGATTGGAGTACTGTGGTCCAAAACAAACAGTGTTTACAGTGATCACGACAGCTAATACCATAGCTACGATACCCTGTACTTTTAATAAATCTTTTAAGTTTTCATCTTTCTTCCGGAGTCCTATGATAAGGATAACAATTCCGGCAATGAGAATGACTGCCCCGATGATCAGCTGCAGCTTCATCTGCGCAATCGCACTTATAATATCAGCAGTCTGTACTTTTACAGCACCGCCAAACATAAGCTGGTAAAGCTTCACTCCTGCGATACCAAGCAGAACGATTGCGACGATTGCTATGATACATGGTATCAGTTTTTTCTTTTTCATAAAATGTCTCCCTTCTTTTTGTACATTATGAAACCAGTTCGGTTATGATTAATGTACCACTGAGAAAAGAAAACATTTTCCAGATTACGTAACTGGTAAAAATTGTTCCTATCTTGCAAAAACGGCTGTCAGTATAAACATATTATCATTTTTTCTTAACGACAGACTGCCATTATATTTTTCTACAATTTTCCGGATACTGCCGATTCCGTAGCCATGATAATTTTTATCCGATTTTGTAGTAGACAGATTGCCATCTTCCGGGACTGAGGTCTCTTCCAGACAGGTGTTTTCAATCTGGAGGATGATGAGATCTTCTTTGGCGTAGACACGCATACTGATTACCCGTTTTTCTTCTTCCTTGATTTTGCGGACGGCTTCAATTGCGTTATCAAGTGCATTTCCAAGCATGACATACAGATCCATCGGATTCATAAATCCAAGCTTTTTGCCATCCACAATCGCAGAAAAGGAGATATGGTATCTGCGGCAGACCATACTTTTTTCCATAAGAGCGGTGTTTAAAATTTCATTATCAGTCTGAAAAGAATCGTCATAAAAATTTACAGCGTTTGTGATCTCATCAATTGCCATTTTTTTATTCGCACTCAGTTCTTCTGATTTCAGTGCCTGAATCTGGTATTTCAGATCATGACACTTATGATTAATGACATCGATATTTGAGATAGACTGTTCAAACTGTCTCCTGCGTTCTGAAAAAATTCTTTCCTGCACGGTCATTTCGACTTCCAGATTTACCACTTTCTTCTGCCAGTATTGTACCCAGAGGACAAGTGCACATGCAATCATTTCATAGACCTGACAGATCAGGATCTGCCGTGGGTCGGAATTGATTGCTTTTTCAATGAGAGATAAAACAAGAGCAATTGGAATTACTAAGATAAAAGCTTCTGCTGAATTACTGAAATTTATGATATATTCGCCGTCCTTTGGAAGATCCTTTGTAAATAGCAGGTATAGGGAACCATAAGAAATAATGTAAACAATCAAATATAGCAGCAGATTACTGCGGTTTATCCAAAGACCAGCCGGCGCGTTACCGGATAATACGACCGACATTAAAATATAAAAACAGGAGGCGAAATGCTGCATTGCATACCCAATCATACAACAGTACATGGAGTCCTTTAATGTAATGTTATAAATCCAGAATAAAAGCAATCCGCTGAGGAGTGTAGTGCTTAAAAATGCGATAGATCCTTTGATAAGCATATTTCCCGGAATCAAATGGTTCACAGCTGCCATAAATACGCATGCGAAAAAGAAGGAGAGAACCATCCGAAGTCCCCAATAAGAACGCTTGTTAATTCTTACCGCACAGATATATGATGCAAGTAATAATTCTATGGGAAAAATAATGGAATTTAAAATATTTGTGATCATTATAATGCCTCCGAGTAAAATATTGACAGCTGGTTCATAAATTCTTTCTTTTTGGCACGGCTGATTTTTAAGGAATGTCCTTCTACAATGACGGTATCATCTTTTAAACCTGTGACATGACGCAGGTTGACAAGGTAACAGCTGTTGCATCGGACAAAATAGTCGTCACTCAAATTTTGCTCTACCATTTTTAAGGTGCCTGTAATGCGTGAGATGCCAGAATAGGTATAATATTATATAGTATGTGAATGAACTTCTACATAAAGGATATCTTTTGTTGGAATCCGGCGATCTTCTCCATCAAAAGGAAGAAGCAGGCTGTTACCGCTTGTTTCCCGGATCATTCGGATCGCTCTCCTTAATTTGACTGAGAAAGGATAGTAGGCAATTGGCTTTATTACGTAATCAAGCGCATTCACCTCATATCCGTGGATAGCATATTGAGCCATATTGGTAATAAATATGATGATTATATAGTCATCCACTTTCCGGGCATCCCGTGCTACCGATATGCCGTCCATAACAGGCATTTCAATATCCAGCAGAAGAATGTCAAAATCAGAGTGAAACTTCTCTAAAAATTCTACTCCGTTTTGAAACCATACGACTTCAATCTCTTCGGAATTTTCTCCGGCGTATTTCTGAATATATTCTTTTAGAATATGGTAGTATTTTTCTTCATCTTCGACGATTGCTATACGTGTCATGCTTACCTCTGAAATCTATGTATTATATAATGTGAAAGTTTGTCACTGATTATTATATATAAATTTCATGCTGCTGTATAGGAAAAGTGATGACTTGGGCATTATCTATTTAAGGTGGATATTTAATAAATTTTTACTCAGTTGAAACTGACTCGGTTGTAACCGAATAAAAATTGACATTCCGAAAAATAATAATTATACTCATTTTATAATTGATGACAATAGAATGTTTGTAGAGCGAGCATTCTATTGTTGGAGAACTTTAGGATAGCAAAATTTCTGATGCAGGAAAGACAGGGTATCATGATTATGAAATTTTATGGCAGGGAAACAGAAAGAAAAAAATTAAATTCCATGCTTCAAACAGATGGTCAGATGATCTCTCTGATCTATGGACGAAGAAGGATCGGAAAAAGTGAATTGATCCGGCAGGTGCTCAAAGAAACAGAATTAAAAAGTATTTACTATGAGTGCAAGCAGACAACGGAACAGAATAATGTAGACAGTCTTTCTGAACTGGTAGGAGAAACATTCGATTTTCCGAAGCCTGCATTTGCCGATATGGAGAGCCTGCTTCGGTTCTTATTTCGGACATCGGAAAAAAAGCCACTTATTCTTGTTTTGGATGAATACCCGTATCTGCGTGAAAATGCAAAAGGACTGGACAGTGTGCTGCAGTCTGTGATCGATGAATACCGTGACCGTTCTAATATGAAGCTTATTATCTGTGGTTCCTATGTAGATACGATGAAAGAACTTCTGGCAAAACAGAATCCACTCTATGGCAGGATTGACCTTACACTGAATCTGAAACCGATGGATTACTATGAGTCGGCACTGTTTTATCCTGCTTTTTCGGATGAGGATAAAGTGAGGATTTACAGTGTGTTCGGCGGAATACCTTATTATAACCGGCTGATCGATGGAAAGAAAAGTGTAAGAGAGAACATCATAGAGCTGATCGCATCACCGGGGGCGCGTCTGGAAAACGAAGTGTCAATGTATTTAAGCTCGGAGATATCGAAAATCACAAATGCCAATGAAGTGTTTGAAGCACTGGCAAAAGGTTTTTCCAGATACAAGGACATTCTTGATCAGTCACATGTTTCGAGCGGTCCTGCGCTTGTGGATGTGCTTGACAAATTGATACGTATGGATGTTGTGGACAAAATTACACCGATCAATGATGAAAATAATCGGAAAAAATCGGGATATTTTATTTCGGATAACCTGTCATTGTTTTACTATAAATATATTTTCAGAAATTCATCCCGCATGAATATCATGGATTCAGATATTTTTTATGACCGTTATATTGCAGAAGATTTTGAAACAAAATATGTCCCAAAAGTTTTTGAGGATGTGTGCAGGCAGTACCTCATCAGAAGAAACCGTAAGGGATTGATGGATGAAATTTTTGAAAAAATAGGAAAATATTATTATGATGATCCGGTAGCAAAAAAGAACGGAGAATTTGATATTGTAACGCAGGATGACAAAGGCTATATTTTCTATGAAGCAAAATTCCGCAAAGAACCTGTGACAGAACAGATGATCCGGGAAGAGATCTGCCAGGTGGAACAGACCGGGTTAGAGTGTTACAAATATGGCTTTTTTTCAAGGTCAGGATTTGCATGTGAAGGAGCAGACAACTGTAAACTGATAGAGCTGAGAGAATTATATAAATAAAATTAAACAATTCTTAACAGGAAACTGCCAGATCAAGCGATAAGACCATACCAGTACGATCGTCTCCCGGTTTGTGAAAAAACTTTCTTCTATATTGGGAAATATGAATAAAAAACAAATATGATTTTTGTGTAGTATTTGAAAAGTTTGCAGATTTTAATGAAAGAACTTTCAAAAAAGAGTATAATGATTGAAAATCACTTTCAATGAGGTTATGTTATGGGCATGGAAAAATATGCAAAAACGATCATACCGACGATCGAGGCAAACTATGAGAGATACACAGAAACAGAAAGACATATTGCAGACTATTTTTTGAAAAATGATGCAATCGGGGATCTGTCCGCAGAATTTATTTCCACGGAGCTTTCCGTTTCGCCTGCGTCACTGTCAAGATTTGCCAAGAAAAGCGGATATCAGGGTTACCGGGAATTTGTGTATGAATACCGTAATTCTTATGTGGAGAAAACCACAGTGGAACAGGAAGAGTCGCGGCTGGTCTTAGACACGTATCAGAGCCTGTTGAATAAAGTCTACAATCTGTTGGACGAGGCACAGATCAAACGGATCGTGGAAAAACTCAGGATGGCAAAACGTGTTTATGTCTGCGGAAGAGGAAGTTCCGGGCTTGCAGCAGAGGAGATGGCAACGAGATTCCGCTGGATCGGGATCGACATGGTTGCACTCCGGGATAACGAAAACATAAAAATGCAGTCTGTGTTTCTGAATCCTCAGAACCTCGTTATCGGGTTGAGTTTAAGCGGCACGAAATCAGAAGTCTTATATATGCTTGCGCGTGGATGCCGGCAGGGAGCAGACACCATACTGATCACGGAAAAAAACAGAAAGTCATACGAAGACTTTTGCAGGGAAGTGATACTGGTGCCTTCCTTACAACATTTAAACCACGGCAATCTGATTTCACCACAGTTTCCGCTTCTCATGATGATCGACATTATTTATGTGGCTTATGTAAACCATGACCGTGTGCATATTGAAAAAATCCAGAAAGAAGTCCAGCGCACCTTAAGAGGCAGCGAGGATAAATGATGAAAGATAGGAGAGATGTCAAAATGAAAATTATCAGAACAAAGGATTACCAGGATATGAGCAGAAAGGCAGCCAACATTATTTCTGCACAGATGATCTTAAAGGATGACAGCGTACTTGGACTTGCAACAGGTTCTACTCCAATCGGTATTTATGATCAGTTGGTAGACTGGTACAAAAAAGGAGACCTTGATTTCTCTAAAATCACAACTGTAAATCTGGACGAGTATAAAGGACTTCCGAAAGAGAACGACCAGAGTTACTGGTATTTTATGAATAAAAATTTATTTTCAAGAGTCAATATCAGACCGGATTACCACTTCCTTCCGGATGGAACGAATCTTGACAGTGACAATGAGTGCGAGAGATACGAGAAACTGATCGATTCTCTTGGTGGAATTGATCTTCAGTTATTAGGACTGGGACGTAATGGACATATCGGTTTCAACGAGCCATGTGATTCCTTCCCACAGGATGTTCATGTTGTTGACCTGACCGAGAGCACGATCGAAGCCAACAAACGTTTCTTCGCAAGCGCAGATGATGTCCCAAAACAGGCTTACACAATGGGTGTTGGAACTATCCTTCGCGCAAAAGCAATCCTGCTTGTAGTCAGCGGAAAAGATAAGGCAGCAGCATTAAATGCAGTCGTAAACGGACCGATCACACCACAGGTTCCTGGCTCTGTCTTAAGACTTCATCCAAATGTGATCATTGTTGCAGATGAAGATGCTTTATCTGAGATGGAATAAAATGCTATAAGAGGATTTTTTACAAGTCCAGTTTTGTATGTAATAAAAAAGAAAAATCGTACAGACGAAATATGATGTTCCTGTTCGAAAGAACCACAAAGGAAATCATATTTTGTCTGCACGATTTTTCTTTTATTTGCGTTTTACAAAAACTTTGCCACCATGGCAACACTGGTTTTATCGCGGGCGATTTTGGCAAGCTCGCGGTTGTCGAGCAGATAACGCATGATAAGCGATTCGGCAACGAATAACTCACTGACCTTGACCGGGATACTGCCGCCATCCAATGGTGTTTCCAGGGCACCGCACAGGAGGACAACATCTGCAAGTGCTGTGCCGGGTGCGTCCGGATAGTGCGTGATGAGGATGATCTTCGCACCGGTCTTTTTGGCAACGGATAAAGTGTCCATCATGTCGTGCGTGGAGCCGGAGTAGGAAACAAATAAAATGACATCACCTGGACCCATGAGGCTTGCGGCAATCAATTGCGTGTGGCTGTCACCACAGTTGCGGAATTTATTGGAGATCGTGGCGAAGCGCACCCAGATGTCATTTGCCAGAACCCGGCTGCCACCCTGACCGAGACAGTAAACGGAGGTTGCGCGCTGCAAGAGAAGGGCAGCCTCGTCAATTGCGTCAAAGTCAAGAACGCTCATAGTGTTACTGATCGCAGCCTGAAAAGAAGCACATACGTTGTCACATAATGAAGATGTCGGCATGGATGGATCTAAAGAATAGGAAGAAAACGGTGTCGGCGTCACATTTGCCTGTGCAAGTGAAATCTTCATTTCATTATAACCTTCAAATCCGAGTTGTTTACAGAAACGGTAAATTGTGGCTTCTGCCATATTGCAAGCTTTGGCAAGTGAGGAAATCGATAAAAACTGCGCTTCCTCGGCATGCTTTGTCAGGTAATCTGCGATGATCGTACCTGATTTGGTGAGTGAATCCTGCTTTTCCGCAAGCAGATCCCAGAAATTCTTATTAATCATAATTTGATCCCCTGTAAAATGAAGCAAGTGTTACTGTTTACCCTATGTTTTACTGCGTAAGCAGGCGTTTACAGAAACACATTAATATTTACTATATAAAAGTATATGTCAAAATGAAATACACTGCAAGATGAAATCATAAAAATGAAAAATATTTTCATGCAAAAAACAAAAGGAAAATGGATGAATATGCGGAATCGTAGGTATAAAATATACACTTAGCACTATTTAAAAACTGATATGTACGGATTTATGTGCAAATGTACTATATTTTCAAAATGAAATTAGTACAAAACGTATATGGACAAAATGAAAATATTTTTCTAAAATATAATTACTTCGAAAGATAGAATCTTTTAAGAAAAGGAGAAGAAGAATATGAAAAAGAAAGTTTTGGCTACCTTACTGGTGGGAGCAATGGCAGCAAGCTTATTAGCAGGCTGTGGAACAACAGTTGAGACAACAGGAAGCAGTGACACAACAACAGCTCCTGAAAAAACTCAGACAACAGAGACCGCAGAAGCAGGAGAGGCAGGCGGTTCTGATGTTTCGGCAGACATTACCTTATGGACATATCCAATCGGTGAATGGGGCAATGCAGAGACAGTTGATTCCTTAATTCAGGATTTCAACAAGGAGTATCCGGGAATCAATGTGACAGTGGAATATCTTGATTACACAAACGGTGATGATCAGGTAAATACAGCGATCGAAGGTGGACAGGCTCCAGACCTTATCATGGAAGGACCGGAACGTCTGGTTGCAAACTGGGGAGCAAAAGGATTGATGGTTGACTTATCCGATATCCTGGACGACACAGATAAATCTGAAATTTATGAATCTGTATTATCCGCATGTGTGAACAAAGAGGGAGCTACTTATGAATATCCGCTTTGTATGACAGCACATTGTATGGCAATCAACAAAACAGTATTTGAGGAAGCTGACGCTATGCAGTATGTAGACGCTGAGAACCATACATGGACAACAGATGATTTCTTCAAAGCAATGGATGCTGTTTATGCTCACACAGGTCAGACCGTAGGTGCTGTTTACTGTAGTGGTCAGGGTGGTGACCAGGGAACAAGAGCCCTCATCAACAACCTTTACGGTGGAACATTCACAGACGCAGATCACACAAAATATACAGCAGATTCCGCTGAGAACGTAAAAGCAATCCAGGCACTTGTTGATTCCAAAGCAATCGGATTTGATGCTTCTATCGCAGGTGGTGACGAGATCAACTTATTCCGTCAGGGTGTTTTAAATGTAGCATTCTGCTGGAACATTGCACAGCAGTTAAACGCTGACAACAACGATGCAGGACTTACAAACGATGGCGATGAGATCCTTTTCATGGCATTCCCATCTGAGAAAGCAACAGACACAAAACTTTGTGGCGGTATCTGGGGATTTGGTGTATTTGATAACAAAGATGCAAACAAGATCGAAGCATCTAAACTCTTTATTAAATACATGGCAGACAGTGCAGAAGGAACACCAGACGCAGTTCTTTCTTCTACATACTTCCCGGTACGTGATACTGTAGAAGGCAAAGATTTAACAGGTCTTTATGGTGATGTTCAGACAATGAGCGATTACAGTACATTAATGCAGTACCTTGGTGACTACTATCAGGTAACTCCAGGCTGGGCAGAAGCTCGTACAGCTTGGTGGAATATGCTTCAGCAGGTTGGAAGCGGCGCTGATGTCCAGACAGCAGTTGATGAGTTCGTTGGAACAGCAAACGCAGCAGCAGCTAACTAAGCAGTTCGTATAGCAACTAAATAAATGATAAGTGGAATCCCCTCCTCGCAGGAATACCGGAGGAGGGGATTTTTAGCCAAAAAGTTATGGAAAGGATGGTGTTTTCTTTGAAATCAGCAGTAAAACCATCAAAGCGCAGCCGTGTATTGGTAAGAAAAGAAACGACCGCTGCATATCTTTTTTTACTTCCTAGTTTGATTTTCTTTCTGGGATTTGTAATTTTTCCAATTGTATTATGTGTGTGGACCAGTTTTTTTGATTCAACAATGAACTCTGCGGATGTTTTTGTTGGACTTGCAAACTATAAAGAATTATTTCAGGATAAAGTTTTCCTTGGGGCGTTGAAGAACACTCTTATTATCGTAGTGGTTTCCGTTCCGATCACATGTGTTTTTTCATTATGGGTATCTTCCGTGATCGTAGATCTGAAAGGATGGGCAACCTCCTTATTCAGAATTGTATTTTATCTTCCGGTTGTAACTGGTTCCGTAGCAGTTACCGTTGTATGGAAGTGGATGTTTAACAATTACTATGGAATTTTCAATTACCTTGGTACAAAGACAGGGATCATCGACCAGAACATCAACTGGCTGGGTGATGAGCGTTATGCACTTGCATGTATCATACTGATTTTGCTTACAACTTCCGTTGGCCAGCCAATCGTACTTTATGTATCTGCACTTGGTAATGTGGATGCATCCTTGGTGGAAGCGGCAAATGTAGATGGAGCTACAAGCCTTCAGGCTTTCTGGAAGATCAAGTGGCCACAGATTATGCCGACCACATTATATATTGTTGTTATTACAACGATCAACAGTTTCCAGTGTTTTGCACTGATCCAGCTGCTGACATCCGGTGGACCAAACCACAGTACAGACACGATCATGTATTACATCTATTATTCCGCATTTAAACTGTACCGTTACGGATACGGTGATGCAATGGGCGTTGTCCTTGCAATTATGATTGCAATCCTGTCCGCAATCCAGTTTAAACTTGGAAATTCGAATGATTAGGAGGAGGGTTACAGATATGGAAAACAAAAATAGTACAAAACATCCTTCTGCATACAAGATCATCAGCATTGTTGTAATTGTGATACTGGCAATATTATTTACCTTCCCATTATATTGGATTATCACAGGTTCCTTTAAGACAAACGCAGCGATCAACTCCACAACGCCGATCTGGTGGCCAAAAGAGTGGACACTGGCGAACTATCAGAAATTATTCAGTCGCCAGACCGCACCGCTGTTCCAGTTCAATATTCCATTCAGCAGCCTGATCACAGGAAGCAGGGATTTGAAACTGACACTGACAGGACCGACGGTACCGGCTGCAGTCCGCTGGCTGATCAATACCGTATTCATGGCGATCATGTCCATGATCCTTACCTGTATCACAGCATCCATGGCAGGATATGCGCTTGCAAAGAAGAGATTTGTGGGACGGCAGTTCCTTTTTACACTGATCGTATGCGCAATGGCATTACCAAAACAGGTTATTTTGATCCCATTACTTCGTGAGATGTCAAGTCTGAATTTATATAATACGATCTGGGCGGTTATTTTCCCAATCGTAGGATGGCCGTTTGGTGTGTTCCTGATGAAACAGTTCTCAGAGGGTGTGCCTTCTGAAATGCTGGAGGCAGCGCAGATCGATGGAGCGAGTGAGGCAAAGACATTTTTGCAGATTGTAGTACCGATGATCAAACCGGGTATCGGAGCACTGGCGATTTTTACATTCATCAACAGCTGGAATGATTACTTCATGCAGTTGATCATGTTATCAAGCACAAGCAATCTGACGATTTCCCTTGGTATTGCCAAGTTACAGGCTGAAAATGCCACAGATTTCGGTCTGATCATGGCTGGTGCGGCACTGGCAGCCCTGCCGATCATCATCGTGTTCCTGTTATTCCAGAAATACTTTACAAAAGGAATTACAATGGGAGCTGTAAAAGGCTGACAAACTATCCTTCTTGTTTAAGAAGGGCGGTATAAAAAATAGGACAAAAATCTAACAGAGGAGTGAAGATAAAATGAAAGATATTACAAAATATCAGGGAGTCATTCCAGCATTTTATGCCTGCTATGACGAAAAAGGAGAAATTTCAACAGAGGGTGTCAAAGCATTGACACGCCACCTGATCTCAAAAGGGGTAAAGGGTGTATACGTTGGCGGTTCATCTGGTGAATGTATTTACCAGCATGTGGACGAGCGTAAAAAAGTGTTGGAAGCAGTTATGGAAGAAGCAAAAGGAAAACTGACCGTCATTGTACATGTAGGATGCAACAATACCGCAGATAGTGTGGAACTTGCGGCACATGCACAGAGCGTTGGAGCAGATGCGATCGCTTCGATTCCACCAATTTATTTCCATTTACCGGAGTATGCAATCGCAGAATACTGGAATGCAATGAGTGCAGCAGCGCCGGATCTTGATTTTGTTATTTACAATATTCCGCAGCTTGCAGGAACGGCATTATCCATGAACCTGTTAAAAGAAATGCTGAAGAATCCGAATGTGATCGCAGTGAAGAACTCTTCCATGCCGACACAGGATATCCAGATGTTTAAGGCAGAAGGTGTCAAAGAGCGTGGCGAAAATGGATTTGTTGTATTCAACGGACCGGACGAACAGTTCGTATCCGGACGTGCGATCGGTGCAGACGGAGGAATCGGTGGAACATATGCAGTTATGCCGGAATTATTTGTAAAAATGGATCAGCTCATCCGCGAGAATAATATTGCAGAGGCAATGAAGATCCAGTACAAAGCAGATGCGATCATCTACAAGATGTGCGAGGCAAAAGGAAATCTTTACGCAGTCATGAAAGAGATTTTACACAGAATGTATGGCTTAGAACTTGGAAGCGTCAGATTGCCGCTTGCACCTTTAGCACCGGAAGATGAGGCTGTTGTTGTTGAGGCTCAGAAGATGATCGAGGCAGCGATCAAAGAATTATAATAAGAGAAATACATACAGAAATATGCCGGGGTGTACGCACTGCTTCGGCTTATTTCTGTATCTGCAGAAAAAATGATGCAGCTGCCAATGTACGGATTTAAAATTAAGAATAAGATTTACAGAACAATTTCGGGAGGAGATACAAAATGGTTACAGACAGCTTACAGAATCTGGAGCAGTATCGTGGTTTACATAAAAATATGGATACCGTCATTGATTTTTTGAAAAAATGTGATCTGACTGCACTTCCAGACGGAAAAACGGTGATTGACGGAGAACGGGTTTTTGTCAATGTCATGGAGGCAGACCTTCGGAAGGCAGAAGGTGCGGAGTATGAATATCATAAACGTTATGCAGATCTGCAGATCGATATCAGTGGAAGTGAATACTGGGAGTGGACAGACAAGGCAGAATTTACAGATACATTTCAGGAAGCTTCGGACTGCGGACTTGCAGCAGGCAGAAGCAGATGTGGCGGAACGCTGGGGGACGGAAGCTTTGCTTTATTCCTGCCGGAAGAATTTCATAAACCAAGCTGCAAAAACGGATCACACACACATGTGAGAAAAGCAGTTGTTAAAATTGAGATGTAATTGCAGGAGGAAAATAAAATGGATAAACAGGTATTATTTGATCAGATAAAAGGCGGATTGATCGTTTCCTGCCAGGCATTGGAGCATGAGCCTTTGTATACAAAAGAAGGAGGCGTTATGCCTTTGATGGCAAAAGCCGCAGCACAGTCCGGTGCAGTCGGAATCCGTGCAAATACGGTTCGTGACATCACACAGATCAAAGAAGCAGTAGACCTTCCGGTCATCGGTATCATTAAAAAAGACTATGAGGGAACACCGATGTACATCACGGTTACCATGAAAGAAGTGGATGAGCTGGTGGCATGCGGTGTGGATATCCTTGCGGTACAGGGAACAAGCGCATTAAGACCGGATGGAAGCACGGCAGCACAGTTTATCGAGGCAATCAAGGCAAAATATCCGGAGCAGCTTGTGATGGCAGACTGTGCAACCATCGAGGAAGGAATCGCATGTGCCAATGCCGGAGCCGATTTTGTCGGCACGACCATGCGCGGATATACACCGGAGACACAGGGCTGTGATGACATTGATTTTGGTTTCATCCATGAACTTTCCGAAAAATGCCCGGCAAAGATCATCGCAGAGGGACATATCCACTATCCGGAGCAGGCAAAGAAGGCACTGGAGGCAGGAGCTTTTGCACTGGTAGTCGGCGGTGCGATCACAAGACCGGCGGAGATCACGGCAAGATTCGTGGCAGCGATCGAAAAATAAAAAAGGAGAAATTATGAGAATTGTGGCTGTGGATATCGGGGGAACAATGATCAAGTCCGGCCTCTGGAACGGAGAGACATTCGTGGAGCTGCGTGAGACAGAGACGCGTGCATCGGAAGGCGGAGCGGCACTGATGGAGCGTGTCAAAGGACTAATCCATTCCTATCACGATTTTGAAGCGATCGGGATCAGCACTGCCGGGGAAGTGAATACGGAAGATGGAAGCATTTTTTATGCGAACAGCAATATTCCGGGATACACAGGCATGCCGGTAAAGCAGATCATGGAAGAGGAATTTTGTGTGCCTGCCGCAGTGGAGAATGACGTCAATGCGGCGGCTCTTGGCGAACTCCGTTCAGGAGCAGGCACTGGATGCGATGATTTTTTATGTCTGACCTATGGAACAGGTGTCGGCGGAAGCATTGTGATGAACGGAAACGTTTACCCGGGGGCTTCTTTTTCTGCCGGAAGCTTTGGCGGAATGGTGATCCATCCGGAAGAAAAGGCGGGAACGGACAGTCTGGAGGGCTGTTATGAGCGGTGCGCTTCCACGACCGGACTGGTCAGACGTGTAAAAAAAGTCGATGGATCTCTGGATAACGGCAAAAAAATATTTGCGGCAAAGGACAGACCGGAGATCAAAGAGCAGATTGATGCGTGGATCGACGATATCTGCACAGGTCTTGTAACGCTATGCTGTATTTTCAATCCATTCAGGATCATTCTTGGAGGAGGCATCATGGCGCAGGAGTATGTGCTTTCGGAGGTAAACCGGAAGGTGAAAGCGCAGATCGCACCGGGACTTCGGATCGTGGAGATCGTTCCTGCAAAGCTTGCAAACACGGCGGGCATGATGGGAGCGGTCAGCCTTGCGGAAAAGTTACTTGCGCAGTAAGATGATCGTGTACAATATATCTGTTTGGAAAAAGATTTTTTAGATGACAGCACAGGGAGGATGAGACAATGAATCAGAAAAATATATTATGTTTTGGAGATTCCAACACTCATGGATATAATTCCAAAACCGGAGGACGTTTCACAGTAGAGGAACGCTGGACAAAACTTTTACAGAGAAAGTTAGGCGATGATTACTATGTGATCGAGGAGGGCTTAAGTGGACGGACCACGTCTTTTGACGATCCTGTTTTTGAAGGATTGAGCGGATTGAATGCGATTTACCCGTGCATGATGACACATGAGCCTCTCGACCTTGTGATTATTATGCTTGGTACAAATGATACAAAAGACCGGTTTAATGCAAATGGATTTATTATCGGAAAAGGTCTGGAGCGCCTGACACAGAAAGCGATCGACACGCATGCTGCATGGCGTAATAAACCGAATATTCTGCTGGTAGCCCCACCGCCAATCCACCCGGATTATGCAAAAACAGCTGTTGCAGGAGAGATGGGTGACAAATGCGTGGAGCGTTCCAGAGCACTTGCCAAAGAATTTAAGGATGTTGCAGACCGGTTAGGATGTCATTTTATAGATGCCGGTTCCATACCGGGCATTGAGATGTATCCTTATGACTGGATGCACTTAAGCCTTGACAGCCACAGGATTTTTGCAGAGTATCTGGCAGAGTATCTGCCGAAGATTGTGTGATAGATGTTCTATTTTGGATAATAACCGGATCATCAGGACAAAATATATAATTGAAAGAATAGAAATGGTTTCATGAGAATTTTCATGAAACCATTTTGTCTTGCGTACAGAACAATAATTTGACAATATTGTCTTATATACAGAACAATAATATATCGATATTGTCTTATACACAGAACAGAAATATATCAATATTGTCTTGCACACAGAACAAAAATATATTAATATTGTCTTATACACAGAACGAAATAATGGTAAAATTGTCTTACAGACAGAAAGGAGTGCCGTATGAACAGAGATTATTTAAAGCAGATTATGATTGACCAAAAGGAAACTTATTTAAATAATCCAATGATAAAGAGAGACTATCCATTGGAAGACAATGTAAATTATTGCTTTGTTGGAATTAGAAGAACTGGAAAATCCTATATGATGTATCAGCAGATTAAGCATTTGCAGGAAAATGGAATTCCTCTCAAACAGATTGTTTATGTAAATTTTGAAGATGAAAGACTTTTGGAACTGTCAGCAGACGATCTGAACCTGATCCTGGAAATCGGACTCGAAATGTCTGGCGCGGACAATAAACCATATCTTTTTTTGGATGAGATTCAAAACGTGGAAGGCTGGGAAAAGTTTGTCCGCCGGATAGCAGACATGAAATATAGAATTCATATTACTGGAAGCAACAGCAAGATGCTAAGCAGTGAAATTGCATCTACACTTGGCGGTAGATTTATGATAGTAGATATATATCCATATTCGTTCCCGGAATATCTGGCTGCACAGGGGAAGGATAAAAATTATCTGGAAGTGCTCAGCACAAAAGACAGGGCAGAAGTAGTTGGAATGTGTGATCAGTATGTAAAATACGGTGCTTTTCCGGAATTGGTCGATATCAGAAACAAGCGGGAATATTTAAATAGCATTTACCAGACCATTTATCTGGGAGATATTATAACCAGAAATAAAATAACTAATGATTTTGCAGTAAGATTGATTTTGAAGAAGATTGCGGAATCAGTTACAAAACCATTGTCCTTTAACAGGCTGAGCAACATCTTAAAGAGTGCAGGAGCAGTACTCGGAAAGCAGACAGTGATTAATTATGTCGGTTATATGATGGACTCTTATATGTTGTTCACATTGCAAAATTATGCGGCAAAGCTGGTGGAAAAAGAGACTTCGCCAAAATATTATTTTATGGATACCGGCTTGTTAGGGCTTATGCTTATGGATTGCAGTTCAGCGCAGTTGGAAAACCTGGTCGCAATAGAACTGATTCGACGTTATGGACGGGAAAATGTATTTTATTTTGAAAAAAACGTTGAAATTGATTTTTATGTTCCAGAAGAAAAACTTGCAATTCAGGTAAGCCTGCAGGTCTTAGACCAGATAGATACAAGGGAACGGGAAATCGGAGCATTTGTAAAATTAAAAAACTTTATTGGTGATGCAACCTGCTTACTGATTACAAATAGTGAAGAGGAAGAACTTGACTATGAAGGAGTTCACGTAAGCGTTGTTCCGGTCTGGAAGTGGCTATTGCAGAATAGAAAACAGGATATATAAAATTATGTAAAAAATAAAACGGCAGATGTATTGGAATTACATCTGTCGTTTTATCATGAGCTTACAATAACCTGTAAATAATAATTGCAATCACAATCCCCAGAATACCGGCTACTGTGATATCAACCGTAAATCCAAATGTGAGAACTAAAATTCCAAGATCTAACACCATCGGATTGACAAATCCAAAACTCTGACCGTAACTAAGCCAGCTTAAAGCAGGAACGCCCGCACATAACTTTCCGATAAGACCGCCTAACACGACACCGACAAGGATCAGAAGTACTAATGCCCAGTTATTTTTTCCTAATACACCTCTGCTCATATTCCATTTCTCCTGAGTTCATTATTTTAAGTAATCACTGATACGTAAAATACTATCCATATTATAAAATAGATTCTGAAATTAAGATATATTTTTTTGCAAATTTATTTATGTCCCTGTCTGTAGCGGATGAATGATAGCACGGCAAAAAGCAGGATCACACCGGCTGCCATTGTGAGAAATACGTTCTTTGTGAATCCGGCAACCAGATAGGCGGCCACGCAGCAGCCACCGACCGTCAGAGCGTAAGGAAGCTGTGTGGATACATGGTCTACATGGTGGCATTGTGCACCGGCGGAGGCCATGATCGTTGTGTCGGAGATCGGTGACATGTGATCTCCGCAGACAGAACCGGCAAGGGAAGCGGCAATACAGACAACGAGCATCGGATCTGTTTCCGGAAACATAGCGGTAACGATCGGAATTAAAATGCCAAACGTTCCCCAGGAAGTACCGGTTGCAAAAGCAAGTCCGCTTCCAACCAGAAATAATATAGCCGGGAAAAGTGAGGTTGCAGTCATATTGCCGGAGAGCATGCTGCTCACAAAGGCGCCGGCTTCTAATTTTGTACTGCAGAAACCGCCTAACGTCCAGGCCAGAACAAGGATCAGGATCGCAGAAACCATCATCTTAAATCCCTGCGGAATACACTCGGCAAATTCACTGAATGTGATCACGCGGCGTGGCAGGTACAGCAAAAACACAAAGACTAATGTAATGAAGGAACCCATCACAAGTCCCATGGATGCATCGCAGTTTGCAAAAGCGTTGATGAAGCTCTCGCCCTCGAAGAATCCACCTGTATAAATCATGCAGATAATGCAGCTCGCAATCAGGAAAATGACCGGAAGAACAAGGTCGATCACCTTTCCTTTTGCGGAAATAATATTTTCTTTTACATTTTCATAATCATTTTTGCCGGAGAAAAGATCACCTTTTGCAGCATTTTCCTCAAACTTTTTCATCGGACCATAATCAAGGCCGGTCACACCCATAAAAATCACCATCAGAATGGTAAGCCATGCATACAGGTTAAACGGGATTGTCTGCAAAAACAGAGAGAAACCATCTCCGTTTGTGTATCCGGTGACTGCGGCAGCCCAGCTTGAGATCGGTGCGATAATGCAGATCGGAGCTGCAGTTGCGTCAATGATATAAGCCAGTTTCGCACGGGAAATCTTCTGCTTGTCCGTGACAGGACGCATGACATTTCCAACGGTCAGACAGTTGAAATAATCATCGACAAAGATCACGACACCGAGCGCAAATGTGGAAAGCAGTGCGCCGGATCTGGTCTTGATCTTACTACCTGCCCATTTTCCGTAAGCGGCAGAACCGCCGGCTCTTGTCATCAATGCAACAATAATGCCAAGAAATACGAGGAAAATCAGAATGCCGACGTTCCACGAATCCCCAAGCTTTTCCATCATAACTTCAAAAATTGCCTCGATCGTTCCAACCGGACTGAAATTTGTATATAAAAGAGCTCCGGTTACGACACCGATAAATAACGACATATAAACTTCCTTTGTGATCAGCGCAAGCACAATGGCGATCACCGGCGGAAGCAGCGCCCAGACAGTACCAACAAAATCCATAATTCCTCCTTGTTTTTTCGAAGAAAAAATCCGAGTCCCATTGGACGAGGAGAGGATTTTTCCTCCTTGTTTTGCGAAGCAAAAACTCCGAAGCGTTGCCCCGGAGCCAATATTCTATAATAAGTATATATGATTTTGTGTGAAAAGGAAACAAAAATTTGCTCTAATTGATAAAAAATACAAAAGTTTAGTAAAAATATACAAAATGAAGGTCTGCAATTCTACAGATCATCAGACTGTCCGCAAGGTATCGGATAGACAGATTTCATTCCGGTAGAGATCAGTTTGCTGATAAGTCTTGCCATCTCCTCCGGCGTCTCCTTTTTGCCATGAGCCAGCCATGACTCGATCAGACCGGAGCAGCCGGAAACGAGAAAATTGCTGAAATATTCATAAGTTGGCAGAAAATCAGCTGAATGATGCGCAACCATCCATTCGTGTATGTATTGGTGTTCAAACAATTTCTTAATCTTGACAGAAAAAGAAATATCGCCATTGGGACTCAGCAGTGCACAGCACAGATTAGAGTTTTGGTCAATGATCTGAAAAATTTCGACAAACAGCGGATAAGGAAAATCCGGAGTATGATCCGGGTGATAATTTTTGAAGACCTGCTCAAACTGTTCTAAAAGCTCCTGCTCGGTCTGCTCCAACATATCATAAATATCTTTGTAGTGCAGGTAAAAAGTGCCGCGGTTGATGTCAACAGACTCGCACAATTCTTTTACGGTGATATCCTTGATACTTTTTTTCAGCATAAGGGAGGTGAGTGCGTGTACAAGCAGATAGCGGGTACGCTTGATGCGGCGGTCAGTTTTTGCTTCCATATATAATGTGAGATCCTTTCATATAAAATGTGATGTTATCGTCTGGTATTTTTTTCTGGAGTTATGATTAAAAATTTATAATCCTAAAAATTTTCTGAAATAATCAACACGATGTACATAATATGTCAATTAACAAACAGTTTTGAAAAATATGTTTATTGAGTAAACCAGATGCCCTTATTATAATAATGCAATATAAAATAATCAACACAATGTTAAGTATAGTGAAATGGATCAGCGGTAAAACAACTGCTGTTTTGCTGTGTAAGAAAAATGATTCAGATGTAACATGAAAGAGGATGAATATGGAAGAAAAACAGGAAAAAGAAAAAGGGAATTTCTGGCTTACCGTCGCTTCCTTTATTGTAAATAAGCGGAAAGCAATCGAAATTCTGTTTGTTTTGGCAATGATTTACAGTGTTCTTTCTATTAATAAGGTGCAGGTCAATCAGGATATCACATCCTATCTGCCGGCAGACAGTGAAACGAGGATCGGGCTGTCACTGATGGAGGAGCAGTTCACAACTTATGGCAGTGCCAAAGTCATGGTCTCGAATATCACCTATGCGCAGGCAGAAGATCTGGTTGACGATCTGGAAAATATTGAGGGCGTGAAGCAGATTGAATTTGATGATTCTAAGGATCATTTTACAGGTGCGGATGCGCTGTTTAGTGTGACGTTTGACGGAACGGAGGATGAACAGATCAGCAAAGATGCGCTTGAGGAAGTAAAAGAGACACTGGATGGTTATGATGTCTATGTTTCTTCCTCTGTCGGTGAGGAGGAGCGCAGTGCAGAGTCTCTTTCGCAGGATATGAATATTATTCTTGTGCTGGCGGTTGTTATCATTGTTGCGGTGTTGATGCTCTCCACAAAAGCATATCTGCAGATCCCGGTATTACTGATCACATTTGGCGTGGCAGCTGTTTTAAACATGGGTACAAACTACTGGTTTGGAACGATCTCCTCTGTCACAAATTCCATTGCTGTCGTGCTTCAGCTGGCACTGGCAATCGATTATGCCATTATTTTGTGTGACCGTTTCATGGAAGAACATGAGACGCTGGATGCAGAGGAAGCGGTGAAAGTGGCACTCTCCAAGGCGATCCCGGAAATCAGCTCGTCCTCCCTTACCACGATTTCCGGCATGGTTGCGATGATGTTTATGCAGTTCCGGCTGGGCTACGATATGGGTATCATTCTGGTAAAAGCGATCATACTCAGCCTGATTTCCGTTTTCTTCCTAATGCCGGGCGTGCTTTTGATTTTTGCAAAAGGAATTGATAAAACCCATCACAAATGCTATGTACCAAAAATTACATTTGTAGGTAAATTTGCAAATCTGACCAAATACATCATTCCGCCGGTTTTTATCGTGTTTCTGGTATTTGCATTTTGGGAATCTAATCACTGCCAGTATATATATGACACGAATTCCATTGTAAGCGCGAAAAAGAGTGAATCGAAAATTGCAAGTGAAAAAATTGAGAATACCTTTGGTGCCAGCAATCAGTTGGTTGTCATGGTTCCAAAAGGGGATTATGATTCCGAGAAAAAGGTATTGGGAAAAATTGAAAAACTGGATTATGTAAACTCGGCATTGGGACTTGCAAATGTGGCGATCAATGATGATTATATGCTGACGGATAAGCTGAACCCAAGACAGTTTGCAGAGTTGACGGATCTGGATGTAGAAGTTGTACAGATTTTGTATACAGCATATGCATACAATGAGGAGCAGTATGGTCCGGTATTTACCGGCATTGATGATTATGAGGTGCCGATCATTGATATGTTCCTGTTCCTGTATGACCAGTATCAGGAAGGATATGTGACATTAGATGCAGATCTTGACGATCAGCTTACGTCCTTATATGACACGCTGCATGATGCGCAATTACAGCTGCAGGGAGATGACTATTCCAGATTTGTATTAGATCTGTCACTTCCGGCGGAAGGACAGGAAACCTACGATGCGATGGATGAGATCCGGGGTATTGCAGCGAAATATTTTGGAAAAGACAATGTCATTCTGGTAGGAAACTCCACGAGTGACCATGATCTGGAATCTTCCTTTGCATCGGATAATATCGTGATCAGCGTATTGACGGCACTATTTGTTATGATCATCCTGTTTTTCACGTTCCAGTCAGCAGGGCTTCCGGTGCTTCTGGTACTCACTATACAGGGAAGTATCTGGATCAACTTTGCAGTTCCGGCAATGAGAGGACAGACAATATTCTTTATTGCGTACCTGATCGTGTCTGCAATTCAGATGGGTGCAACGATCGACTATGCAATCGTTATTTCCAGCAGATACATGGATCTGAAACAGAGAATGCCGATCAAAGATGCGATTACTGAATCCTTAAATCAGGCATTTCCAACTATTTTTACTTCCGGAACGATTTTGACCTGTGCAGGATTTTTGATCGGTGAGATTGCATCCGATCCGACGGTTGCCTCCATTGGTGTGGCTTTGGGACGCGGTACGTTAATATCCATTATTCTGGTTCTTTTTGTGCTGCCGCAGATCCTGCTGTTTGGTGATTTTATCATTGAGAAGACAGCCCTTGCCATGAATATTTCACGTCCTCAGAAGGAGATTGTCGGCAGAGTGAGGGTGACCGGACATGTAAAAGGTTATGTACAGGGAGAGATTGATGCAGATGTTTCCGGTGTATTCCAGGGACAGATGAAAGTGTCGTTAGATTCGCACATACCGGGCAGACATGGAGAAGTCACACATGACGATACACAAAATCCAATGCTGCCGGGAATGACGCAGGATGAAAATGTGGCTGCAGAATCAGAGACAGCCGCAAAGGAAGAGCAGGAGGAGAAAAAGTCATGAAAAAGATGAGAATGAAAGTACTTGCCCTGTGTTTTTCCATGACACTGACCGTTTCTGCTCTGGCAGGAAACGGACGGTTGACCATACAGGCTGCCACCTCACAGGAAAGCAGTGGTACAAAAGAAACCACAGAAAAAGACAGCACAACCAGTGCGGATACGGCAGAAAATAAAAATCAGATCATCGAAATTGCCGATGAAAAGGCATTTGAAGAATTTTTACAGAACTGTCAGTATGACAGCTGGAGTGTTGGAAAAACGGTAAAACTTACCCATAATATTGATCTTTCGAAGGTTGATTTCAATGGTGTTGCATATTTCTCTGGGGATTTTGAGGGCGGCGGTCACACGATCAGTAATGTGAAGCTGCAGGTAAAAGGCTCGGATCACGGATTTTTCCGTTATCTGGGTAAAAGCGCAGTTGTGAATGATCTGAAGATCTCCGGTAAGATCACTTCAGAGGGAAGCTGTAAAAATATTGGCGGAATTGCCGGTGTGAACTATGGTACGATCGGGAACTGTTCCTTTGAAGGAACTGTCAATGGAAAAACAGCAGTCGGAGCGATCGCAGGGATCAACAAACCGACCGGAAAAATTGTAAACTGCAGGAGCAATGCAACAGTGACAGCCACCAATCAGACCGGAGGAATCGTTGGAAATAACGAAGGACTTGTGTCAGAGTGTACATCGGAGTGCAGCATCAATACAGATGAGCTGAAAACCACGATGGATATTGGAGGCGTTGACATTGGTACATTAAATCTCACAGGGCGTGTAATAGACCGGAATGATATGGGCGGAATTGTGGGTGTTTCGACTGGAATTGTCAGTGAATGCATCAATCAGGGAAAAATCGGTTTTGCACACACGGGTTATAACGTGGGTGGAATTGCCGGACGCCAGAGTGGAAAAGTCATCGACTGCCACAATGAAGGGGAAATCTACGGACGAAAAGATGTAGGAGGAATTGTCGGTCAGGCGGAGCCGTATATAGAATCGGAGTATCTGGATGATAAGGTAAATCAGGTGCAGGATTCGGTCAGTTCCATCAACACGACCTTAAGCAACATTGCTTCGACCATGAGTGATACCTCCACAGCAGCAAAGACCTATGTGGACAATCTGTCGGAGCAGTACGATAATTCTTCGAAAACTTTGTCGGAATCTCTGGGTTCCCTCTCAGATTCCATCGGGGAATCAAACCCGGAAGCGCAGCAGTACATGAATAATATTCATAATTCTCTGGATAAAATAGATAGTATCCAGGGAAACAATCATATTTTAAACAAAGAACAGGCAGAGGCGGTTACAAAAGAATGGCAGAATATCAACAGTAATCTGTCCAACATTCGTGGAACAATCTCCGATTCCAATAAAACGGCAGAAGATTTTGTGGATGATATTTCCAATCAGATAAAAGAAAAAGATACGGACGGCGATATTGATAAGCTGACGAACACAGTGGATGATGGAATCCAGTCTGTCACAAATGATGTGCAGAAGATTAGTAAGCAGATCAAAAGCATTCAGAATACGGTCGGAGATACGCTTTCTGTGGTGACAGGGGATGAGGAGTATATGGAAGATATCTCGTCCGCAGCCAGCGCAAAAGATACAGATGGTGTTGTTTCAGGAAGTGTAAACCGCGGAATGGTCAATGGCGATCTTAATGTGGGTGGAATTGTCGGAACGATGAACATTGAATATGATCTCGATCCGGAGTTTGATCCTGATCTTACAGATTCTACGGACATTACACTCCGTTCTACCGTGAATAATGTTGTCATCCGCTGTAGCAACTATGGGGAAGTGACTTCAAAGAAAAACAGTGTCGGTGGTATTACCGGATTAGAAGAACTTGGACTGGTCTATGGAAGTGAAAGTTATGGCTCTGTGAAATCTGATACGGGGGATTATGCCGGAGGCATTGCAGGAAACAGTGTCAGTGCAATCGCCAACAGTTACAGTCTCTGTAATATAAATGCAAAGGATTATGTCGGAGGCATTGTCGGAAGCGGATATACCGTGAAAAACTGTGTTTCTGCATCTACGATCACAAGTGATGGGGAAGGTCTGGGAAGCATCGCAGGAACTGTGTCTGAAGAGGGCGAGGTAAAAGGTAACATTTTTGTGGGCGATGACCTTGATGGAATTGACAATATCAACTATGCTGGGATTGCAGATGAAAAAAGTTATGAAGAGGTCATGAAACTTGAGAATATTCCGGAAGGATTCCATAAAGTGAAGATAACTTTCCGGGCAGAAGATAATGTGGATATTGTAAAGACAATCGTATATAATGGAAGCTTCAGTGAATCTGATCTTCCACAGATTCCGGAAAAAGATGGTTACTATGCAGTCTGGCCGGAGGATCTGGTTGGAAAACCAATGACGGAAAATAAAACGGTGGAGGCAGAGTACAGCCGTTGGACAGAGAGTATCGTGGGATTGGAAGTGATAAACGGCGCAAAAACAGAAGATACAGCTAGTGAAAGTTCCGATACAGAAAATGAAAAAGCAGTTTTTCTTCTGGAAGGGAAATTCTATGATGACACTTCCATCCAGATGGCAGAGTGTGACACAGATCTGCCGGACGGAGATGTCGTGTATGCTTACGACTGGAGTCTTGAACACCTGCATGACAAAATATATGATACAGTAAAAGCACATTTTTATGTGCCGGACACTTCAGGAAAAAATGAGATCTGGTACAGAGAAACAGGCAGCGATGCATGGACATTGGCAGAAACCGCAGAGGATGGCAGTTACCTTGTGGCAGACATTCCATATGAGGCAGCGTTTGCACTGGTACATGCGGCGGCAGATCACACCTTGTACTATGCCGGCGGCGGTGCAGCGGTTGTATTGCTTTTGATCGTACTGATCATAAGAAAACGCCGGAAGCGTGCACAGAAAAAATAAAATGATTTGATAACACAGAGAGGCAGTTATGATATTTGAGACACATGCACATTATGATGATGAAAGTTTTAACGATGACCGTGAAGCATTGATTCGTTCCCTGCCGGAAAAAGGGATCGGCAGGATCATCAATGTCGGGGCTTCGATAGAGACAACAAAGACAACTCTGGAACTTGCCGCAAAATATGATTACATTTATGCAGCGGTGGGCGTACATCCAAGTGACATCAGCGGGTTGAATGAAGAGACATTTGCCTGGTTAAAAGAGCAGGCATCTCTTCCAAAGACCGTTGCGATCGGTGAGATCGGACTGGATTATTACTGGGATAAAGAGCCAGAGGTGCAGAACGCACAGCGTTACTGGTTCAGACGGCAGATGGAACTTGCCAGGGAAACCAACCTTCCGGTAATCATCCATTCCAGAGATGCAGCAGCCGATACTATGGAAGTGATGAAAGAGGTTCACGCAGAGGAGATACCGGGTGTCATCCATTGCTATTCCTATTCTAGAGAGATGGCACAGGAATTTATCAAAATGGGTTACTACATCGGTGTCGGTGGCGTTGTCACATTCAAAAACGCAAAAAAACTGAAAGAGACAGTGGAAGCAATCCCATTGGAGCGCATTTTACTTGAGACGGACTGTCCTTACATGGCACCGGAACCGCACCGCGGCACGAGAAACGATTCTTCCAATATTCCGTTTGTGATCGCAAAAATCGCAGAATTAAAAGGAATCACAGAGGAGGAGGTCGAGCGTGTGACGGAGGAGAATGCGGGAAGGTTATTCACAAAAGTATCTTAACTCCACAGCATCCTTCCAGAAGCGTTTCGGAATATTCTGTGCCTGTAATTCGGGGTTAGTACGTGCTTCAATCGCAATGCTGTCGAAAAAGGCCAGCCACAGTTTCTGGAATCTTGCTTCATTCTCAGAATAGTTCTGAAGAAGTTCGGTATTGATGTCCGAAGCATCTACAAGCATATAATTCTTTCCGGCGCGGTGGACTGCCGCAAGCTGGTGGGTTTCATCGTAAATCATAAAATTTTCCTGCGGAAAACGATCCGTAAAATGCTCTGCTAAAATTGGCAGGACATTATTTTTGGGATGGATCGTGGAAAACAGAACGCCGTTCTGCAGTTCCGAAAAGCGCAGAAAACCTTTCAGGTGGTGGGCTTCGGAGGCTGTGGCTCTGGACAATTCAAAGACACGGTAAATATAAGGATTACTCAGTGAATCCAATACACGGGCACCCTTTGGTGAATGAAGTGCGGCAACGATCGTCTGATACACGGCATTCGCTTTGTCCATCTTCTTCTTGCCGGAAAGATCAATGGATAAAATAGCAGTAAGGATTGTCTCGTAAAAATCGTGTCCAAGCTTCCGGTTTAGCGTGGAAACAACTTTTCCGGCTTTTTCAGCGGATGGTGCGACGGTGTGGTAGTCGCAAAACAGCTCGTAATTATCCGGCTGACCGGATACCAGATAAATATCAGCGTGGGAGCATCTTTCCTGAATCTTTAATTCCCAGGCATCGTATACGCCGGTCAATATTCCGTTTGGTGTGTTTTCACAGATAAATACATGCATAATGTCCTGCTCCTGTCTTGAGAAAAATATTCAGGGAAATAAAAGTTTTACATTTATCTACGACAGCGGAAGCGGCTCCGTGGATAAGCCGGTATCGAACAGGCTCAATTGTTGATAACCGCTCTCACGGATCTCACGTGGTATCTGTGTCTTATCGCCCATCAGATTGCGGCAGATATAATCTTCTTCCAGCTTCGTGCGGTACATCATCCTGCCGGAGCAGGTGATAAAATAAAGAGCGCGTTTCAACACAACACCTATCTTCTTGAGATCAGCAAAATCGAGGGTGCTGTGGCGTCTTGCTTTTACAATGCTGCTGGCAGATTTATAGCCAATACCCGGGACACGGAGCAGTGTATCATAGTCTGCACGGTTGATCTCGACCGGGAAATATTCCAGATGCCGGATCGCCCAGTCACACTTGGGGTCGAGAAAAATGTTAAAGTCCGGCCGCTCCGGACTTAAAAGCTCGTCGGCTTTAAACTTATAATAGCGGAGCAGCCAGTCTGCCTGATACAGACGATGTTCCCGCAGGAGCGGCGGACCGCCGGGCAGTGCAGGAAGATTGCTGTTGTGGGTGACATTCACAAAGGCAGAATAGAACACTCTCTTTAAATCAAATTTCTGATACAGATTCTCGGCAATGCTCACAATCTGGTAATCGTTTTCCGGGGTTGCGCCGATGATCATCTGTGTGCTCTGTCCTGCGGGTACGAACTTCGGGGCATGCCGGTAAAGAGCAACTTCATTCTTATTTTCCGTAATACCGTTCTGAACCATGCGCATTGGCTTCAGGATAGTATTTCTCGACTTGCAGGGCGCAAGCTTTTTCAGGCTGTCTGCGGTAGGCAGTTCCAGATTGATGCTCATACGGTCAGCCAGAAAACCAGTTTTTTCAATCAGCAGAGGATCAGCGCCGGGAATCGCTTTCACATGGATGTAACCGTTAAAATGGTGCGCTGTGCGCAATTTATAAAGGGTCTGGTATAAAAGTTCCATCGTATAGTTGGGGCTTACCATAATGCCGGAACTTAAAAAAAGACCTTCAATATAATTCCGCCGGTAAAATTCCATCGTCAGTTCGCAGACTTCCTCCGGGGTAAAGGCAGCCCGCCGGACATCGGAGTTACAATTATTCTGGCAGTAAGAGCAGTTAAAAATACATTCGTTTGTAAATAAAATCTTGAGAAGGGAAACACACCGCCCATCTGCGGAAAAAGTATGACAGATCCCACAGGAAATGGAGTTGCCAAGGCCGATACCGTTACCACTGCGGTCCACACCGCTTGACGTGCAGGCGACATCGTATTTTGCAGCGTCTGAGAGAATCGTAAGTTTTTCCATCAGTGACATATTTTGCTGGATTTTCATCTGGATGTGATCTCCTCCAATCAAAGAATAGGATAGAACATATGTTCGATAAAATGAGAATACCACATTCGGAAAAAGAATGCAAGAGAAAAAGACTGCCAATTTCTGGATCCAATTTTTGGACAAAAAATTCTCTCATAATCCTGATTCCTTAGTTTTTCAGAATTATGAGAGGATGTGTCTTATGAATGGAGTTGTATTTCTTCATATTTAGCTGCAACACGTTTGCCACTAAATGCAATCCCAAAAAGTCCAATTTTTTTGATACCATGATATTCCATGTCGGTAGAATATTTTTTGCTTTGGATCTGTTGTATCGCACTTGACGCAGAATTAGCAAGTTCGGTATCTGAAAGGTTTTTTCCGGCTTTAAATTCAATAATATAGCCCAATTGGGATTTATCTTTTGGCTCAAGCTGTATATCAAAACGCCCTTCGCCGGATTCTCTGTTGGAAGAGATATAATATCTGTCTGAGAGTATTGCCAACATTCCGAAAACAGTTCCGTGATAAAAATTTTCGTTTGTAGTGTCAAAAGTACTGGCAGACTGCAAGAGATATTTTTGCAAAGTGTCAGTGAAAAGAGCAGTATCACCTGTTCGCAGAGCTAGTTCGAAATCTCGGAGCAGGGAGCCGTTAAATAAGGTATTATAATTATCCAAAATCTCTTTTTGGAAAACACTTTTTATCTCGCGGTTAGGCAGTTTAAGAGAACAAATCGGGTTGTCATTAAATTCACTGATCACACTTGTGGCACGCAGATATCCGGCGACAAGCAGAAAGCTGTAGATTGTGTCAGAGTCAGCATTTACCTCCGGGTAAATAATATCCGTATTAATAATGGATTGCACTTCTTTTCCCTGCAGTAAAAGTGAGAGACTTTCGTACACTTCTTTGTCGGAACTGCGGATCAGTTCACCAATAATTTCATTGCCGCTTGTTCGGGACCAGAAAGCCTTTGGTTTACAGTTATTGTTAAAATAATTAATCACAGACCACGGATTATATATTTCTGTATTTCCGAAGAGATAACCGTCATACCATTCTTTAATTTCTGAAAGTTTTTCTGCCATTCCATAGTAAGCTGCCATATTTGATATATCGTTTACGGTAAAACCGAAATACTCTGAGTACTTGTCATCCAAAATCGTGTTTACAACAAGATTATTTAAACCACTGAATAAACTTTCTTTTGCAATGCGGAGTATTCCAGTCAAAATGCCAAATTCCAGATTCTCATTGTCTTTTAAAGCGGAGGAGAAAAGATTCCGCATAAAACCGACAACTTCATTATAATAATGATATAAGTGTCCTTGTTGGATTGGCGTGTCGTACTCATCAATAATAATAATAACTTTCTGGTTATAATGTGTGGCAAGTAAAGAAGAAAGCTTGCCAAGAGCAAACTGATAATCGGTAGAATCAGCGACATCATTTATGAGATTGTGAATGTATTTTTTGTCGTATTCATTAATTGCTTTGCTTGATAAAAGTTCTATATGGCGAAGAAATTCTTCTTTTAAGGTAAAACACAGACTGCGGTACATATCAGTCCAGTTAGTCTGATGTGCATCTTTAAAAGACAGAAAAATGACCGGATAAGTCCCCTGAAGCTGCTTGTAAGCATCTCCGCAATTCCAGATTTTTTTATCTGAAAAATATATGGATGTATCTGTGGATGTTTTTTCAAAATAGGTTCGGATCATGTCCATGGTAAGTGTTTTCCCAAAACGGCGCGGTCTTGTGAAAAGATAAACCTTGCTGTGGTCGTCAATTATATCTTTTATGAGAAGCGTTTTGTCGACATAATAGCATTCTTTGGAAACTTCTTTATATGAAGTGATTCCAACCGGACATGGGAGTAATCTGCCGGACAAAGGTGGGGTTTGTTTGTTTCGAAGGATTTCCGGTTTTGTTGTATCAGAAGGGATCAACCAGTATCTTCCTTCTTTGTATGCACCGTTAATAAAACCGGCAGTGCAGAGCTGATTTACCCTCCGGGGAGTAATTCCCCAAAGCTGGGCAATATCTTTTGCCTTCAAAAATTTTTTATCCATTATAATGCCCTCCATTGCATATGCAATTATTCTATATTTCCTATAATATGATATTTTCGGGAAATTAACAAGAAATAAAAATATAATTTCCTGAAAACGGGAAATTAATGAGAAATAAAAACATAATTTCCCGAAAAAGGGAAATACAAGAACTAAACAGCCCGTGCAACACTGCTAAATTATAAATGCTGCGTCGTTTATTAGAAGAACTACTATAAAACCTCTGATTTTTCAAAAATTAGTTCTTTTTATAACACTTTATGTAACGCCCTGAATGTTATAGTTAGTATAACAAAAAGGATAAATATGTTTTTTTGCAGCCTTGGCAAAAGTGCAGCGAGATAAACATTAAAATGGAAGGAAGAGGTTTACACAGATGAAAAAGGAAATGATGGAAAACGCTACAGGCGTAAAATTAACCAAAAAAGCCAGCAAAAACGTGATCAGATCATTATCGGTCGGACTGGCAGCAATGATGGCATTATCTACTCCGATTGCAGCATTTGCTGAGGATGCAGATGGACAGAATAGCAGTGAAACAACACCGGAAGAGAGTACAACAACTGTAACAACACAGAAATCTGCAGCAGAACAGGTGGGAGAAGTTCAGAAAGCCGCTGAAGAAACGAGCAAAACAACAGAAGCAGCAAAGGATGCGGTAAATGCAGCAGTTGATACAACAATTGCGGATGACAGTGGCGCAGACCAGACAACAAAAGATGCAGCAGGCGTATTGGATGCTACCGCAAACGGAACATTCGAAGGCGGTACAGATGTGAATGTGGCAGAAGAAATAGTTGACAAAACAATGGATCGCATAAAAGATGCGTCAGATGCCGCAGCAGATACCGACGCAGCTCTTGATAAGGCAGATAAAAAAGCAGATGAGGCAAATACAATTGCGGATGATGCAAAGAAAGAGCAGCAGGAAGCACAAGACGCATTTGATAAAGCACAAGCCGGAATTGATTCTGCAACAGACATTGAGGATGCGAAGAATGCTTACGATCAGGCAGCTGGTATTGTAGGCGATGCACAGAAAGCGTATGAGACTGCCAAAGCAGCTTATGACAGCAAAGTAGCCGAATACAATACAGCGTTAGACGAGCTTAAGGCGGCACAGGCAGCTTATGATACAGCAGTTGCCGAAGCAAGTACCGAGGCAGCGGCAGCCGCAGCAAATCTTGCAGCAGTTCAGGAGAAAGCGAAGGCTCTTCAGGAGGCAGCAGAGGAAGCAAAAACAGCAATTCCGGAGCTTACCGATGCACAGAAAGCAGCACTTGAGATCATCGCTCTGGAAAAAGAACGTGCAGGGGATACCTCCACAAACTGGAGAAAAGAAGATGAGCTGTTCAAAGTGATCCTTAAGAATTACTACATTCCGGAACTTGCCAAGGGAGAACTTGTTGACTGCAAGTGGACCTGGAATCGGAATGATAACAAAAACTATTGTGAGGTGACATACAAAGATGTGGCAGGTGCCCCACACACCGTATATCTGAACTACAAGCTCAACGATACCCGCGATGATCTTGTTATTTTCGAGAAGGCAGAAGAAGTGGTTTCCTATGATGTGAAGGGCACAGACGGAAGCCTTGCATTCAATATCAATGCAGAGAACTTCCCGGCAGATAAGCTTCAGAATGATCAGGATACCGCAGTTTACGAGAATAACGGAGTGGTATACACAATCGTAAATATAGGTGGACAGTTCTATGTGGTCGACTCAGCTTCTAAGGACGTTGAGGTGAACAATAACTATAACAGTGAACAATATGAAACTTCCGGTGAGAAAAAGACCACCTACTCAGTGGATGAAAATGGCAAACTGGTCAAAACGGTAAAACAAAACGTTTCCGAGATCACATACACGAAAGCTGACTTATCTTCTGGTAAGACATATGACAGTGTCGAGGCAGCAGAAAAGGATCTGGCCGATAAAAAAGCAGCATTGAAAGACGGAGATAAAGATGTCGAGACGTCCATGAGCGCAACAGCGACTGCAGATGTGACCGTAAGCCAGAAAACTACATTTACGACAACTATTGATTTATCGAAAATTGTTGTTGAAATGAAAAAAATCAATAATGATAACGATAAATACGAGAAGAAAAATGCCGAGATTGCAGCAAAGGAACTTTTTGCTAAATTCACCAACAAAGAGGCGTTAGAGAACCTGCTTGGCGGCGATTATAAGATCGAAAGTATTAATACAGATAATGCAAAAGTGAATGCTGTAGATAAGTACAAAAATACTTCCGGCAGATGGGTAGACTGGGGTGCAGATTCTGCTGCTTATAAAAACGTATTTTCAGGCACGATCGTTATTACTTATTCGCAGACAGTGACTGCAAAAGCAAACGCTGTGGAATCCAAGACAAATGCTGTAAATGCAGCAGACAATACGAATCTGGAAGCGTTAAAGGATCAGGCATATGATGCTGCAAAAGCAGATGCAGAAAAACTTCTTGGAGATGCAGTTTCCCAGAATAAGAAGATTAAAGACAACCTGAAAACGGGAGAACTGCATATTAACGGTTATGAAGGCTGGAATGGAAAACATAACTCCAACGTAGCAATCAAAATCCATTATGCCGATGACACATTCACAGAGGGAGAGAAGACAACGGATCAGGCAGTTGTTGACGAGAAGAACAGCTCCACAACCTTATCCGTTTCCTACACCGGAACTTATCAGCAGAAAAATTCCAAAGATCTTGGTGCGCAGACCGTGGAAACACAGAAATACAATCAGACTGCCAAGGCAGAGGAAAAAACAGCTTATACAAGCAACAAATATTATGATGAATATAAGAAAACAGGAGAAATCAATGAAGGAATCTGGCTCACCGGAAAAGATGATAATCGTTTCCCGGGACATGAAAGCTTAAAGAGCTTCTATGATTTCAAAGATGCAGCATTAAAAGCGGAGGCTGAAAGAGCAGAGAAAGTAGCAAAAGCGGATGCGATCATTGACGCAGCAAAGAATGCGGTGGAAAAAGTTGATAAAGCAAAAGCAGATGCGGACAGCTTAAAGGATAAGCTTACAGCACTTCTTGCAAGCCAGAACTACACAGCAGATCAGGTAAAAGAGTTAGAGGGACAGATCAGCGCGGCAGAGATAAAATTAAAAGAGGCAGAGGACATGGCAAAAGACCTGACAGATAAGTTAGGAATTGCAGGAGAAACACTGGCTGATAAGATCACAGAACTCACCCCTGCACCGGCTCCGGGCGAAGGCGGTTCCACAACGACACCGGGCGGCACAACTAGCCCATCCGGCACTGAGACCACACCGGGCGGCGCAGCCACAACACCTGCAGGCACTGTAACTACAGCAGCGGCTCCGGCAAGTGCAGTCACAACCGTTACAACAGCCACAGCAGCTGCAGCACCGGTTGAGATCGCAGAGACACCGGTAGCGCTTGCAGCAGCTGCAATACCGGCGGCAGCAACGAGAACAGCAGTGGCTGCAAATGCCAATGCCGCAGCTGATGTAGATACAGATGCGGACGCTGACACAGATGTGACAATTGCGGACGAGGAGACACCTCTTGCAGCGGACGGAGCGCAGGAGAGCACCACAATTGACGATGAGGAAACTCCACTTGCAGCAGAGGCTGGCGCAGTGGAAAACAAACAGCAGGAGAAAATGTCCTGGTGGTGGTTACTCATCATTGCACTTCTTGGTGTAACCGGCGAGGAAATGTACCGCAGAAATAAAAAGAAAAAAGCAGAAGCAGCTCAGAAAGATGAAAAATAAATTTTAACAGGAAGGCGCATCCAAAAGGTGCGCCTTTTCTAAAACATCCATTGCAAAAAAATAAAATACGGAGTATTCTGAAAACAGGAATATATGATCCGTAATTTGTATACAAGGAAACAAAATCTATGAAAAAAAAGAAAACACTCATAATCTGCATGCTTCTTGGCATAATGCTCCTGACTTCCTGCGGAGAAACAGATCATCAGGATCAGGCGCCAGTCGCCACGGAGCAGACATCCGGAGACAGCCGGCAAACGACAGAAGAACCTGCGGAAACTGTCGGCGGATCGGAAGAGTCAACGGAAGCAGCCGGGACAGCCCAAGCGGCAGTAGAAGCCGTGGAAAGCACAGAATCTTCTGAATTTGCAGAACGTAAAAGCATCATCATCACAGCCACAAACGAGTGCGGCATCGACATTGGGATGTTTTCTGTGATCGATCCGATCAGCGGCGAACAATATAATATCAGTGCGATCGCAGATGGACAGTCTGTTTCCATGCCGGTAGAGTGGCCGGTGGAGATCACAGATTTTCAGTGGGCACTTTATAATCAGAACGGCGAACTCTGCGTTGAGGCGACCACGGATATCAGCCAGGCGGAGAGCGGAGTGACATTGCTTCTCACCGGAGACGGAAATCTGGATGATGTACAGGAGATCTTTGAATAATGCAGACAATCTGATACAGACAATTCTGCCTGTACAGGGCAGTCAGGACAGAAATGATAAAAACAGGGGGTACTCATGGAAGAAAGAAGAGAAATATCGAGGGTAGAATACAAGACAAATGGTGTTGTCGTAATCTGCGATACACAGGAAAAAATTTACGTGGACGTGAAAGACATCAGTCCGTTAGGCATGGGAATCTGTGTGCCGGAGGGGCATGAAGGCCTTCTCGGAAAACAGGTGATCGTTGTGGCAGAAACACTGATCATGTATGCGGAGGTTTCCCGCGAAGAAAAGCAGGAAGACGGCTCCACATTCATTGGTGTGCATGCGATAAAATTTACAGATGACGTTCTGCAGTATCTGTTTTCACACATTGGCTGATGAAACTAATCTTCTAAGCTCGCAGTTTCCGAGAAGTTGATCCCAGAAATGTTCAAGAGGAATCTCTTCGTACTGGCAGATCAGGCTGCAGTCTAAGGCTCCATGGGCGACGATCAGTACATTTTTTCCGGAAACAACTTCCGGCGTTAAAACATCGTGGATAAAAGAGCCGCTGCGGGCATACAAATGCTCAAGACTTTCCGCACCATCTACAGCATGATAATGGACAGGATCATGGAACAACGTATATACCGGACATTCCGGTTTCTGTGTGACATGTTCTGTTCCTTCATACATGCCAAATCCCATCTCGCGGAGACGGTCGTCCGTCAGGATCGGCGTGCCGCTCCCTTTCAGAAAAATTTCAGCAGTCTCCTGCGCACGCTGTAAGGGAGAACAATAGCAGATATCAAATCGCAGATCCCCATACTTTTTCCGTGCGTCTCTCGCCATCTGGCGGCCTTCTTCATTCAAAGGAATATCTTCGCTTCCCTGCAGGCGGTGGACTGCATTCCAGTCAGTTTTTCCGTGTCTCATGATATATAACATAATAAACAATATCCTTTCCTATTTATAATAGTAAAAATCATAAACACATTGCGGGCTCAATTACCGGTGCGATTGAATTATATCCTATATTTTGTTAAAATGAAACCCTGATCAGAAAACAGCACCGGCACAACGCAGGAAATTGCATGACAGCTATTAATTTTACAGGAAAACTACCGATATATGAGTTAGAAAAATAAGCGTTCCGGCATTTACAGAGATCCGGACCGCAACCATGGAAGAACACAGGCTTATGCACACGGAGGTGTAGAACAATGGCAATAGAGGCTATGAAAGGGGCAGGAATGTCCTACGCGGGAAGTTCATCCGCATCAGATGTAAAAGCAGAGAGTCAGGCAAAAGTGGAAACTGCATCCAACGCAGCAGCTTCTGACGATCTCATGAAGAAAACCATTCAGATCGACACGAAAGAAACTGACAAAAACGGCAAAGACGGAAACCGGGACGACAGTCAGGCACAGCAGACGATCTCCGAGAATTCCCAGATCAAGAAAGCAGTTGACGAAATCAATAAGAAGGCACACAATTCCGAGGCAGTCTTCGGAATCCATGATGCAACCAACCGTGTTACCATCAAGATCGTTGACAAAGACACGAAGAAAGTCCTGAAAGAATATCCGCCGGAGAAAACCCTGGACATGATCGCAAAAGTCTGGGAGATGGCCGGATTATTAGTGGATAAGAAACTGTAGATCACTGTCCAAAAGACAGGAGCAGCAATAGACAAGTGACAGATGCAAACAGAAAATGATATAAATAAGTTACAAAACTGAAAGGAGCAGGATTATGCCAATCAGAATCACAGGTTTGAACTCAGGATTAGATACCGAAGCAATCATTTCCGCATTAGTATCTTCTTACAGTTACAAGACCAATAAATACAAAAAAGCACAGACCAAGCTCTCCTGGAAACAGGACGCATGGAAGACTTTAAACACAAAAGTTTACAGCTTCTATACAAGCTTGGACAGTCTGCGTTTCTCTAAAAACTACAATTTGAAATCAACCAAAGTATCTGATTCCACAAAAGCGACGGTTACAGCCAGCAGCTCTGCACCAAACGGTACACAGAAACTCAACATCCTTAAGGTAGCACAGGCAGGATACTTGACCGGTGGTAAATTAGATGACAGCACTACAACCGGAACCACACTCGCTGAGTTGGGCTACACAGGCGGAAACGGTACGATCACCTTGACAAAAGGTGATGGCACAAAGAAGACTATCGAAGTCAGCCAGGGCACTACGGTCAACAGCTTTATCAATTCTTTGAAAGAAGCCGGCGTGAATGCAAGCTATGATGATATCAACAAACGTATCTTCGTGAGCTCCAAAGATACCGGTAAGGACAATGACTTTACACTGACCGGTGGCAACGTGGATGGGGCGAATGCGTTGACGAAACTGGGACTGAATGTAAAATCAGATGCGACAGACGCAACCTATAAAACCTACATGCAGTATTATGGTGATGGAACAGATGCTGGTATCACTGCAAAGGTAAATGAGGCTATCAAAATTTATCAGGATGCACAGGCAACCTACAAAAAGGCAAGTGCAGAGAATAGTAACTTAAGCGCAGCTTATGGTTATGCATCTGCTTATTCTGCAATGAAAGAGGCATTTAAAAAGAGCGGATTAAATACAACACAGCAGGAAGAACTGACAAAGCTGCTCCAGATGTCTGCAACAGATCGTGCAAAATCAGTTGTCACAAGTGATGGCACTATTTACACTGCTGAGACAAGCGATGCGGATGGCAATACCATTTTCTCTTATGGAGAAGGCGACAATAAGAAATACATTAAATCAGTGAATACTTTCACAGATACAAATGGAAATAGTTATACACATACAGATGTAGACGGAACCAAGCTTATCAAGGACGGAAAAGAATATACTGCTACAGGCGAGAAGGATGCAGATGGTAATGCCACATACAAAGATGCGGATGGCAATGTAGTTTCTATTAAGGTTAACACAAGCTATTACGCTACAACTGCAACTGAGGAAGAAACAAATTACTATCAGATTACCGACGCAGATGGCAATACTTATGCGCAGGATGATACATTACTCTATGTCGATAAAAGCGGAAACAAATATTATGAAGAAAACGGTAAGCTGATTCAGACTACCGGAGAGAAAGCTGACGATGGAACCTGGGTAAAATCTGCAAATGCCAAAGAGGTAAGCTTTGATGCAGATAAGAAAGCCAAAGCAAAACAGACAGTTTACAATCAAGGCGCAGAGTTAAGTGACGTTGTGACAGGAACAAAGGCATATACTTCATTAGCAGAGAGCGCACAGAAGAAAATGTCACTTTCAGATGATGAGATGAGCACATATCTCTCAACATTGACAACCAACATTGGCACCGTAAATTCCTATGAGAATGGAACAGATACATTAGGAGATGACAGTAATTACACCAGAGAAAAAGTGATTGCCAATATCCAGTCGGCATATAGAACTGGTGGATCAACTGCGGTTACAGCGGAGGTAAACAAATACGCACAGATTATCAGTGATAATAAAACAGCAATGACTGACAGCCAGAAAATCATGGATGATAATCAGGTGCTTGCAGATATTGCAGCTATGGAAGACGGAGATGAGAAGACAAAAGCCATTGAGTCTTTCGTAAGCCAGGTAAAAACTGTTCAAGACATTACAACCAATCCGAGCGTTGAATACAACATAGATGCAAAGAAAATCGACGGCTGCGATTCTAAGATTACATTAAATGGAATCGAGTATATAGGAAGCTCCAATTCTTTCTCAATCAATGGATTAAACATTACGGCACAGGTTGTAACTGGTGATGGAGATGCGAATGCGATCAGCATTACAACAGCCACCGATACACAGGGAATCTATGATAAGATTAAGGACTTCCTGTCACAGTACAACAGCCTGATCAATGAGATCACATCTCTGTACAATGCAGATTCCGCAAAAGGCTATGAGCCTCTGACAGATGATGAAAAAGATGCAATGTCTGACACAGAAGTAGAGAAATGGGAGCAGAAAATCAAAGATTCTCTGCTGAGACGTGACGATAATCTGGAAAGCCTTATGAGTGCCATGACTTCTGCAATGAGCGGTGCGGTTGAGGTAAACGGAAAGAAAATGTATTTGTCCAATTTCGGAATCAAGACATTAGGATATCTGAATGCACCAAAGAATCAGCAGAATGCATATCATATTGATGGCGATGAAGATGATGCTAATTCTTCCGGTAATGCAGATAAGCTGATGACTGCAATTACCAGCGACCCGGATACAGTGATCGATTTCATGCAGGGACTGGCGTCTAATCTTTACAATTCGGTTCATAAGAAAATGCAGACATCATCATTAAGCAGTATTTATACAGTTTATAATGATAAAGAGATGGCATCAGAGTATAGCGATTATACAGATCTGATCAAGAAATGGGAAGAAAAATTACAGGACAAAGAAGATTATTATTATAAAAAATTCTCTTCTATGGAGACGGCACTTTCTAAACTGAACAGCCAGACATCATCATTAAGTGGTTTATTTGGCAGTTGATGAGTAAGTGAACTTGTACTAAGATGATTGCAAAACAAATACATTGAATAGTAAAATACAAAGCAGAGCGGATATATTATCTGCTCTGCTTAATATGACAAAACCAGGAGGGTACTATGTTAGCAAATCAGGGATACGCAGCTTACGCTAACAATAAAATTATGACAGCATCACCAGCGGAGCTGACATTGATGCTGTATGAGGGAGCAATCAAATTTGCAAACCTTGCAATTGTGGGAATTGAAGAAAAAGATATTATGAAGGCTCACACTAACATCATGAAAGTAGAGCACATTATAGAAGAATTCCAGTCAACCTTAGATCATAAATATCCGGTTGCAAAAGATTTCGATGAGGTTTATTCCTATTTAATGATCCGACTTCGTGAAGCAAATATGAAGAAAGACAAAGAAATCATGGAAGAAGTTTTAAAGCATCTTCGTACCATGCGTGATACGTGGAAAGAAGTCATGCGTACCGCAAGAGCAAAATAAGATAAAATAATGGAGAATGGTGCTATGGCAGAAAACCAGTACATTGCAATTATGCTACAAAGTCTTCAGAAAAAAGAGAAGGTTTTAAACAGCATCATACAGATCAACAAACGTCAGAAAGAAGAACTGGAGAATCCATCTTTAGATCCAGACGACTTTGATAAGACAGTAGAAGAAAAATCAAAACTCATAGAACAGCTAGAGCTGTTGGATAATGGCTTTGAAAAGCTTTATGAAAAAGTACGTGAGGAACTGCAGACGAATAAAGAACTCTATAAGGATGAAATTCTTAAAATGCAGGGCTGTATACGCACGTTAACAGACAGAAGCATGGAAATTCAGACACAGGAAGCCAGAAATAAGCAATTGATGGAGCAGAAGTTCGCAAGTGTGAAGAAACAGGTAAGAGAAATCCGTTCCAGCCAGAAAGTTGTGAATCAATACTACAAGAATATGATGAAGAAAGGCTATGTGGAACCGCATTTTCTTGACAATAAAAAATAATTGATAGAAAAAAAGAAAAAAATCTTTTTTTACTATAAAGTATTGGAGGGAATCTCCGATATAAAAGTCAAGTAAAGAAAATTACTTGCAGGTGAAAGTTCAAGCAGAGCGTACGGCTGGGAGGATGGAAACCTAATATAACAAAACAAGTACATAAAGTACAGATGCAGCATGGACGCTGCATTACATTCAAGGAGGAAAAAATAATGGTAGTACAGCACAATCTTACAGCAATGAATGCTAACAGGCAGTTAGGAATCACAACAGGACAGCAGGCAAAATCTTCTGAGAAATTATCTTCTGGTTACAGAATCAACCGTGCAGCAGATGATGCAGCAGGTTTAACAATTTCTGAGAAAATGAGAAGTCAGGTTAGAGGTCTTAATAAAGCTTCTGACAATGCACAGGATGGTATCTCTCTTATCCAGACAGCAGAAGGTGCTTTGAATGAAGTTCATTCTATCTTACAGCGTATGAATGAATTAGCTACACAGGCAGCTAACGATACTAATACAACATCTGATAGAAATGCTATTCAGGCTGAAATCGATGCTTTAACATCTGAAATTGATCGTGTAGCATCTACAACACAGTTCAATACACAGAATTTACTTTCTGGTGGATTCGCTGCTAAGAACCTTCAGGTTGGTGCTTTAAACGGACAGAAAATTTCTATTACAATTAAAGCTATGAATGCAGCAGGAATCGGTATCACTGCAGGTAACAACAACAAAGTTGATACATTTGCAAATGCAGGAAAAGCAATGAGTACTTTCCAGAAAGCTATTTCAAAGGTTTCTACACAGCGTTCTGCACTTGGTGCATTACAGAACAGATTAGAGCACACAGTTGCTAACTTAGACAACGTTGCTGAAAATACTCAGTCAGCAGAGTCTCGTATCCGTGATACAGATATGGCTGAAGAGATGGTTGAATACAGCAAGAATAACATCCTTGCTCAGGCAGGACAGTCTATGCTTGCTCAGGCTAACCAGTCTACACAGGGAGTTCTCTCCTTATTACAGTAATCATAACTGTAGAATTACAAATAGGATCGGCATTGCCGGTCCTATTTTTTTCAAAAAATGGGGGAAAATGAGTATGGCAGGTGAGATGAAGGATACTTTATGGATTATAGAAGAGATGACGCTGCGTTTGCGGCAGACTTCCGATGATGCCTGGGATTATGTGAATGCACATGTACAGGAATTGGTTTATAAAATGACGGAAATAGTAGATTGGGCACAACAGAAGATAAATGAAGGTGAGGAGTTCCCTATGGATATCTTACTGCAGCAGTTACAGAATCTGGATGAAGCATATACACAAAAAGATGAAGTATTGTTGGCAGATACGTTAGAGTATGAAGTGAGTAATGCGTTGCAGGTATATTTGGAGCAGGGAGAAGAATAATATGGTATTTCATGGAAATGCAAAGAGAACAGTAATAGGGATGACAGATCGTCTTACGGCATTGTCTATAGAAAAAATGGAACAATTATATAGTAACAGAACTGATTTGTATCACATAATAGAAGCAGATACAGAGCAGGGAAAGGTTCTTGTAGTAGAGAAAAATAATAGATTTTATCCATTAAACAGTTTCTATAATGCACAGAAAGCAGCAGAAGAGTGGTCAGAACAGTTTGAATGCGATGATATGAATGATAATAGTGTGATCATTGTATATGGCTTATCGGATGGAAAAAGTATTTTAAAATTGTGCGAGAAAAGACCAGCTTGCAGGGTGATTGTGTATGAACCTTGTGAGGATATTTTCTGGAAAGCAATGGAGTATGAAGAAGTAGCAGAACTTGCAGAGAGAGAGAATGTCTGCTTGATCGTAAAAGGCGTTTGTGAGGAGTATTTCTTTCATGCACTGCAGTCGATATTAGACTATTCTAACTTTCAATTGGTGGTACAGGCAGTTTTACCGAATTATTTACAGCTTTTCCGGCAGGAATATCAGGAAATGTTGGATGTATATAAGAGTGTAGTGGAATTGATTATATTTACACGGAACACTATGATTTTAAGAGGTGTGGAGATTCAGCACAATGCTTACGGACTTGCCAAAGATATGATGGAATCAAATTCAATCATGCAGTTGGTGAATATTATGAACACGGAAGTAATGAAGGGTATTCCTGCAATATTAGTGGCAGCGGGACCTTCTTTAGATAAAAATGTAGAAGATTTAAAAAAAGCCAGAGGAAAAGCTTTTTTGATGGCTGTAGATACATCATTAAATACGGTATTGGAGCATGGAATTATACCGGATATGACTATGAGTATTGACTCCAGAAAACCATTGAATTTATTTAAAAATGCACAATTTGAGAATATTCCGATTGCATTATCTATGAATTCGAATAAAGAGGTGGTAAAAAAGAATCATGCAAGGCATTTTTATGAAATTGATGAGCAAAGTTATTTAAAAAGAATTATAGAAAAACTTGGAAAAGATACGATACAGCTTCCTTCGGGCGGTTCCGTAGCAAATAATGCCTTATCGTTGCTTTATGAAATGGGATTTCGGACGATTATTCTTGTCGGACAGGATCTCGCCTATCCGGGAGGAGTAGAGCATGCAGAAGCAGCCTATGGAAAGGGGAATGATAAGGTAGATACGAACAAAAAGAAATACATCGAAGTAGAAGATAATTTTGGGAATATGGTAATGACAGAAGCCAATATGAATATTTACCGTAAGTGGATTGAAAATTATATTACTGCTTATGATGATTTAAAAGTAATCAATGCGACTGAAGGTGGGGCAAAGATTGCCGGAACAGAGTTTATAACCCTGTCAGAAGCTATCGGACGGTACTGCAAAAAGGATTTTGATGCAAAAAAGCTTTTGGATATAGAGCCGTATTTTACAAAGGAAGAGAGAAAACAGTTTATCTGTGAAATCAGGGAAATGCCGGAAAAAATAGAGGAACTTGGACAACTGATTCGGGAGACACAAAAGCTTTACAGAAAAGTGGACAGCCTGAATGGAAAAGGAAAGTATAATTCCATGCAGATGAAAAAAACGATGGACGAGATTACAGCGTATAATGAAAAAATAGACGCATCCTTTGTCAGTTGCATGATGCAGGCATATATTGCCCAGACAGATTATGAAATACAGGGAGAATTATTAAAGTATAAGGAAAATGAGTCTGCATTGAAGCTCATAAATGATTTTGTAGAGCAAGGACAAAAATTGTTGGATGCCTATCAGGATGCGATACAACAGTTAAAAGAGGATTTACCATTAATTATGGAAGATTTTTCTTAAAAACGGCACCTTCAGAATAAAACATGAAGGTGCAAACAAGTTAATGTGCAAAAGCGGTTTGAATTAATTCATCACAGCGGATTTTATAAGTATGGTGGTTTTTCACATATTCATAACCATTATGTGCAATTTCTTTCGTTATAGCCGGGTGTGCGAGATAATATGCAGTTTTCTCAAGAAGTTCTTCTTCGCTCGTATAGATATCAAGGTGTTCTCCTGGGATAAAATGCTGCAGCAGGTCATTTTGATAGTTGGTAAGCAGAAAACCTTCACAGCCAAGAACATCCCATACGCGAAGCGATACACCATTTCGTATCGGACGAGAAGTCAGATTCAGATTAATCTGGCTCTGATGAAAGATGACCGGCATCTCGGTGATCGTGTTTGCACCGTGATGTACATGTATGGAAGGCAGGTCTTTTGTATCACTGAAAGTATAAAGGTCTACATCATAGAGGGAAGATAACATTTTCAGGAGATGTGTTCTCTCTAAAACAGTGATGTTAGTTCCTATGTAATATTGACTGATAAGAGCTTTATCGTCTGCATACGATTTTTCCGGGAATACATATTTCTTTTCCATATTTCGATTAAAATATTCGACAATTTTTGGGGTTATCATTTCATCAATCAGATAAGTGCCGTAAATTTTTTGCTGGAGTGTCATAAGAGAGTCCAGATACCCCTTCATATAGTCGGAATCATGCCGCAGGTAGATATAAGGATTTTTTTCATTGTACAGGGAGCCAATGAAAGAGATTTTGTGTGTGAATTTTTCCATATCGTTTGCAGTTGCATGCTGGATAGAAGACTGTTTGTCTTCTACATCGCAGGCAAGCGGCAGATAGAAAATACAGTCTGGATTATATTTACCAAAGTCAGATAAAAGAGCAGAATCAAATAAGAAAATTCTGTTCCATGGATTCGAAATACTTTTGGAAAAAAGCTCTAAAACCGGACTGTCCACAATCCAACTTACATAGCGGATATGGTGGATGTTACATACCTCTGATATGATGGGATAAAAGTTGATGCTGAATACAAAATTATAGGAATGAAGAGTGAGTTCGTTATGAACCAGCGATAAAGTTTCCTTTGGAGTTACATCTTTACGAAAAATTTCGGTATCAATGGTTGTAACCTGGTGGCCAAGGACCTCAAAAGCCTTTATAATGTTACGCTCGCATATGCTGTTATATCGATAAAATAAAATATTCATGTAATACCTCTTTTGGATATGGAATTATTTCATTATTCTCATTATAATAAAGTTATATAAAATTGTAAAATATTTATGATAGAACAGTGAGGAAGAAGAATGCGCGGAAGGGGGTTATTTTGGTAGTGGAATTTTTTTATGGCAAAAGGTGTGGAGCAGGAATTTCACAAATTAAATATTTCATATACTACATATTACAAATGTCTTCAGAATAGGGATGATGAGGTTTTTACGCAGAAATTAGAAGAAAAACTGTAAAAAATGTATATACTTTTTTTCATTAACTTCTGTCCGATAATTGCAGAGGAATGTGAGAACAATCGCATACGCTATGTGGCATGGGTATACGATTCACCTATGAAAATTAGAAATCTGAAAACAATGAATTTATCGTATACATCTGTATAGATTTTTGACCGGGGAATAGTGGAAGAGTATAATCGGCGGGGGTATTGATGCCAGTATCTGCCGTTGGCAGTTTCACCTAATATATTAAAAAATATTGGCACATGGGAAAGGCTGTCTTTTTTATCGGAATATCGCAGAGGATATTTGAATGGATTACTTGCGGCACAGGGTAATTTATATGGTGCATATCTTTTGGGTGATATTTTAACAGAGGCTTTTTTGACAGATATTAATTTAGAATTTACAAAAACTTTCAATGACCAGCTGAAGATGGAAAAGGAACAACTGGAAATTCTGCATGCAAGTGAAGCGATGTTCAGAGAGAGGTCTGCCTTATTAAAACTGCTTGCGGCTTATTATCAGCTTGATGTTTATTCAGAGAAGACACAGGTGATTGAGAAGGCAAGGGAACATGGATATATTGATTATTATACTCAGATGCCGGAGATTTTTGCAAACAGTAAAGTAAATTTAAATATTTCTCTGAAAGCGATACGCACGGGGATTCCACTGCGTGTGACAGATGTGGTGGGGTGCGGAGGGTTTGTATTGTCTAATTATCAGGAAGAAATTTTGGAATATATGCATCCGAGTGTTGATTGTGAAGTGTACGAATCATTAGAAGATGCCTATTATAAGGTAGAATTTTATCTTAAAAATGAAAAAATAAGGGAGAAAATAGCCCAAAATGGGTTGGAACAAATGGAACTTATTTTTGTAGATGATGTGTGGGATAAAATAAAAGAGAGAGAAAAACAGTATTCTGAAAACATTATAGTAATTCATTGTAAGGATAATGGAAGACAAGGGAGGGTGCGAAATATAGGAATGTCTTATGCGTCAGGCGATTATATAGCAATTGTAAATTATGAATTATATCATTATTTTGTAAATGGATAATCCACTGTTTTAAAGAATAATACAGGATATCATGATGATATTTTAAAAGTTACAAAAGCGAGAGTGGAAGAGTATAAAAAAGGGGGATGGAATCAATATTATGATGAGTTGGAGGTGGATATTCTGATGGCTGTTTACTTTGCAGCGCTGAAGGTTATGCTTTTACATTATGCTAAAGTTCCATATAAAATGTATTGTGAGCTTTGCGATTATATGAATCATAAGTTTCCAGATGGCGAAAAGAATGTTTATATAGAAAAACATATGCCTGAAAAATATGTGGTTATGATTCAATTGTTGAAAATCAGAGTGTTAGAGGAAGAAATTGCAAAGATAGCGGAGAACTTTAGATAATAGAGGGAATATAGACCAAGGAAGAAAAAGGAAGTGGTATAGATGTTTTATAAAATTTTGTCAAAGGTAATTAAGGAAGTCATGCTCAGCCAGGAAGAGGGAAAAAAAGCTGTTGAAGATGAGATGAAGGCATATTATTGGGCGATGAATGAGCAGCAAAGGGAATCCTGTCTGCGTGGAGTATTGAGTTACGCTGAAAATAGCGTGGAATTATATTTATTTATATTGTCATATTTAATGCAGCTGTTGAACGACAAAAGAATTGTAGAACTGATTGTAGAAATTTTGAATTCAGAAAATGAGTTGACACTTGTGAATAAAATTAATATCCTGAGACAACTAAATAGAAGTATATGGCTCTGCGGGGTTGATATGTCGGAAATAGAAAAAAGCAAGATGCAATTGTTACTATTCAAAGAACAACTAAGAGAAGTATTAGGAAAATTAAATCAAAATATAGCATACATACCATATGATGTCAGAAATCATAACCGCATTATAATATTAATAGAACCGATGCTTGGAGCAAGGCATGCACCGACAAAGAAAATGGCAAATATTTATCATTATTTGGAAACCTTAGGGTATGATGTATGTGTATATGCAACAAATTATAAATTGGTGCAAATAGCAGAAACAACCTATTGGTGGAAAGCAGTAGTGACAAATGCTTTGTTTGAAGAGAATACAGAGTTTAAGATTGATTATTATGGTGTTCAAATAAAGGGATGCTATGTTATGTATAGCGAAGATGATTATTTTGATACGATAAGGAGTATTAGGGAGGAAATAAGGCAATTTAATCCAGCATTTGTTTTGACAATTGGTGATAGTAATATTTTAGGAGATAGTTGTCAAGAATTTACGGATGTAGTTACGATGGGATGTACAAATACTGTGACAATTACAGCAAGCAGAATCATTGCGAGGTATTTTGCAAATACAAAGGAGATAATGAAAATGTTTGAGCAGTGTCTGGAGGAAGAACAGACTGTGATAGAGTATGTTCATGCTGATGAACTGGAACCGCTAGAAGAATCAGAGTACACACGTGAAAGTTTACAAATAGAGCAAAAAGATTTTGTTATTATAATAGCAGGAAATAGGTTAGATGCTGAAGTAAAACAGGATGTAATTGATATTTTGAATATTATTTTAAAAGAAGAACTACAATGTAAGGTTCTGTTTATAGGAGATTGCAAGAAACTAGAAAAAAGATTACAACAAAATCAGTATTGGAATCGTTTTCGTTTTGTTGGAGAAACGGAAAATTTCAGAGCAACGATAGCACTTGGAGACTTGTTTTTAAACCCACCACGTAAGGGAGGCGGAACAGGAGCGTTGTATGCAGCACAGAGCGGGGTACCAGTGCTTACATTGGGAAATTGTGATGTTGCGTATATAGGGGAGAGAGTTGTCTGTGACAAATTAGAAGATATGCCTGAAATAGTTCACAGATATATTTATGATGAAAAGTTTATGAGAGAACAAAAGGAGTATTGTAAACAGCAAGCGAAAGGAATGACCAATATTGATAATATAGCACAGACAAAAAAATTCTGCGAAGAAGTTATAAATTTTATAAAGAAGAAAGAAGAGGAAAATAAAGATTAACATATGTGGGAAGAAAAAGTTATGCAAGAGAAAATTTTGGTAACACAAAGTTCTATGCCACCTTTTGAAGAGTATGTGGAAATGATAAAGCCATTATGGAACAGTCACTGGCTGACAAATATGGGAATATATCATAAACAGTTAGAAAAAAAATTAATGGACTATTTAGGGGTAGAATATTTATCGTTGATGGTAAACGGACATATGGCATTAGAATTGGCAATTCAATCTATGCATTTCCCAGAGGGAAGTGAGATTATTACAACACCATTTACATTTATTTCAACTACGCATGCAATTATACGGAATGGTCTAAAACCAGTATTTTGTGATATAAAACTAGAAGATTATACAATAGATGAAAATAAAATTGAAGATTTAATTACTGAAAAGACAGTAGCAATTGTTCCTGTTCATGTTTATGGAAATATATGTAACGTGGATGAGATTGAAAAAATAGCATATAAATATGATCTTAAAGTTATTTATGATGCTGCACATGCGTTTGGAGAAAGATATGATGGAAAAGGAGTAGGGGAATATGGAGATATCTCGACATTCAGTTTTCATGCAACAAAAGTATATAATACAATTGAGGGCGGAGCAGTTTGTTGTCATACCAAAGAACAATATGAACGATTGTATAATCTCAAGAATTTTGGGATTCGTTCAGAGGAAATGGTTGTTTCTGTTGGAGCAAATGCTAAAATGAATGAGTTTCAAGCAGCTATGGGATTATGTAATTTAAATCATCTAGAATATGAGATTGCGAAAAGAAAAAAAATAGTGGAGATGTATTTGGATAAATTTGGAAAGGAAGAATACATTCGTTTGAATTATCCAAAAGAAAATGTTAAGACAAATTATGCATATTTTCCAGTTCTGTTTGGAAATAAGGAAGAAAGAGATAGGGTTTATCAGGCGCTAGCACAAGAAAATATATATTCTAGAAAGTATTTTTACCCAATAACAGCAGATCAGGTATGTTTTAAAAACAAATTTAAAAAGATGAATTTAGAAAAAGCAAGATATTGTGCAGATCGTATATTGGTATTACCACTGTATGCAGATTTAGAAGAAAAAGATGTAGATAGAATAGTAAAAATTGTAAAAAAAGCAGGGAAATAATGGTGGAGAATTTAAAACATGTTTTAAAAGATGGACATAGACAATGTACAATAATAAAAGTTGATGATGTAACAATAGGTAAAGACTTTTTAATAATAGCCGGACCGTGTAGTGTTGAGTCAGAAAGACAGATTATAGATATTGCAACTCGAGTAAAAAACGCAGGTGCTAATATGTTAAGAGGTGGTGTGTTTAAACCAAGAACATCGCCATACGCATTTCAAGGATTAGGTAACCAAGGACTTTTTTATTTAAAAAAAGCAAAAGAAGAAACCGGGTTGCCAATTGTTACGGAGGTAATGGACACGAGAGATGTGGAACTTGTGTCGAAGTATGCAGATGTGATTCAGATTGGTGCCAGAAATATGCAGAATTATTCACTTTTAATAGAAGTAGGAAAAACAAATGTACCAATTTTGTTAAAGCGCGGAGCAAGTGCTACGATTGAAGAATGGTTAAATTGTGCGGAATACATTATGAATGAGGGGAATAAGAATGTAATTTTGTGTGAAAGAGGAATTAGAACATATGAAACATATACGCGAAATACGTTGGATTTGAGTGCAGTTGTAGCAGCGAAGCAGTTATCTCATTTGCCAGTAGTTGTGGATCCGTCCCATGCAACAGGAAGAAAAGAAATGATAGAAAGCATGTCTTTAAGTGCTATTATGGCGGGATGTGATGGATTAGAGATAGAGGTACATAATTGTCCACAAGAAGCATTAAGTGATGCGAAACAGCAGTTATTACCAGATGAGTTTGAAAGTCTGGTAAAAAAAATACAATATGTATGGGGAATAAAACGCTATATTGAATAAAAGAAGCAACCGAAAGAGAGAAGAACATGGAGAAAAGAGTATTATTGCTATGTGCAAGTCATAATGATTTGGGATTGATAAAGGCACTCAGAAAACTGGGATATTATATTATAGTTACAGGAAATATTCCCGGATTGCCTGGAGAGAAATATGCAGACGAGTATATACAGGCGGATTATTCAGATTCAGAGTTGATTTTAAAAATCGCAAAAGAAAAAAAAATAGATGTCATTTGTCAATGCTGTAATGATTTTGGAGTGTATACGGCGGCATATGTTGCCGAAAAACTTGGGCTGCCAGGGTATGATTCATATGAAACTACATTATTATTACATAATAAAGACCGATTTAAAAAATTTGCATTGCAGCATAATATCTCAACACCGAGGTCGTATGATTTTACTTCCATAAAACAGGCAGTAGAATGGGCAGATACTGCGCAGTATCCATTAATTGTAAAGCCGGTAGACTGTAGCGCAGGAAATGGGGTTCAAAAAATAGAACGAAGGGAAGATGCAAAGAGAGCAATAGAAGAAGCTTTTGAAAAATCCAGACAAAAAAGAATTATTTTAGAGCGTTTTGTATCCGGAACCCAACATGGATTTTGTACATTTATATGTAACCAGAAGGTAGTAGCCTATTCTACAAATAATGAATATTCAATTATTAACCCTTACAGAGTAGAGATAGATACATTTCCAGCAGATAATTATAAAAAGGTTTCAACATGTTTAATTACACAGATTGAAAAAATTGCCGGCCTTTTGAAATTAAAAGATGGAATTTTCCACTTACAGTATATTATGGAGGGAGAGACTCCACAAATTATAGAGGTTATGAGAAGAATCTTGGGTAATATGTATTCAGTTCCTGCTAATATGTTAAACGGATTTGATTGGGATTATTGGGAAGTTAGGGCAAAATGTGGACTGAGTTGTGAGAATTTTCCGAGAAGCATGCAGCAGGAAGGATTTTATGCTTATAAAACGATTCTGGCAGGTAAAAATGGTATAATTAAAAATATCTCAATTCCTAAAAGCTATGAAAAATATTTGTTGGAGACATTTTATGTGAAAAAACCAGGGGATAAAATACAAAATTATGAAAAAGAGCCGATTGGGTTTATGTTTTTGATTTTTCCTTCAAATCAGAAAATGAGACAGATATTAATAGAGAATTATCAGAATAATATAGTTGAGATAGATTAATGTCATACTTTTTAAAATAATAATGCAAAAGTAGTTATTTAAAAATACATTATAGTAGAAGTTTGATTAATTTGGGAGAAAATGATGCTTAAATTAGAACAAAAAACCAATGTTATTTTGGACAGGTTGCAACAGGCGAAGAAAGAAGGCCGGCAAATATATATTTATGGATACGGGGAAATGGGGAGAATCGTTGAGAGGGCATTGAAAGATTATAATATTTCTATAGAAGCATTTTGTATTGATGTAGCATTTTATAATGAAAATATAGCGGGGAACGTACCAGTTTTGCCAATTGAGCAGGTTATATCTAGTGCAAATCAGGAGAAAAGACCTATTGTTGTAATTGCATTTAGAGATTATAATGCAGAACAATTGGAACAATTAGAGCATTTTGTAGATATTATTAATGAAGATGTGTTTTCCTTTCACACAGTAAATAATAGACGTGATGCATGGGGCAATAGCTTTTTTGAAGAATATTCTCAAAAATTGTCAGAAATATATGATATGTTATCAGATGATAAATCACGAGAAACAATGGTAGCGTTTTTATATCAAAAAATGACAGGAAAGTTCGAATATTTGGAAAATATTTATCAGTCAAATCAATATTATGATAGGGACATTATTAATTTTGAAAAAATTCATACCTATGTTGACTGCGGAGCATATGATGGTGATTCATTTTTGGCATTTGTAGATAATTATAAAAAAAATACTGGAAAAGTATTTGAGGAAAAAGCATATTTGTTAGAGCCGGATGAAAGGAATTTTAAAAAATTGGTTGTTAATTGTAGCCTATATAAAAATTGTTCATTTTGCAAAGTAGGAGCATGGAGTGAAAGGAAAACGCTTGTATTTTCATCAGAAGGAACATTTAGCGGAGTAACAGATTATGGAGACATTACCATAGAAGCAGATACAATTGATAATTTGACCATGGAAAGGGCAGATTTTATCAAAATGGACATTGAGGGGTCTGAATTAGAGGCATTACGAGGAGCAGAAAACACCATTAGAAAATGTCATCCGATTTTGGCAATATGTGTGTATCATAAATGTGATGATTTGTGGGTTATTCCTGAATATATCTACAAACTGGATTCAACGTATTGTTTTTATTTAAGAGCATATTCCAAATATAGTCAGGAATTAGTATTATATGCAATTTAACTAAGGGGGGAAGAAACATGAAAGAAGTATGCATAGGAATGATAGGAGCGGGTCGTGCAACGGAACTGCATATGAATGCATTAAGAAGAGTGACAGGGATACCGATTAGGTATAAGACGATAATGGCACGTAGACCAGAACAAGTGGAGGCAGCAAAAGAAAAATATGGTTTTGAACAGGTATCTTATGTATTTGAGGATGTTTTAGCAGATGAAGAAATAAATGTTATTGATATATGTACACCACCATATGTACATGCGGAGATGATAGCAAAAGCAATTCAAATGAAAAAGCATGTTATTTGTGAAAAACCACTGTTAGGTTATTTTGGTAATGAGGGAGAAATAAATGTAGGATATAATACCAAAAAGGTAGACATGTACAAAAGTGTAATGCAGTCATTAGAGGATTTGAGGCGTACAATAGAGGAATCAAATCAGAAGTTTATGTATGCAGAAAATTTTGTTTATGCACCAACGGTTGTCAAGGCGGCAGAAATTATTCGGGAAAAAAAGAGCAGAATTTTGTATATGAAAGGGGAAGAAAGTTTGAAAGGTTCCAGTTCTCATGTTGCAGGCGAGTGGAATAAGACTGGCGGGGGAACGTTTATACGAACAGGAACGCATCCGTTAACAGCAATTTTATGGCTGAAGCAGCAAGAGGCACTGGCACATGGAAAAGAAATACACGTCCAAAGTGTTCTGGCAGATATGGGGACGGTAACGCATACATTAACAGAACAGGAACATCGCCATATTCTGGCAAGACCAAATGATGTTGAAGATACCGGAACGGCAATATTGACGTTTTCAGATAATTCAAAAGCTATCATTATTGCTACAGATACTCTGCTTGGAGGTAGTAAAAATTATATAGAGCTTTATTGTAATGATGCGGCGATAAACTGTACCTTAACAATGAATAATATGATGGATACATATTTTTTAGATGAACACGGATTAGATAATGTGTATATATCTGAGATGCTGCCGTCAAAATTAGGTTGGAATCATCCGTTTGTAATGGATGAGATGGTACGTGGGTATATAGATGAAATGCAGGATTTTATGGAGGTTGTTTATTTTGACCGAGAACCTCGTTCGGGTTTTCAACTTGCTTATGAAACAGCGAAGATAGTCTATGGAGCTTACGCTTCAGCAGAGCAAGGACAAGTGTGGAAATTCTGATGTTGTGTGTTAGGATTTGAGAAATTCATAAAATTACAAAAGAAAGGGAGCAAAAATGATACAAAATAATTTTTTTTATATTTCAAGGTCAGAGTATTGGCATTATTTATTACAGTCGGCAGATGCACATTTTTTATTTGAGAAAAATGTACCAAGTGAAGTTAGAGTAGATATATTTAATAAATACATGGGCTGTATAATTATAGAAACAAGTTCATATTGCAATCGCAGGTGTTCCTATTGTCCAGTTAGCAAAATGCCCAGAGAGCAATCTTTTATGTCAGAGGATTTATTTGAAAAAATTATTTATGAACTAAGGAATATAGATTATCGTCAAATGATAAAACTTAATCTTTTTAATGAGCCTTTGGCAGATAAAAAGATTTTAAAGTACGTCAGGCGAATAAAAGAACTTTTACCGATATCATATATTCAAATCAATTCAAATGGAGACTATTTGACCAAAGAGTATTTGGATGAATTATGTGATACAGGTATAGATGAGATGCTTATAACCCAGCATATGAACCCTGACGAGAAGTATAGTGATGAACTGGCAGAGTATAAGTTAAAGCAATTTTTGCGTAGAGTAGATTTGCCTTATGTTGAGACTTCTCGAAAAGAAAATCATAATATAACCATGGATTATATATATCGTGATACAAGATTGTTGTGTGTTACGAATAATTGGTCAGAGGATGGGGTGGATCGTGCAGGGGCAATTGAGAAATTGTCTATTCAGGGAAGACAATGGCCTTGTTGTTTACCGTTTAGAGAAATGGCAATTGATGTGGATGGTAACATGCGATTATGCTGTAATTTTTATGTAAATGAAAAACCAATGGCTTCTGTTGTGGATAAAAATTTGTTAGACATATATTTTAGTGATGAGATGGTTCGAGCTAGAAGGGAATTGTTTGATTTTGGAGAAAAGAAGGAACCATGTAACAGTTGTAGTATGTATGATTATGGACAGATAGAAACTGATAATTTACGAAAAAAAATTTTGAGAGAAACGAAATAAGTCCTTGGAGAGGGACTGTAAACACTACTACTTTATAATATAAGGATGAAGGAAAATTGGAAAAAGTAGTTATTATTGTTGCTAATTCTCGTTGGTTTAATGGAAGAGAGTACATGGAACCTATCATGGCACTGCCTATACTTGCCTCACAATTGGCGGGAAAATTCGAGTATACCATTATTGATTGTAATGCCAAAGATTTAAATGAGATGGAAACAAAAAGGGAAATTCAATCTACACAGGCAAGATTTGTCCTGATTACAGCCTTATCAGTAGAGCTGCATAAACATTATCATTTAGTAGCAAAACTTTCAAAAGAAGCATTGCCTGAGGCGGAAGTTATAATGGGTGGGGTATATGCTACCACATGTTATGACCATATTATAGAAGATAGAAATATTGATTATGTATTATTGGGGTATGCAGAAAACAGATTGGACAAATTTTTGCAGAAATTATGTGAAAAATCAAGTATGGATAATTTTGCAGGAGCTGTATACCGAGAAAATGGAAGTGTAAAAATCAATCCGGTAGATTCATATATTGGTGATGTCAGAGAGATGGCAAAACCGGATTATTCAAAGATAGATTTATCTCCATATGTTGAACATGGGTTCAGATTTTCGACATTTGCAGAAAGGGAACTTCCTATTATTACATCATATGGCTGTCCCCATAATTGTTTATTTTGTGCAACCAGAACCATTAGTGGAAGAAAGATAGCATATCGTGAAGTAGAAGATGTTATTGACGAAATGCGTTATCTTAAAAATAAGTATAATATTAATGCAGTTGTTTTTTTGGATGATAATATTTTGACAGATGAAAAACGGGCTAAAAAGCTTTTTGAGAGGATGATAGAAGAGAAATTTAATTTTAAGTTTAGATTAATGAGTACCGCTGCATGGCATTTAAAAGATGAAATAATTGATATTATGGTTAAAGCGGGGTGCTATGCGTTATCATTGTCTATTGAATCAGGTGTAGACAGGGTATTGCATGAAATTATCAGAAAGCCATTAAAGAAGGAAATTGTACCAGGAGTCATAGAAAAATTGCAAAAAAGAGGAATCTTTGTTTCAGCCAGTATTGTTATAGGTTTTCCAGGTGAAACTTGGAATGAAATCAGAGAAACAATTGCCTTTGCAGAAAAGTGCAATCCTGATTATCTTCAAATATTTATGGCGACAATATTGCCTCAGACAGATTTATTTAAGGTCGCAAAAGAAAATCATTGTATTCCAGAAGATTTTAGTTTTTTTGATGAAGATATTTATACAGGATTCGTTAAGGGAAATATTACAACAGATGAATTTATTCCAGATGAACTCGAAATATTGCGTTCCTATGAATGGGATAGAATTAATTTTTCAACGCAGGATAAAAGGGAGAAATTTTGTAAACATAGAGGAATAACTGAAAAAGAACTTGCTATCTTCAGACAAAACACAAGAAGAAGTGCTGGAAAAGCAGCAGGCTTGCGTAAGGGAAGTGTATAATCTGGAAGATGAATGGTTTTCAGAATTAGCTTTATGTATAACAGTGGAACAACGAGTTAAATGATCTATTTTTCCTTGGGAAGGTCAGGCAATATGCAATCTATGTATATTACAAAAAAGATGAGAACGTTGAGAGAATAATGCTTTTGGAGTAAAGAAGTTATGAATTTTACAGAAGAATTTTTTCAAAAAGAAATAAGAGAAGGCTTTGAAGTTCTAGAAATGATGAAACGTGCATGGGCTGCTCAGATAGAGGTTTTACAGATAGTGATTGATATTTGTGAAAAAAATCAATTACAGTATTTTGCAGACTGGGGAACCTTGTTAGGAGCTGTACGGCATCAGGGATTTATATCATGGGATGATGATATTGATATTTGCTTAAAAAGAGAAGATTATAATCGATTAATTGAAATTTTGCCGCAACAGCTTCCTTATGGTTTTGCTATGGCTGGAATGTATGCGTCAACAGAGCGATTGCGTTTGGCAGCAGAAGTGCCTCAGCTTCGTGTTATGTCAGATGAAACGTTGATCAACTTTAATGATTATATGAAAAGGTTTCACGGATTTCCATATCAGAGAATTGGAATTGACATTTTCCCATTGGATTATATCTCAAGAGACAGAGAGATTGAGGAAGTACAGAAAACGTTATTTCAACAGGGAATCGAACTGATAAAGAACTGGAATTATTTAGAGCAGACGGGTGATCTGGAAAAAGCATTAGAATTGTTTGGAACAGCTTGCAATGTTGATTTATCATTAAATACGAACACCAAAAATAAAGTATGGAAGTTATGTGATTCGGTTGCATCGCTGTGTGATAGGAGCGAGGGGGATTATTTAACATACTATGTATTTTGGTTAGACAAATCTAATTATAAAATGAAAAAAGAATGGTATGAGGATGTAGTCATGTTACCATTTGAAAATATACAAATTCCGGCACCGGCAATGTGGGATGAAGTATTGAAGGCGCAGTATGGCGATTATATGACACCGATACGTGGAACCGCATATCATAATTATCCGTTTTATGGACACATGGAAGAGGAATTGAAAAAGCAGATAAAGGCAGTCGGGTTTACAGGAACGGTGGAAGAATTCTGTGAAGAAGTTTCAAATGGAAGGTTAAGGGTTTGATTAGGATAGAATTATATTTTTTTTAAAGCAGATACATTTTGCAACGGATATTTATTCAGAAGAATAAGAAGTTTTAGAACAAATACTACGGAGAAAAACATATATAATAATATTTCTAAAAAAACCGATATTTATATTAGTAGGGTTTTATTGCAGGAAGCAATAGTAGATGCAGGAGGCAAAAATGTTAAACGGAAAAACAATTCTAGTAACCGGAGGAACCGGATCTTTTGGTAATGCATTCACACAGTATGTGTTAGAACATTATGAACCGAAAAAAATCATTATCTATTCCAGAGATGAATTTAAACAATTTAATATGGCAAATAAATTCAAAAAGTATAAGGACAAGTTACGTTTCTTTATTGGTGATGTGCGCGATAAAGACAGATTATACCGTGCATTTGATGGTGTGGATTATGTAGTTCATGCAGCAGCATTAAAACAGGTTCCTGCGTGTGAGTATAATCCGATGGAGGCAGTAAAGACCAATATTGACGGGGCAATGAATATCGTGGACGCAGCACTGGATTGTGGAGTAAAACGTGTGGTTGCTCTTTCTACAGATAAAGCGGTAAATCCTATTAATTTATATGGTGGAACTAAGTTAGTATCGGACAAATTATTTATTGCAGCGAATGCATATTCTGGTGCAAAAGATGTATGTTTTTCTATTGTGCGTTATGGAAATGTTGCCGGAAGCCGTGGGTCTGTTATTCCATTTTTCCGGGAAATTGTTGCAAATGGTGGAAAAGAGCTTCCGATTACAGATTACCGTATGACAAGATTCTGGATCAGTCTAGATGAAGGTGTGCAGCTTGTGATCAAAGCATTGTCAGAGGCGAAAGGCGGAGAAACATTTATTTCAAAAATCCCTTCTTTTAAAATCACAGATTTAGCACAGGCTATCTTACCGGGCTGTGAGATGCCGGAGGTCGGTATCCGTGAAGGTGAGAAACTTCATGAAGTGATGGTAACAAGAGAAGATTCGATGCTTACCTATGAATATGATAAACATTTCATTGTATATCCTCATTTTGACTGGTGGAACACTTCTAAAATTCAGGCAGGTGGAAAAAGGGTAGAGCAGGGATTTGAATATAGCTCTGGAAATAATTCAGAGTGGCTGTCTGTGGATGACTTAAAGAGATTATTGGAGAATGTAGAGGAACATTAAGATTATGAATATCGCAATTATAACTGCAAGAGGTGGGAGCAAAAGGATTCCGCATAAGAACAGAAAAGAATTTTGTGGAAAACCAATTATCGAGTATTCTATTGAGGCCGCAAAGCAGGCGGGTATTTTTGATACGGTAATGGTTTCGACAGATGATAATAAAATTGCTGAAATTGCGAAGAATGCAGGGGCAGAGGTTCCGTTTATGCGCAGTGAAGAAACATCCAATGATTATGCAACTACAGCTGATGTTTTGATGGAAGTTCTGGAGAAGTATAAAGAGCGTGGCATAAGATATGAGAATGCCTGCTGTATTTATCCCACAGCACCGTTTGTGACAGGGTACAAGTTAAGACAGGCAATGGAAATGCTTGTGAAAGAAAAGAAGGACAGCGTGATGCCAGTTGTACCTTTTTCATTTCCACCATTAAGAGGAATGGTGATAAATGATGGAAAACTGGAATACAAGTGGCAGGAATATGCAATGAAACGGTCGCAGGACTTAGAAGAAATCTATCACGATTGCGGACAGTTTTATGTATTTCGGGTAGAAACGTTTGAAAAAGAGAAAAAACTTGTGACGGATAACACTGCGGGAATGATCATATCAGAGCTGGAAGTTCAGGATATTGATAATGAGACAGACTGGCAACTGGCGGAAATGAAATATCGTTTGTTGAAAGAGAAAGGCAGATTGTAGGATGAAAATAGGAACACGCGAGATTGGAAAAGGAAATCCGGCATATATCATAGCGGAGATGTCAGCAAATCATGCGGGAGACATTGTCAGAGCAAAGGAGATTATACATATGGCAAAAGAAGCTGGTGCTGACTGTGTGAAAATTCAGACCTATACACCGGACACCCTGACAATTGACTGTGATAACTCTTATTTTCATATTTCGGATGGAACTTGGAATGGAGAAAATCTGTACCAGCTTTACCAGAAGGCATATACGCCGTGGGAATGGCAGGGAGAACTGTTCGAAGAAGCCAAAAAGGCAGGAATAGATTTCTTCTCAACACCATTTGATAATACGTCCGTTGATTTCTTAGAAGGAACTGGTATTGAATTTTATAAAATTGCATCTTTTGAGCTGGTGGATATTCCGTTGATTGAATACGTAGCTTCCAAAGGCAAGCCAATGATTATGTCAACAGGTATGGCAACTTTGGCAGAAATTGATGAGGCGGTGGCAGCAGTAAGGAATCAGGGTAATGATAATTTCGCACTGCTTCGGTGTGCAAGTGCATATCCTGCAATTACAGATGAGATGAATTTAAAAACCATGCAGAATATGGGTGAGACGTTTGGAGTTCCATTTGGTCTGTCCGATCATTCGATGGGCTCTGTCGGAGCTGTGACAGCAGTTGCACTCGGAGCGTCAATCATTGAAAAACATTTCTGCATAGATCGTTCTATTGAGAATCCGGACTCTTCTTTTTCCATGAATCCGGCGGAGTTTAAACAGATGGTAGCGGATATCAGACAGGCAGAAAAAGCGATTGGCTGTGTGAAATACGGACCATCGGAGCAGGAAAAGAAAAATTTACAGTTCAGACGCTCTGTTTTCTGCGTGAAAGATATAAAAAAGGGTGAAAATCTGACAGAGGATAATATTAGGATAATCAGACCGGGATATGGTTTGCAGCCAAAGTATTTTAAAGAGGTTTTAGGGCAGACTGCGCTTACGGATATAAAAAGAGGAACACCGCTCTCTTTTGAAATGATTGGAAGAGAATAGTTGTGGAGAATGGTATGCAACAGTATTTAAGAAAAGCAACAATTGAGGATATGGATTTGCTCTTTCAATGGGCAAATGATTCAGTGGTAAGAAAAAATTCTTTTTCTACGGCAGAGATATCTTATGAAGAACATGTGAAGTGGTATCATAATCTTCTGAGGAGAGAAGATTGTATGCAGTATATTTACATGGATGGAGATTGTCCAGTTGGTCAGGTGCGCATTACATTAAAAGACGATGAAGCTGAAATTGGCTACAGTATCTGTGCAGAAAAGAGAGCACTTGGTTATGGAGCAAAATTATTAGCTTTAATTAGCAAGAAAGTGTGGGAAGACTTTCCTCATGTCAAAAAAGTATATGGGGAAGTGAAACCAGAGAATACTGCTTCGCAAAAAGCGTTTCTTCATGCAGGATATACGGAGACATATCGTGTTTTTGAAGTGACAAAGGGCAAAGGATGCAATTAAAATGATATATATCAGAGCAGATATGAATGCGCAGATTGCAACGGGGCATATAATGCGATGTCTATCCATTGCAGATGCACTGCATGGCTTAGGAGAGCCTGTAACATTTATTCTTGCTGATGAGCAGACAGTAAGTATATTAAAACAGCGTGGGTATGATGCGATTGTTTTACATACACAGTGGAATCATATGGACGAGGAACTTCCGGTGTTAAGTCAGATAATTCGAAATGAACATATAGACAAACTTCTGATCGACAGCTATCAGGTTACGCAAAGATATCTTGCAGAGCTAAGTAAACTGGTAACCACCTTTTATATAGATGATCTGAATCTGTTTGAGTACCCGGTGGATGTGGTTATCTGCTACGCTAATTATTGGAAGAAGTTTCAATATAAAATAAACGATAAGCGGACAACATATTTGCTTGGAATGAAATATGTTCCTTTAAAACAGGCTTTTTGGAATTGTGAGGCAAAAATTATTTCAGAAAAAGCCAATAATTTGCTGATATTAACTGGAGGAAGTGATCCATTTAATGTGACGGAACAGATACTTGGTAGTATCGATACATGTGAATTTCATACGATAGATGTCATTTGCGGTATTTATAATACAAACTACAATAAGTTTGTAAAAAAATACGAAAATAATAAAAACATCAAGTTTTATCAGGCAGTAAATAATATCGAACAATATATGAAGAAAGCCGACATTGCGATTTCAGCAGGTGGAACGACTTTGTATGAGTTATGCGCAATTGGAACACCTGCTATTTCCTTTTCATTTGCAGACAATCAGTTAGATAATGTAAGGCAGTTTCAGGAGGATGGGCTGATTGATTATGCAGGTGATGCAAGAATGGATGATATAGCTGGAACTATCAATCAGTATTTAACCAGGTATAGGAATGACTTTGAATTGTGTAAAGAAAAGTCAGAGAAAATGCAGAAAATGGTAGACGGAAAAGGTGCTATACATTTGGCAGAAACATTATTGAAGTTTTAGAAAAATGGAGGCAGATAAAAATGATACCATACGGAAGACAGACAATAGAAGAGGATGATATACAGGCAGTTGTAGATGTTTTAAGATCGGATTATCTTACAACAGGTCCAAAGATAGCAGAATTTGAAAAAATGGTTGCAGATTATGTCGGAGCAAAATATGCGGTGGCAATCTCAAACGGAACATCGGCACTTCATGCGGCATGTTTTGCAGCAGGGATTCAGGCGGGGGACGAAGTGATCACAACCCCACTAACATTTGCAGCTTCATCAAACTGTGTGTTATATTGCGGAGGAACACCGGTATTTGCAGATGTTGATCCTAAAACTTATAATATTGATCCGGAAGATATCCGTAGAAAAATCACCGATAAGACAAAAGCAATCATTGCAGTTCATCTTGCAGGACAGCCTTGCGATATGGATGAGATTCATAAAATAGCAAAAGAGCATGATTTGCTTGTCATCGAAGACGGAGCACATGCGCTTGGTTCTGTGTATAAGGGAAAAAAGGTAGGAACTTTATCTGATATGACAACCTTCAGTTTCCATCCGGTAAAACCGATCACAACAGGGGAAGGTGGAATGATCGTCACAGATAATGAAGAATTTTACCAGAAAATGATGTTATTCCGCAGTCATGGCATTACCCGTGACGAAAATCTGATGACACGAAATGATGGTTCATGGTTCTATCAGCAGTTGGATTTGGGATATAACTATCGTATTACGGATATTCAGTGTGCACTAGGCTGCAGTCAGATGAAAAAACTGGACAGATTTTTAGCACGCAGAAAAGAAATTGTAGCACGTTATAATGAAGCGTTTGCTGATTGTGAAAATATTATCACACCATATCAGTTACCGGAGACAGAGAGCGGCTGGCATCTTTATATTGTACAGGTAAAGAACTGTGACAGAAAAAAAGTTTTTGAGGCATTAAGGAAACAGGAAATTGCAGTGAATGTACATTATATTCCTGTTTATATGCATCCTTATTATCAGGAGCATGGATATAAAGATGTTCATTGCAGGAATGCGGAAGAGGTTTATTCGCATATTATCAGTCTGCCGTTGTATCCGACATTGATGGTGGAAGAACAAGAATATGTGATTGAAACTTTAAAGCATGTTATAAATGGATAATAGGAGATATTTCACAACACTCCTTCGATTCATTTAATTTTTAAAATAGAATCATATAATATCAAACATACTTTGAACCCGATGATGAAAAGTGTGGGAAGCAGCTATTTTTTCGAATGCATTGTGGGCGATTTCCTGTCGTTCACGGTCATGTGAGAGAAAATAAGCTGCTTTTTCTATGGCGTCTGCCGGCGATTCATAGTACACAAAATCTTCTCCCGGAATGAAGAAATGACACAATTCCTGCTGGAAGTTGGTGAGAAGAAATCCACCGCAGCCAAGAATATCCCATGCACGCAGCGGAATACCGGTCTGGATTGTTTTGAGTGTAATATTCAGGTTGATTTTACTATGCTGAAATATAGTTGGCATTGTATCATAATAGTCGATTTTTCCACCATAAATAGCAGTTGGAAGTATATCTTTACAGTCGGCATGTGTATAGACGGTGACATCAAAATTTTGAGATAATTTATTTAATAAATCAATTCGAGCAAGCGCAGTTGCACGTCTTCCTAAGAAGTACTGGGAATAAACATAAGCAGGGGTTTCTGCACCATCCTGATTTGGCGTGATAGGGCAGACTTTCTGCATAGCATCTAAAAGTGCTGGCGATAAAGATTCCTCTAGAAAGAAATATCCGTCAATGTGTGATTGCGCATCGACGAGGGCATCAATATAACCTTTGGAGTAAGAATCCATACCGGATAATTTATCATAGAGACGTTGTTTTGGTTCGGTGTATAAAGAACCGACAAAAGAAATATCATTCTGCGGAATGTCTGTATTCGTTGGTTTACATAACCGCTTCGGATTTGCACATAAGGGAAGATAAAAAATAGTGGAAATTCCCTGGTTATGAAAGTATTCATAAGAATGGTAATCGAAAAGGAAAATACGGTTACATGGGTTGATGACTGTACAGGAAAATAAAGCAATCAGTGGATTGTCATAAACCCAGGAGATATAAAGAATTTGAGCCTTGTCACAGTTCTTGGACACAATAGGAAAATAGTTAAATGTAAATACAGCGTCATAGGATGACTCGCTAAGTTTTTTCTCAAAAAAAATATCAAATTCTGTATTATATCGATTAGTCATTTCAGCGCATGTGGCAAGTGTGACATCATGTCCTGCCTCGGTAAATGCCTCTGCCATATCCGGTACACAATAACTTTTCCATTCTAAAAATAATATTTTCATAACGAACTCCATTTATCCTTGAATTTATAGCCATTATAGCCGAAAATAGAAAGAGAGACAATAGACCAGAGGATAATAAATATGAATGACATTTTCGAAAATAATAAGCAGAATTTACTGTTGATCAATGAAATCGTAGCTAATTATAGAAAACAGAAATTTTTTGTTGGTTCTTTGAAACTAAGTGCATTACTGAAAAACATTAATTCTGTTGTGGAAGTGATTTTCTCGAGGGAAGATTGCAGGGATCTTGCAGGAGAGCTGGAGCAGATTTTGCCGGCACTGTTGCAGGCACAGGGCAATCTGGATTATATTTTGCAGGCAGACATTCTGGAAGGCGATTTGCTGCCGCTGCTACAGAAAATACAAATAAAGCTGCAGGAAGATGACACACCGCAGGTTTCGGACTTCTTGGAAAACAATATGTTAATCCTGAAAGAAAAAAACGAGAGACTCTACAAAGTACTTCAGAATGTGCAAGGTGACAATGCTAAATATGTCATTGCCAGCGCAATTAATGGGCAGCCAACCGTGCAGGCAAGGAACGGCAACCGATGTTTTTTTATGCATAGCACGATGAATCCGGAGTGGGAAGCACAGGTTTTGGCGGCGGGTTTGCCAGCCGCAAAGAACTATGTGGTATTTGGAATGGGGCTTGGATATCACGTGATAGAACTGTTAAAAAAATATCCGGAAAATAAAGTGACAGTTTTAGAAAGCGAAAAATATCTGCTATTGCAGGCTTTGCGGTATATGGACTGGACAACTTATTTCAAGGAAAATCGTATTGAAATTGTATATGAGCCGGATATAACGGAATTGATTGGATATCTAAAACAGATGAAAGATTATGAACTTTTCATGCATTATCCAACAGTTCAGGCAGTAGAAAATCCATCTATCAGGACATTATTGGAAGATTTTTTTGTTACGACAAGCAGTATGCGCGAGCAGGAAAGATTTCTTGATGCAAACTTCGAGAAACTCAGTGAACGTCATTTGCCGGAATGCAGTGAAATAAAAAGTTTATTTTACAAAAAAAATGTTATAATTGTTGGTGCAGGACCATCTGTAAATCAGGAATTACCGTCATTGAAACAATATCGAAACAATATCACGATTTTTGCAACCGGTCATATTGCAGGTACACTTTTGAGGGAAGGCATTATCCCGGATGCTATCATCATAACAGATCCACAGCCGCATATGTATCAGCAGGTGAAGGGACTGGATACAAAAAAGATTCCATTGATACTTCTGTCGACAGCGTCCTCGTCTGTTCTGGATTATTATGAGGGACCTGTTTATATCGCATATCAAAATGGGTATCGAAAGGCAGAAGAAATAGCAGAAAAAATCGGGGCAAAAGCTTTCGAAACAGGAGGTTCTGTGACTACAACGGCGCTGGATATTGCATTGCAGTTCAAGGCAGAAAAAGTAATATTTGTAGGAGTTGACCTTGCATATACCGGTGGAAACTCCCATGCAGAAGGTGTGGGCAGAAGAATTACTGATACAGGGAGTTTGAGAAAAGTGATCAGTTGTTCAGGCGAAGAAATATATACAAGCAAAAATCTGGATATATACAGAAAATGGATTGAGCGAAGGATTGCAAATCTGACAGGTACTGTCATTTATAATACAGGGAATGGTGCAAGGATTGCAGGTGCACCATGCAGGAGATGGGATGAGATTTTGGGAGAATAAAGTTTTAATCTAATATGATAATAAGAAAGAGGAAATATTTATCTTAACTTCCAGTAGAAGTTGATACTCAATCGAAAATAAATGCTCAAAATGGGCAGAAAATCAGCGATTTTCAACGATATCTGAGTTTATCGGACAGATTTCTGTTGATGATTCTGTAGAATTTCAGAATGAATGGAATGCATTAAAGAAGAATACGGTCATGCCAAGGTAGATAAGGGACTGCCGGTTTTCAATTATTCCATTGATTATGACTGCAATAACAGAGAACCTCTCTTTTACGAGGGCTATCCCGGAAGTATTGTGGATGTATCACAGCTCCAGTGTATGCTGGATAAAGCCATGGCATACGGATATAAGAATGCAGGATTTATTCTCGACCGCGGTTATTTTAGTCGTGAAAATATCAAATATATGGATAAATGCGGCTATGATTTCGTTATCATGGTAAAGGGCATGAAAGCCCTTGTTAATGATGCAGTCAAAGAAGTAAGATATATTAGATAAGGATTGGAGAACTCAGAAGAATCTAAAAGAAAAGTTGGAAAAACCAACAATTTATGTTGAAAAATACACCTTTTCGTACTATAATATATGCCGCAGGCATGGATAGAAGGAGGAATATGTCATGAGAGCATTATACGAGAGGATAAAAGAAGCCAGAACAGAACTTCATTTGTCACAAGATTATGTGGCTAAGTTTTTGGGTGTTAATCGCACTGCGATTGTAGAGATTGAATCAGGTAAGAGAAAGGTGTCTGCGGATGAATTAGGTAAGTTTAGTGAGTTATTTCAAATCCCTGCGGATGAACTATTAAATGGACGAAGCACAGAGATGCCAGTACAGATGTTTGCTCGTAGATTTGGAGCATTAGATGAAGCAGATCAACAGGAGATTTTAAATTTAATTGAATTTAAACGGATGATGAAAGAGAGGATGTAGTTTGGCAATTGATTTTGAGGAATTAGCAAGTGGAGGTATGTCTGCTGATCAATTGGCCAATGTTTTTCTTCGAGAGTACTATTGTGGTAAGGAGATAATTTATCCGATTAATCCATTTCAGATGTTAACAGATTTGAAGATTGCTTTTTTGTTAAGACCATTTAAAAGATGTGCATAGTGGTTTTATGTGTGCAACTAATGCGAGGTCTGAGATTGAAAAATACGCGGAGAATTTTGCGTCAGAACTTTTGATGCCGACAGCAGAACTTAAAAAACAAGCGCAAAAATATGCTAAAGATGGTTATGTTGACTTAGATGGAGTGCTACTAATTGCAGATTATTTTGGTGCTGGCTTCTTATCATGTTTGTATAAGATTGCATATCGCTTGCACATGATTCAAGGGGATACAGATGCGGAGACGTTGCAAAAATTAGCCAGAAAGTACAAGCCTGCTGTTAAAAGAAAAGAACAAGGTAAGTACGATACAGTTTTGTACGAGCAGTTATTTAATGCAATAGGTGACAATTTCAAATTGAAGCCAACAGAGTATGCATGTCAGAAATTTAAGACAGAGTATGTATTCCATGATAGTAGATTAGAGGGTATCGATATTGATATGGAAATGGCTGCAGCGATTGTAATGGACTTACGATTCCATAAACAAGACAGTCCGTATTGTCGAGAAGAAAATCAAAATATTGTTGAGGTGGCCGGTCTGACATTTGCATATGATTATGCATTTAGAGAAGCTGAGAGTGAAATCAGTATATATGATGCAAAGCATTTGAATGAGCAACTGTTTTCTACTGCTCCATGCTCTGAATATGGAGGGCGATACAGAGAGTCTAATACTCTGGTGCTTGGAGCTAAGTTTGAAACAATTGATTACCGTAAAATACCGGAAGAAATGTATTTCTTGGATAAAGAAATCAAGACTTTAATGGACGAATATGAAGAACTGCCACTGAGTAAATATGTTGAGCGTGTAATTCAGATTCACCACAGAATGACAGTGATTCATGCATTTCGTGATGGTAATGGTAGGACTACCAGAGCATTTGCAAATATGTTGTTGTTAAAGCGAAATGTATCCCCGGTATTTTTCAGAGATAAGGAAAAAGATGAGTATAAAGAAGCTTTGAAAGTTGCAGATTTGTCAGGGCAGTATGATATGTTGTATGAAAGATTTTTCAAGTCAATACTGAGTTCATTTGCGGCATTATCAGATTTTAGAATGTAATCTTTGTGGAATGTAGGAGCAAGAGTGACGGTTAGAAATAATGCTAACCGGCACTTCTTAAATTAAGTAATACAGCAGGAGGAAAGAATGAAGGCACTTGATTTATTAGCAACGGAAGAAAATATATATACAACATTTATCGATGATGCAATTGGTAGAGATGCAGATGTGTTTTCATTTGTATCATTTTTAAATTCTTTGGATAGTGGAAATGTAATTGCACTTAATGCTAGATGGGGTGAAGGAAAAACTTTCTTTGTAAAACAAACGAAGTTGGTACTGGAAGCGTTTAACCCATATTATGAGAATATTGAACATAGAGAAGAAATAAAAAAAACATGGGAAAAACTAAGAAAAAAACAGGAGATAGAAATACAACCGTTCGTAACAGTATATTATGATGCGTGGATGAATGACAATGATGAGGATCCAGTACTTTCCTTGGTATTGGCGATTTTGCAGGAAATTGATGGGCTGACAAGTCTGGAAAATGAAAGAGGAATATTGGATTTAGCAGGAAATGTATTGGATTGTTTTACAGGCAGAACAGTAAAAGGCGTTTTGGATTCATTGAGGGGAACACCTCCATTGGAAAACATAAAAAAAGCAAAAGATTTGGAATCGAAGATAGCTGCGTTTTTTGAATCTATATTGCCGGAACGAGGCAATAGAATGGTTGTCTTTATAGATGAATTGGATAGATGTAAGCCGGATTATGCTATTCACCTGCTTGAGCGAATAAAACATTATTTTGGGAATGAAAGAATAACGTTCATATTTTCTCTCAACATGGATGAATTGCAACATACGATACGTAAATTTTATGGTAATGACTTTGATGCATGCAGATATTTGGAAAGATTTTTTGATTTTAGAATAGAATTGCCTAAACCGGATATGCGTAGATTTTATGATGGCATAGGTTTGGAAAATGGTTCGTGGGTATATGAAAGTGTATGTAAGCAAGTTGTAGAGATGTTCAATATGGGACTGAGAGAAATTGCAAAGTTTTATAGAGTGGCAAAGACTGTTGCATATAAACCAACGCATAAGGAACATGACCAATGGTTATTCGCATTTTCAGATGGAACAGGTAGACAATTTTGCTTTTTATGTATTGTACCACTCATGATTGGATTGAACATGTGTGATAGACCTAGATATAATAAATTTATACAAGGGCGAGACGGTTCGCCGTTGATAGAGTTACTTAAAATTATAAGTGGGTTGACGGAATATGCTGATTATGAGATATAAAGGTGAATGCATGGCTTAGAGATTGTTCATGTGCAAGAAGAAATCAATAATATTCGATGAAGGTGTTGTAAGAACAAGACTTCTTCCAGTGTTCAAATATGTTAAAGGACAAAATATTCCAGCGGAAGGAAAACTGGCGATATACATTCAAGAGCATAATTCTAATGAAAGAAAAGCTAGTGAACCTTTCCTGGTATAACCAAGAACATCGCTAGCTTTTCTCTTTCATGTTAAAGAACATTTAATGTTCTATGTTCTCTTAATTATTATATACACCGAACAAGGAATTGATTCTCTTGTTTGTCGGCTTGGTTTATTATACATAAGAACAGAAGATACGTCAATCAAAATTTCCAATATATGAGAAAATTCATTTTAGGAAAAATATAAAGTTTTTATGGGAACTATTTCATTTGCGAATAAGATGGGTTATACTACTATAAATGATAATTAACTAAAAAGGTATGGAGTAACGACAGTTTTATGTTGGAGGAGTTTTGATTTGCCAGAAAGAAAAGGTGATGCATACGATTACTACATTGCCGGAAATGAAGATACAGATCTGTTTGAAAAAATATTTTTGGTAGACGATATTGTAGAAGAAATTTGCAAACCGGATAAATATTTTTTGATTGGAGAAAAAGGATCTGGAAAAACAGCATATTCGGTGTATATGTCGAAATCTGATAAGATAAATAGTTTTTGTTCCATTTCACTTGTGGAAAATACGCTGTATCAGAGATTTCTTAATATGAAAAGACAGAAAGCATTGGAACTTTCAAGTTTCAAAGATGTATGGATTAATTTGATTTATTTGATTCTTGCAGAAAAGATCAGAAAAGAATATGGTGAGACTTTTTTCAGCAGCATGAAGTATAAACAATTATCGAAGGCAATAGATGTTTTTTATAGTGATGCTTTTAAACCGGAATTTGTGAATGCCTTTGAATTTGTTGACAATGCCTCTGCATCTATTAATTCGATGATGAAACAGGGGCTGTTTTCAACTGGAACTAAGGCATCTGCGGAAACGTCCCAGAAGTATGTGGAACAGAGTTTTCAGATTAGTCTTTTGAAGATAAGAGATGGTTTTGAAAAAGCATTTATGAGTGTTAATTTGAAAAAACCAACGATTTTGTTTGTGGATGGCATTGATGCAAGACCAAGAGATATTGATAATGAGCAGTATTTTGAGTGTTTGGTTGGACTGGTAAATGCAGTTTTAGAAATGAATCAATCATTCCTGAAAGAGAAACAGATCAAAATTATGTTGCTGATCCGACCGGACATTATGTATAAAATGCCAGTTCATAATATGAATCAGAAGCTTAGAAATAATTCGGTGTTGTTAAATTGGGTAACTTCTTATCGCAAATATATTGATTCAAAGTTATTTAAGATTGCAGACGATTATTTTATGAAGCAGCAGGATTATTCATATGAACTGGGAGAATGCTGGAATTATTATTTTCCATACAAGGTGGAATATCAGGAAAAATGGAAAGCACCAGATAATCCGTTTGTTGAATTCTTGAGGTATTCCTTATACAAACCAAGAGATATTTTAACCATGTTAAACGAGATGGTTGATGCAACAAGTGGTACGCAGTTTAAACATTCTGATTTTGAAGGTATTTTATCCAATTATTCGACGTATTTAAAAGGCGAATTGAAAGATTATATGTTAATTTATATGGATGATTCAGATTATAATAATTTTAGTATATTCTTTGATTATTTTCAGGGGCATAGAAATTTCAATTATAAATTTTTTGAGGAAAAACATTTAGAATATATAAAGTATTTAAGAGAATTAGGACGGAAGATTCCACCGTTTATGGAGACTGCGAGTGAAGCCTTACAGCTTTTATATGATACGAATATCATTTGTTATAAAATATATGAAACTTTGCCAAATGGCAAGCGGAAGAATAAAATGTTTTGGTCATATAAGGAACGTAATTATGCAAACATGCAGCCTGAAGTAAAGAAGGGCGGCGAATATTCATTTCATATGGCATATGCGAGAGCCTTTCGATTGTTTTAAAGTAAATATCATAGGATGATCACAAGGCCTTTAGATTATAATAAGTCTAAAGGCTTTCTTCAAAGATAGCAAAAAGGAGGCAGAATATGTCAGTGAATGTTGCGATTGGAGTGCAGGATTTTTCAACATTGATAGAAAACCATTATTTTTATGTGGATAAAACAGCCTTTTTGAAGGAATGGTGGGATAGTGGTGACAGTGTTACACTGATCACGAGACCAAGACGTTTTGGAAAGACGTTGACCATGAGCATGACGGAGCAGTTTTTCTCAATGGAATATGCGGGACGATCTGATCTGTTTGAGGAGCTGGAAATCTGGAATGACGAGAAATACCGCAATCTGCAGGGAACGTATCCGGTCATTAGTCTTTCATTTGCAAATATAAAAGAACCAACCTATGAATTGACACAAAAGAAAATCTGCGACCTTATTGCACAATTATATTTCAAATTTGATTTTATAACAGAGAGCAATGCTTTGATTAAGGAAGAAGTGAATCTGTATAAGAAAATCATGAATCATATGGACTATGTAGATGCTACGCTTTCGTTAAACTATTTATCAGGATTTTTATATAAATATTATGGGAAAAAAGTGATCATTTTATTGGATGAATATGATACTCCAATGCAGGAAGCTTTTGTAGATGGTTACTGGGATGAACTGGTGACATTTACAAGAAGTCTTTTTAATTCAACTTTCAAGACAAATCCGGCATTGGAACGTGGCATTATGACAGGCATCACACGGGTGAGCAAGGAGTCCATTTTTTCCGATTTGAATAATCTGAAAGTAGTTACAACGACATCTGATGAATATGCCACAACATTTGGTTTCACAGAGCCAGAGGTCTTTGAAGCATTGGGAAAGTGCGGACTGGACAGTGAAAAGAGCGAAGTGAAAAGATGGTATGATGGTTTTATTTTCGGGGAATATAAAGATATTTATAATCCGTGGTCAATTTTAAATTATCTTGATTCACAGCAGTACACAACATATTGGGCAAATACAAGTGCAAACAGTCTGGTGGCAAAATTAGTCCGTGAGGGAAACCGCAATATCAAGAGTAAATTCGAAAAGCTGCTTTGCGGAGAGTGTATATGGTCAGAAATTGATGAACAGATTGTTTATGATCAGCTCAACGGTAATGAACAGGCGGTGTGGAGTCTTCTGCTGGCAAGTGGTTACTTAAAAGTCCTCTCTTATGAAAAGTATAAGGATATCCCGGAGGGAACTGAGCCAAAGTATCAGCTGGCACTTACGAATCTGGAAGTGAAACTGATGTTCCACCGAATGATTCATGACTGGTTCGCAATGGCGAGACCGGACTACAATGACTTTATTAAAGCAATGTTTGCCGGTGATGTGGATGCGATGAATGAATATATGAACCGGGTGGCCTTGCAGACATTCAGCTATTTTGATACCGGAGACAGAGCATCGGGAGCAGAACCGGAACGGTTTTATCATGGATTTGTGTTAGGATTGCTTGTTGATCTGCAGGACAGATATTATCTGAAATCGAACCGGGAAAGTGGTTTTGGAAGATATGATGTCATGCTTGAACCAAAGAATCCGGGAAAGGATAACGCAGTGATTCTGGAATTTAAAGTGCGCAGCACAAGAAAAGAAAAAAGTCTGGAAGAGACAGCGCAGTCTGCGATCACACAGATCCGGGAAAGAAAATACAGCGAAGAACTGAGAATGAAGGGAATTACAGTAAACCAGATTAAAGAGTACGGTTTTGCATTTGAAGGAAAGACCGTGTTGATCGTGGACTGATCGTCACAGCAAAGGAGGTCAAAATGGGACTTTATTTGAATCCGGGGAATGAAGAATTTCGAAATGCAGCGATTCATTCTAAAATATATGTTGATAAAACTGAGATGATTAAATTTACAAATTCACAACTTTTTGGTGAACATAAAAACATCTGTGTCAGCAGACCACGGCGTTTTGGAAAATCAATGGCAGCCAATATGCTGGTGGCATATTACAGCAAAGGCTGCGATTCGAAGGAATTGTTTGAAAATTTTAAAATAGCAGATGACAGCAGTTTTAAAGAACATTTAAATAAATATAATGTCATTCATTTAAACATCCAGCAGTTTTTGGGGCGGACAGAGACAATACATGAGATGTTGGAATTGCTTTCACGAAAAGTAACACGCGAATTGAAGCGGGAATTTGCAGATGTGACTTACTACGAAGAAGACTTAGTGTCTGTGATAGAAGAGATTTATGCACAGACACACAGCTTTTTTGTTTTTATTATTGATGAGTGGGATTGCATTTTCCGTGTAAAAGGGGAAGATACAGAAGCACAAAAATTGTATCTGAATTTCCTGAGAGATTTGTTAAAGAACCAGCCTTATTGCATTTTGGCTTATATGACCGGAATCCTTCCGATTAAAAAATATGGAGAACATTCTGCCCTTAATATGTTTGATGAATATTCCATGACCAATCAGCGTGAGCTGGCAGAATTTACAGGATTTACGGAGCAGGAAGTGCAGGAATTGTGCCCGCAGTATGACATGTCATATGATAAAATGAAACAGTGGTATGACGGTTATGATTTAAAAGGGATACAGATTTATAATCCGAGATCAGTCGTAATGTCACTTTCAGGACATGATTTTGACAGCTATTGGACCAAAACAGAGACTTATGAGGCATTAAAAAAGTATATCCAGATGGATATGTATAATTTGAAAGAACTTGTAACGAGACTGATTGCGGGAAGTTCTATTGAGATAAATCCAGATAAATTTCAGAATGATATGACTACATTTGCAAGTGCAGATGATGTCTTGACACTTCTGGTACATCTGGGATATCTGACTTATGATTTTGATACATGTACCGTTCATATCCCGAATCAGGAAGTACAGAAGGAATTTATTAATTGTATTGAAGATGGTGGCTGGGAACCGGTTATGGACGCAATCCGGAAATCCGAAGAGCTGCTTGCAGCCACAATCCGCGGTGAGGAAGAAACGGTTGCCCGGATGATAGAGAATGCACATCAGGAGAATACATCCATACTTGCCTATAATGATGAAAATTCATTGGCATGTGTGATCGCACTTGCGTATTATTCAGCGAAGAAGAATTATGTAGTATACCGGGAACTTGCCGGAGGAAAAGGATTTGCAGATATGGTGTTTGTTCCAAGAAAAACGACACAGACACCGGCAATCGTTGTAGAGCTGAAATGGAATCAGACAGCGGAAGCAGCGATCACACAGATCAAAAGAAAACAGTATGTCGAAAGCCTGAAGGATTACAGGGGCGAAGTGATACTTGTTGGGATCAATTATGAGAGCAAAGAGTTAAAGAAGGACGATTATAAAAAACATTCCTGCAAAATTGAGCGGATCACCATGGCATAATAGAGGGAAGGACAGGAGTTTCAGATATGGATGACGCACAGGCACAGCAGACCAATCCATTATTTGGTATTATTCCAAAAGAATTTTTCACACCGCTGGCATCGCCGAACAGACTTGTATATTGGGACTGTCTGTGCCGGTTGTTTCAGGCAATGAGTGCACAGCTTTCCTTTGGGATCGAGAGAGAAATCCTTGTGGATGAATTACAGTTTTATTTTGAACAGAATCAGGCAGCGGAATTTGAGGAAGATGACATAAATGGCATGGATTCCAGAAAAAAGGCAAATGAGATGCTGCGCTTATTGGAGAAGTACGGCTGGCTTGAGGTTGAGACGGATAAGAGTTATGTGCAGAGAGTCAATTTTTATGATTATGCCGTAAAAGTCATGAAAACGCTTCTTGAGATTTCAGACGGACGAAAGGTGGAATATCAGGGCTATATTTATACCATTTACAGTCTTGTGCGGACCAATACGGATCATCCGGCTGTTGTGTTACAGCAGATCCGGGATAATACGGATATGCTGATCACAGGACTAAAGAACCTCAATTCGAATATCAAGCATTACATTGATGAACTGACAAAGCATAAGACCGTAGCGGAGATTATGAATGCGCTGTTTAATGATTATATTACGAATATTGTAGATAAAGCTTACCACAGATTACTGACTTCAGACAATGTGTCAAAGTTCCGGCCGGAGATCATAGAGCGGCTGGAAGCAAATGGGCATAGCTCACGTTATATCGCAAAGACGTCGGAAGAGTTGGCAGCGATCCGGGAGATACCGGTCGGGCAGGCAGAAGAACTGGTATATCAGACATTGCATGAGATTGTGGAAGCGTTCCGGAATATGGATGATATTCTGGCAGAGATCAACCGGAAAAACACACAATACCAGAGGGCGGCGGTAAACCGTGCAAAGTTTCTGCTGGCAGGGACGGAAGATGTCAGAGGACAGATGAAAGAAATCCTTTTATACATTGGAGAGCAGATGGAACAGAGCCAGCTGGATCTGAATGGGATTTATGAGATCGAGTATCTGGACAATCTGGTGAGGCTGTTTGGAAGCAGTTTTATTGATGAGAAATCGTTTTACAGCCCAATTGAGGGAAAGAAAGAGTTTCATCCGCAGGAACTGATAGAGACCATGCCGGATGTGGAATTCAGGCAGGAAAAACTGCGGAAGATGACCGAAAAGATGCAGCGTATTTTAAGCCCGGAACGGATAGAGCGGTTTGTAGAAGAACAATTAGGAGACAGGGCAAAAATCTATGCGTCTGAGCTTCCGATGGAAACAATGGATGATTTTATCAGGCTGATCTATGTCAGACTGTATGGCTCCAGAAAAAAGATGCGATATCGGATTGAAAAGGCAGAAGGTGCGAATAAAATCAGTGGAGAGTTTGATTTCCCGGATTTTGCGATCATAAAACGCTGACAGCGCATAGCAGAGGGAGAGCAGAATGGATTTATTAAATGGCATGCTGCAGAAGGATCAGGATGAATTCCGCAGAATATGTAATAAACTGATTAATGTATGTTTTATATGCAGACAGAATCAGGCAACAAGAAGTGACTTCTATTTTATACAAAAGTACAAAGAAAAGTTTGAAGAATTACTTGGAGTACTCGGCTACAGATTAGAAATAAACGAAGAATATGGCGTTGTGCAGCTTACCAACGCCCTGAATACAAACCGGCAGAATTTAAAATTATATGAGTCCGTTATTTTACTCATATTGCGTATTCTGTTTGACGAGAAGAAAAGAGAATTGTCTGTGAGCGATGAAGTCATCGTGAATCTGGGCGATATTCAGGACAAGTTTTTAAGCCTGAAGATCCGTGACAAAATGATCGATAAGACGACGATGGGAAATGCACTCCGTCTGTTCCGGAGATATCAGCTGATTGAGCTGCTGGATTCGGATTTGAAAAATGAGGAGTCCAGAGTTTTGATCTATAATTCCATCCTGATGGCAGTGAGGGTAGAGGATATCAAGAGTGTATACGACAAAGTGGACAGTTATAGGAAAGGAAAATTAAAAGATGAAGAAACTGACCAGACTGAAGCTGATTAATTGGCATCGTTTCTCGGATGTCACGATAGATTTTGGGGACTCAACTCTGATTTCCGGCGAAAATGGAGCCGGAAAATCCACACTTTTAGATGCGATCCAATTTGTTGTGACCTGCTCCACAAATCATTTTAATAAGGCTGCCCATGAGAACGGCAAGAGAAAGCTGACCGGTTATATCCGGTGTAAGACCGGACGTGAAAATCATCCTTATGAGAGAACCGGAGAGATCAGTGCGCATGTCGCATTGGAATTTTATGAGGAGAGCAAGGAAAAGTATTTTGTCATCGGGGCAGTGATCGATTCGGCGACTGAGGGACAGGAGACAGTCGTGCGTTATCTCATGGACAATGTGATGTTAGAGGATGAGATGTTTAAGATCGGAAACAGACCACGGACCATCACAGAATTCAGGTCGTTTAACAATAAAAACATCAAATTATTTGCAAAGACGAACGCAGAAGGCAAAAAAATGATCAAACAGCGTTTTGGAAGAATCGAGGATAAGTTCTTCCAGCTGATCCCAAAGGCGCTGGCGTTTAAACCAATTGATGATATCAAGGACTTTGTCTATTCCTATGTGCTGGATGAAAAAGAAGTCAATATTGACAATCTGCGCGAAAATGTAAGAAGCTATCAGGAGCTGGAAAAAACGCTGGAGGGTGTGAAAAACAGAATTGAAAAACTGTCAGAGATCGAATGCCACCACAAAGCAGTGGTGGATTGTATACAATCTGACCGGATGTATGAATATTTTATGGCACAGTCGGATCTGGATCTGACCAAAGAACAGATCGGCGTTCTGCAGGATGAGATCAGGCGCGAAAGTTACCGTCTGGAACAGCTGAATGCAAAGTGCAGCAGCATGAAAAAGGAACTGGAGAATAAGGAGGAAGTCCGCACACTGCTTTTAGCGGAACTGAACGCCAACTCAGATTTCCAGACGTTGGAAAAGCAGAAAAAATATCTGAAAGAATTACAGGAAAAAGAAGAAATACAATATCAGGAAAAGAAAAGACTGTTAGAGAGCGGAAAAAAAGCAGGACAGAAAGTAAAAAGACTGCTTGAAATACCGGATGTGGATGAATGCATGAAGCAGTATGATGAGCTGCTACACCGGCTGAAGGATACGGAGGACGTTGTTAGTGCACAGGAACTGATTGACCGGGCGATCGCTTACAAGAAGCATATGAGTACAAAACTGCAGAGGAAAAATTTAGAGATCCAAAGCCGGCTGAATGAGATCGCAGCAGACCTGCAGGAGACAGAGCAGCGGATCAGTAATCTGAAACAGCACCGGTTTTCCTATCCCTCGGCAGTCCAGCTTCTGATGTCGCGTGTGGAGCAGGAATTGCTCAAGATCGGAAGGACGGCAAAGCCGAGGATTTTGTGTGAAATGTTAGAAATCACGGATGAGACATGGAGAAATGCAGTGGAGGGCTATCTGAATACACAGCGATTTTATGTGTTGGTAGAGCCGGAACATTTTGACATTGCCCTTGGTATTTACGAAAAACTGAGAAGAGAAAAGAAAGCATACGGTGTGGGACTGATCAATTCCGGCAAACTCGAGGAATATGACATTGCACCAGCAGGAAGTCTGGCAACAGTTGTGGAGTCGAAGAGTATTTATGCGAAGCGGTATGTGAATATGGTTCTTGGTAAGGTACATATGTGTAAGAGAGTGGATGAATTAAAACAGTATCCGGTTTCTATCACACCAAATTGCATGCGCTATCAGAATCATGTCGCATCTGCGATCAGACCGGAAATCTATACAACTCCATTTATCGGCAAGAATGCATTCAAAGTCCAGTATGAGCAGGCACTGCAGAAAAAGGAGGATTTAAACCGGCAGAAAATAGAATGCAAAGACCGTATGACACATATGGAAGTGACGCTGCAATGGCTCGAGTGGGATGATGATACAGATGTGAAGTATAGGATTACAATTGTATCAGAACTGAAAAGGACAGGACTTGAGATTGAAAAATGTGAGACGGAGATCCGTAATCTGCAGCAGAATACGACCATGATCGAAAAGCAGATCCGTGCGGATGAAATGCGGAAAGAGTGTGAGGAACTGAAAAGCCACATTTCCAAAAGTGACAGGGAAAGCGGAGCCTGCGAACTGAAAATAAGCAATGCAAAAGACAGGCTTGTGGAGTGCGAGGATGAGTGCATACACAAGAATGAACTGATCACAGACATTGCCCAGAAAGCAGAAAACGAGATCGTGCTCTGGAAGAAAGAATACGAAAAACAGACCGGTGATAAGACATTAGAGCAGTTCCGGCAGAATTTTGACCGGAGACGTAAGGCGAATAATACAACAAAAGAGAATGCGGATAAGAAAATGACAAGTGCGATGTACGATTACAAAACGGCATTTGATTTTGGTGCAGCAGCTACGTTAGAAGCATATCCGGAGTATGCGGCAGTTCAGGAGAGACTGGTGAACTCCGAGCTTCTGAATTATGAAGAAAAAGTAAGAAAAGCAAAATTATCGGCAGAGGAAGAATTCCGGGAACAGTTTTTATCCAAGCTTCAGGAAAATATGAAGCAGGCACAGGGAGAGTTTAGAGAACTCAATAAGGCATTGAAAGATATCACCTTCAGCAATGAAAGATATGAATTTTTATATTTGCCGAGCAAAAGCTATGGAAAATATTACGATATGATCATGGACGATTTCAATGTAGTGCAGGGAGAGTCCATTTTCAGCGGTCTGTTTCATGAGAATCATAAGGAAGTCATTGATGAACTATTTTCAAAGCTCGCACTGGATCAGGACAATGGGATCAAGGCATTAGATGAATTTACGGATTACCGCACCTATATGGATTATGATATTAAGATCACCCATGAGGATGGCAGCTATTCTCTTTACTCTAAGGTTTGTGAGGAAAAGAGCGGAGGCGAGACACAGACCCCGTTCTATGTGACGGTAGCCGCATCCTTTGTCCAGTTGTACAATAATAATATCGGCGGAGAGGCAATCGGGCTGGTGATGTTTGATGAGGCATTTAACAATATGGATGATGAGAGGATCGGGGCAGTTCTTGAGTTTATGAACAGACTGCCGCTTCAGATCGTGATCGCAGCGCCGCCGGATAAAATCCAGTATATCGGTCCGAAAATGCAGGAGACATTATTAGTACTGACAGACGATAAAGTAAGCTTCGTGGAGGAGTATCGTTATGCATCCGGTCGAAAATAAGATATTGAATGATCTATTGGACAAATACGAAAACAGTAAGCTCTCCAGAGGAGAAAACCAGAGAGCGATCCATATTGCATTTCCGTTCAATAAGAAGACGATGCCAAAGTATTTCGATGAGAGCTCGCTTGAGATAGAAACCATTCACGCAGCCGCAGAACAGATGGAGCGTGAGGGACTGGTCGCAATCGCATGGAAAAACCAGAAGCCCGGATATATTATCGAGAAGCTTGTACTCTGTGAGGATCATGTGGAAGAGGCATATGAGAGGCTTGGCAGGAAGCCGAAGAGGGAAGCCGAGGCACGTACAAAACAGATTTTGGAGCAGTTTTATCAGAAAACGCAGGGTGAGATAACAAGAAGCTTTTTGTCCCGCATGATAACGCGGCTGGAAAGCGAACAGTCAGTAAAAGAATATCTCGACATTATGGATCACAGGAAAACAGAACAACTGATTGACACTTTAGATAAAGTAGAGCAGAACAGGAAAGAATGTTATATCAGGGAATTTTCCATAGAACATTTTCATGACAGCAAAGTATTCGAGACACTGATCCCAAAAATCTGTAAAATATTCCGGGAGGAAAATGAAGAACTGACAGGATTTGAAAATGAAGAAATTCTTGCGGAGTATCAGATTTATAAAACACCGGGCTATGTGTATATGAAGGGAAACGTACAGATTTACAGCGCCGGAAAGCAGGCTGCAGATATCAGTGCTTTTCCAGAAGGGATTGCTGTTGCGGTGGGGAGTGAGGAGGATGTACCGGATATCTGTCCGGATCAGACGATTGATAAAGTATTCACAATTGAAAATCTGACTTCTTTTTACCGTTTTAAACAGGAACACAGTCTGGTGATCTATCTTGGCGGTTATCATAACCACAGCAGACGAAATCTGCTGATGCAGATTTATCAGAAATTGCCGGATGCACAATATTATCATTTTGGAGATCTGGATGCAGGCGGATTTTATATTTTAGAACACTTGAAAAGAAAAACAGGGATCCCATTTCAAATGTTTCAAATGGACATTGAAACATTGAAAAAGTATGAGGATTATGCGAAACCATTGACAGAGAATGACAAAAAGCGGTTGATGCAGTTAGAAAAAATGGAACTGCCGGACAAAGAGAGAAAACTCATCACTTATATGTTACAAAAAGGAATAAAGCTGGAACAGGAATGTATTTCCGAATCCCAGTAAGGAGCATAGATCATGTGGAAACTAAAACAGATTTTTGATGGAGAATACGGCTGCGAAGAGCGGCAGCCGGGAGAAAAAGAAAAATGTCTTGTGATTCTCGCAAATGAAGAGGGAGAAGAAAAGACATTTGAGGCGAATGAGGACTGGATTGCGGCAATCGAAAAACTGTCAGCAAATCCGCTCATGAAAATAATTATCAGTAAGCCGATGGCGAAAGACTGCCAGTACAAAAAGATCGTGGTGGAGAAGAAAGGCGATGGCTATCAGGCGGCAAAGTATACAGAGAAACAGGTGTTTCACGATAATTTTGGCGCAGACGATCTGCAGGGCTTTTTGATGGAAGCCATACATGATACATTCCTGCAGGTAAATGCATGGGATGAGAAAAAAGAATACAGTCTTCTGATCTCAAAGAAAGGTGCGGTGACACTCAGGGCGAAAGCTTCAAAAGAAGCACCAGACACAGTCACAGAGCATAACCGGAAGAAAAATTACATTTTGGATGAGGGACAGGTGATCCCGCCGCTGGTGGATATGGGTATTTTTACCGGAGAGGGAAAAGTGGTAAAGTCCATGTATGATAAGTTCCGCCAGATCAACCGTTTTATCGAGATGATCGATGATGCAATCCGGGAATATAAAGGCAAGGAGATCCACATCATTGATTTCGGGTGCGGAAAGTCTTACCTGACTTTTATCATGTATTATTATTTTACAGAGATCCGGCATATGAAAGTGCAGATGCTTGGACTCGACCTGAAAAAAGATGTCATCGAAAAATGCAACCGGGCGGCGGAAAAATATGGCTATGACGATCTGCGCTTTGAGCTAGGTGATATCAATGGATTTCAGACGCCGTTTGACGTGGATATGGTCGTGACGCTCCATGCCTGCGATACTGCGACAGATTTTGCACTCTACAATGCAATTACATGGAATGCAAAAATGATTTTTTCCGTACCATGCTGTCAGCATGAGGTGAATAAGCAGATCCAGAGTGAGGATTATTCCCTGCTCACAAGATATGGCATTATCAAAGAGCGTTTTTCAGCGCTGACAACAGATGCGATCCGGGCGAATCTTTTGGAGTGCTGCGGATACAAAACCCAGCTGTTGGAATTTATTGACTTTGAACACACACCGAAAAATATTTTGATCCGTGCGGTCCGCCGCCCGGTCTTACCGTCCTCTGCGAAGAAAAAATATTTAGCGGAAGTGGAAAACATGTGCAGGGAATTTCACTTAGAGCCAACCCTGTATACATTATTGCGGAACGATTGCAAAGTATGATAGTATAAATGGAGCAGAAAACACAAAGGAGCGCAGGTATGGAAGATATTTTAGCAGCATTTCCGGATAGAGAAACATTTGACCGTTACTGGGAGGAAAATTATGTTCCGGTAACTTATGAGGATGTAAAAGAGGCATTTGAAGATTTCGTGACCTCCGCAGGCGGACATATCTTTTTGTCCGATTACGAGGAGGGTGGATGCATTTCCAAAGAGGATTTTAAGGACAATCTTTCCCAGGAGGCGCAGTTTGCCTTTCAGGATGGTCTGACGGAAGTATTTTATGACAAAAACCCGGATTTATATGAGACAGCCTTTGCTATTTTTGAGGAGGCACAGATGTCTGGAAATCAGGATGTAAATGTGGCAGTTACGTTTCATGAAACATTTAACCGCCTGTATGCAGAGTTTTTAGATCGTTTATTTGAAGAGAAAGGCAGTATATGGCAACGTTAGGAATTCCACAGAATACCATAGAGGTTTTACAGAAATATAATTTTAATTTTCAGAAGAAGTTTGGACAGAACTTTCTGATCGATACGCATGTGCTTGAGAAGATCATTGAGGAGTCCGGAATCACAAAGGATGATTTTGTTTTGGAGATCGGACCTGGAATCGGCACAATGACGCAGTATCTCTGCGAGAATGCAAGAGAAGTGGCAGCAGTGGAGATTGATAAAAATCTGATCCCGATTCTGGCAGACACACTCAGCGCATACGACAATGTGGAAGTCATCAATGATGATATTTTAAAAGTAGATATTAATAAGCTGGCAGAGGAAAAAAACGGAGGAAAGCCGATCAAAGTTGTGGCGAATCTTCCATATTATATCACGACACCGATCATTATGGGATTATTTGAAAGCCATGTGCCGATCGACAGCATTACGATCATGGTGCAGAAAGAAGTGGCAGACCGTATGCAGGTGGGACCGGGAACGAAAGAATATGGGGCACTCTCCCTTGCAGTGCAGTATTATGCGAAACCCGAGATTGTTGCGATCGTTCCGCCGAACTGTTTTATGCCCCGCCCGAATGTCGGAAGCGCAGTGATCCGTCTCACAAGACATAAAGAAGTGCCGGTGCAGGTGAATGACGAAAAATTAATGTTTAAGATCATCCGTGCATCCTTCAATCAGCGCAGAAAGACGCTTGCTAATGGCTTGAATAATGCGCCGGACATTCATCTTTCCAAAGAAGTGATCCAGGAAAGCATTGAGGAACTTGGCGTTCCGGTCACCATCCGTGGCGAAGCACTGACACTTCAGCAGTTCGCACAGCTCAGCAACATCATCGGCAGCAAAATAAAATTTGATTCATAAAAGCTGACTCCGTCTCATATACTTGTATATGGGATGGAGATTTTTTATGCACAGAAAAAACTTGGCAAAAAGAATAAACACGATGCTGACCATACTTCTGCTCTTGCTGCTCATACCACTTTTTCTCACCATTTTTTGCCAGAAAATGCAGCTGGAAAAATTGCTGGGCAATGTAAACCGGACAGCGGAAAAAGAGGAGGATGCGGACATGCTTTTTTGCATTGTCGCAAAGGAGATAAGCGCAGATGCACCGGAGGAATGTATCAAAGCCCAGTGTGTGATCGCCCGCACAAACCTTAAGGCAGCAGAGGAGATGGGGACAGAACTTCCGGGGAGTATGACAATGGGCGAATTACAGGAGCTGTGGGGCGACTATTTTTCCGAGGCGGAAGGGAAGATAAAGGAGGCGATACAGGAGACAGACGGAGAGACGCTGCAGTACCGGAACCATTACATATATGCTGCATACCATGCAGTGAGTGCGGGCAATACAAGAAATATGGAAGAATTATATCCGGATTCGGATATGCCATATCTTTCAGGTGTGGCATGTTATGAGGATGCACAGTCGCCGGATTATCTTTCGGTGTTGTATCTGGATCAGGAGATCACGATCGAAGAGGAGGATAGTGCCGGGTATGTCACAAAGGCGCAGATGAATGGGAAATCCTACACAGGAGAGGAACTGCGTGGGGAACTTGGGTTGAAATCCGCGAATTTTACGGTGACAGAACTGGAGCCGGGCAAGATCCGGATCGTAACGAAAGGACATGGACACGGATTTGGACTGAGCCAGTATACGGCACAGAAAATGGCTGAAAAAGGGGAGGATTACAGAAACATTTTACAGTATTTTTTCCCCGGCGCAGAGGTGAAATCTGTGGAATGAAAAACGATTCCAATTACTGTGAATAAACCGTCTGAATGTGGCAACACTATTGTTAATAGCAGGAAATGTATTCTGCTAAATAAACAATGGACGGTGAAAAATATGAGAAAGAATCACGGATGGGCAGCCTTCTGGCAGAAAAAACAGTATATCATTGCAGGCACGCTGGTAATCCTTGCAGCAGTCGGCATGACTGTTTTATATAGCAGAGGACAGGAACAGGAGAGAAAGCAGTTAGAACAGGAAATTGCAGCAGAGATGGACACGGAGAACCAGAATGTGGCAATGGAGGAAGAGACAGAGGCAGATCAGGTTGCTTCTATCTTAAAACCGCAGACACAGAGCACAGAGACAGCAGAGGTAGAAAAGGAGAGTGAGGAAGCAGACAGTGAACAGGAAGAGGTGGCACCGACAGGAAACACTTCCCAGGCACTCCATTTTGCTGCGGAAGATGGCATCTTATGGCCGATGGAAGGAAATGTGATCTTAGATTACAGCATGGACTCGACGGTGTATTTTGCGACGTTAGACCAGTACAAATACAATCCGGCGGTCATCATTGCCGGGGATGTCAACAGCAAAGTTTATGCGGTAGCAAAAGGAAAAATCCAGAGTATTGAGACAAATGAAGTGACAGGATGTACCGTGACAGAAGATTTGGGAGATGGGTATCTCGCAGTCTACGGACAGCTTAAGGAACCGGAGTTTGCAGTGGGAGACTATGTGGAGGCAGGTCATGTGATCGGTTATGTGACGGAACCGACAAAATATTATTCTGTTGAGGGCAGTAACCTGTATTTTGAACTTCGAAAAGATGGGGTACCGGTCGATCCGATCGAATTTTTTGAATAGCAAAAATTTCCTTTTTCTTGAACACACGGAATTTCTGGATTATAATAAATTTTATTGAAATACCGAAAACAGGCAGAAAGGAAGAGACTGCATGGGAGTTCATGGATCAAATGACGTGGTAAATGCATGGAAACAGGAAGTTTTGAACAGCAGAGGAAAGGACGCAGAGCATACACTCAAATGCTGTCTTGATATAGAACGGTATGCAAAGGAACATAAAGATGCGGCACTTCTTGGTTTTGCATATTTTTACAGTGGGGAAACTTACTATCTGCTGAATGATGTAGAGCACATGTTCCGCAACATTGCGCAGGCAATCCATCTGCTAGGACAGACCGGACAGTGGGAGCTGATCGCAAGGTCTTACAACCTGATGGCAATCTCTTCTGTCAACAAGGGAAATGTGTCTGCAGCGATGGATTACTATCTGACAGGATTGAATTACTGCCGCAAATATGGGATTACTAAGATGGAGATCAGCATCATGCAGAATCTTGGTAATCTGTACATGGAAAATGGTGTGTATCACGAGGCGCAAAGTTATTTCGAAAAGGCTTATTCATACTGCAGAAGTAATCCGGATGTGAAGGAAAATTATGTCGGACTGATGGCCAGTTACGTGAATCTGGCACGCTGCTATATGCTGCAGGGGATGTTAGATAAGACACATGCTTATATAGAAAAACTGGATGCGGAATGTGCGTCTTATTATGAGGATATTGACATTTTATATGTGGACTGCCTGAAGGCAAGATATTATCATCTGACCCACAATTATGTGAGACGAGATGCACAGATTCAGGAGATTGTAGAAATAATCAATAAAAATGTGCAGATCATGGAGGTGTTTGACGACCTTTGTGATTTTTGCGGGCTGATGTTGGAGATCGGCCGGGATGATGTGTTGTGGATGATCGTTGAGAAGCTGGATCGGATCGTGAAAGATTCAGGTGTGATCAATCTGCAGCGCAGAGTCATTTCCATTAAGATCAAAGGCTACCGCAAGAATCAGGACAATGCAGGTTATCTGCAGGCAGCTGGTCTGTATTATGAGCTTTCCGAGATCATGGAGCGCGAGAACAAAGATATGATCGTCAACATGCTTTATGTCAGAAGTTCTCTCGAACGTGCAAATGAGAGCCGCAGGGAGATGGAAGCAGTCAATGTGAAACTGCTGAAACAGTCGGAGACAGATCAGATGACCGGACTGGCAAACCGTTACCGCCTGAATGCTTATTCGGAAAAAGTATTAGATTACTGTTATGAGCACAGGCTTCCGCTTGCAATGGAGATTTTAGATATTGACTTTTTCAAGCAGTATAATGACAATTATGGACATCAGCAGGGCGATGAGTGCATTATAGCAATTGCAGATGAGCTGAAAAAAATGGAAGACAGACAGACGTTCTGTGCGAGATATGGCGGAGATGAATTTATTATCATTTATGCAGGTGCAAGTGCGGAGGAAGTGTACGCAAAGGCAGGCGCGCTGCGGCAGAATATTATGAATCTCAAACTGGAGCATTTGTATTCCAAAGCATTGCCGATCGTGACAATCTCCCAGGGTATTTCGTATGGAGTTCCGGAGGAAGGAAACAGGAGCTGGGATTTTCTACATACTGCAGATATGCTGTTATATCAGGTAAAGAAGAAAAGCAGAAATGATATCTGTATTGCGGATATCCGCGGACAGGAGCTGGATTTATCCTCAAAACAGGAAAAAGTGGAACCTTAGAGGAAAATTGGCATAAGTTATAATGAGCAATCCGCAATCGAACTATTGCTACGGCAGCTTTTTTTAGAGGTGACGGCGCATATCACATTTTTACAGGGGAAAAACAGAAATACATGTGGAGTGTACGACGACTGGATTTTGCTTGGATATGGATGAAAAACAGGGAGTATTCGATTGCTTTTCATATTAACCCAGCTTTCTTTTTCATGGAAGCCGGGGTACATAGATCGTGCCGGATGTGATACGGGTATTCTGACAAAATAGTTGACAAAATGGCGACAATATGCTAACGTATACGACTGCGCATTCGCACGAAAGGAAAATATATGGAAACAGTAAGATTTGATGAATTAGATTTATATCCACAGGTACTCCGTGCTATCAAAGAGATGGGATTTGAAGAGGCGACTCCGATCCAGAGTCAGGCGATCCCGGTTGTGATGTCAGGAGTCGATGTGATCGGACAGGCACAGACGGGAACCGGAAAGACAGCATCTTTTGGTATCCCGGTGCTTCACAAAGTAGACCCAAATAATAAAAAGACACAGGTGATCATCCTCTCACCAACCAGAGAGCTTGCAATCCAGGTGTCGGAAGAAATCCGTAAATTAAGCAAATATATGCATGGCGTGAAAATCCTTCCGGTATACGGCGGACAGGATATCAACCGTCAGATCAAGGCATTAAAAGGCGGTGCACAGATCATTATCGGTACACCGGGACGTGTCATGGATCATCTCCGCAGAAAAACGATCCGCTGCGAGGCAGTCAATACGATCGTTTTAGATGAGGCGGACGAGATGCTGAACATGGGATTCCGTGAGGATATCGAGACGATTTTGGAATATATCCCGGAAGAGGGAAGACAGACGGTTCTGTTTTCTGCGACCATGCCAAAGCCGATTTTAGATATCACAAAGAAATATCAGCATGACGCAGTGACCATTAAGGTGGTAAAAAAAGAACTGACCGTGCCAAGCATCGAGCAGTATTATTATGATGTCAAACGCAAGGACAAGACCGAAGTCCTGACAAGACTGTTAGATTACTACAATCCAAAGCTTTCCCTCGTATTCTGTAATACCAAGAAAATGGTGGACGAGCTTTCCGAGGAGTTAAAGAGCCGCGGTTATATGGCAGAGGGGCTTCACGGCGATATGAAGCAGGCACAGCGTGACCGTGTCATGAAAGCATTCCGCTCCGGACGTGTGGAGATCCTGATCGCAACAGATGTTGCTGCGAGAGGAATTGACGTTGATGATGTGGAAGCAGTATTCAATTATGATATTCCACAGGATGACGAGTATTATGTACACCGTATCGGACGTACCGGACGTGCAGGACGTACCGGACGTGCGTTCACTTTTGTAAAAGGAAAAGAGGTTTACAAGTTAAAAGATATCATGCGTTACTGCAAGACCAAGATCCTTGCAATGCCAATCCCATCTTCGGATGATGTGGCACAGATCAAGGCAGAGAAAGTAATGCAGGGAATCGGTGAGATCATTGAGAATGAGGATTTAAAAGAGATGATCGAGATCATCGAAAAGCAGGTCAATGATTCCGATTATACCGCAATGGATATTGCAGCAGCCTTCTTAAAACAGGCACTCGGTCAGGTGAATCTGGAAAATGACAGAGAGAATGGCGAGATCGACTGGGATAACACCGGAGCCGAAGAAGGTATGGTTCGTCTCTTTATTAACATCGGTAAAAAAGACCGCGTGAAACCGGGCGATATCTTAGGTGCCATCGCAGGTGAGTCAGGAATGCCTGGAAAACTCGTCGGTGCGATCGATATGTACGACAAATACACCTTCGTGGAAGTGCCGAGAGAGTATGGCAAAGAAGTATTAGAAGCCATGAAAAATGTGAAGATCAAAGGACGTTCCGTGAATATGGAACCGGCAAATCAGAAATAGAAAATAAAAAGAGAGTCTCTTTTGTGAAATTTTTAAGCAAAATTTCGAAAGAGACTCTTTTTTTGGTGTATTGCGCTACTTGAATTCGATTACATTTAATAGTATAATTTTTCACGGTTGTATAAATAAAAGGCAAATTAAGGAGGATAACACCATGGAGTGGAAGAATTTAGATACCCTTACTTCTTTTGAAGAATTGTCAAAGGTTGCAGAGGTTGACCTGACAAAAGTAATGTCCGGAGAAAACGGCGCAGAGCGTGTGAAGAAATACAGCACACCGATGGCAGAGGGACTTGCATATAATTATGCTGCAAAAAAAGTGGATGATAACACACTTGCAGCACTTGCAAAATTAGCAGAGGAAGCACAGCTTTCTGAAAAATTTGCAGCTCTTTATAATGGTGAAGTTGTGAATACAGGCGAGAAACGTCTTGTACTTCATCATATGACACGCGGACAGTTAGGGGATGCAGTCGAGGCAGATGGCGTTGACAAGCGTTCTTTTTATGTAGAACAGCAGAATAGAATTGCTGATTTTGCAAACAAGGTACATGCCGGAGAGATCACAAATGCAGCAGGTGAAAAGTTTACAACTGTAGTTCAGATCGGTATTGGCGGAAGTGACCTTGGACCACGTGCAATGTATCTTGCACTAGAGAACTGGGCAAAGAAAAACAACACATTCAAGATGGAAGCAAAATTCATCAGCAATGTAGACCCGGATGATGCAGCAGCAGTATTAGCTTCTATTGATGTTGCACATTCCATTTTCGTACTTGTATCAAAATCAGGTACAACATTAGAGACATTGACGAATGAGTCTTTCGTAAAAGATGCATTGAAAAATGCAGGACTGGATGCTTCTAAGCATATGATCGCTGTTACAAGTGAGACATCTCCGCTGGCAAAGAGTGATGATTATCTGGCAGCATTTTTCATGGATGATTATATCGGAGGACGTTTCTCTTCTACATCAGCAGTTGGCGGAGCTGTATTATCCCTGGCATTCGGACCGGAGGTGTTTGCACAGTTCTTAGACGGTGCAGCAGAAGAAGATAAACTTTCTTTAAATAAAAATATGTTAGAGAATCCGGAAATGCTCGACGCATTGATCGGAGTTTATGAGCGTAATGTACTCGGCTACCCGGCTACAGCCGTTTTACCATACTCCCAGGCTTTGAGTCGTTTCCCTGCACATTTACAGCAGTTAGACATGGAGTCTAACGGTAAATCTGTAAACCGTTTTGGCGAGTCTGTAAATTATGTGACAGGACCGGTGATCTTCGGTGAGCCTGGTACAAATGGACAGCATTCCTTCTATCAGTTATTACATCAGGGAACAGATATTGTTCCGCTTCAGTTCATCGGATTTAAGAACAGCCAGATCGGAACGGATGTTGTGATACAGGACAGCACAAGCCAGCAGAAACTCTGCGCAAACGTTGCAGCCCAGATCGTAGCATTTGCATGTGGTAAAGCAGACGACAACCGCAACAAGAATTTTGAAGGTGGACGTCCATCTTCCATCATCATCGGTGAGGAATTAAATCCTAAGACTCTTGGCGCTTTACTTGCTCATTTTGAGAACAAAGTTATGTTCCAGGGATTCTTATGGAATATCAACAGCTTCGATCAGGAAGGTGTTCAGCTTGGAAAAGTTCTTGCAAAACGTGTTCTTGCTCATGACACAGACGGAGCATTAAAAGTTTATAGTGATCTGTTAAACATCTAGTCAGGGATCAGATTATGAAAAGAGAATCTTTTAAATCACGTCTGGGATTTATTCTGGTAAGTGCCGGATGTGCCATCGGAATTGGAAATGTGTGGAGATTTCCTTATGTCGTGGGCGAAAACGGCGGAGGGCTATTTGTGCTGTTTTATCTCATGTTCCTGATTGCCATGGGACTTCTGGTTCTGACGATGGAACTTGCCGTGGGACGTGCAAGCCGTAAGAGTGCCGTGTTAGGTTACAAGGCGTTAGAAAAACCGGGAAGCAAGTGGCATCTTCACGGCTGGGCAGCGATATTTGGCTGCTACATGCTGATGATGTATTACACGACAGTTTCCGGGTGGATGATAACTTATTTTTATAAATTCCTGACGGGTGAATTTCAGGCTGGCATGGATGCGGAGGCTGCCGGGGCAGTATTTTCCAACCTGCTTGCAGACCCATTGCAGATGAGCTTCTGGATGATACTCACGGTCATTCTGGGCTTTTTTGTGTGCAGCAGAGGATTGCAGAATGGTCTGGAAAAAATAAGCAAAGTCATGATGAGTGCCTTGCTTGGCCTGATCGTGATCCTTGCGGTACACAGCTTTACTTTATCCGGTGCGGGTGAGGGTGTACGTTTTTATCTGATCCCAAATATGGAAACGGTGAGGGAAGTGGGCATTGGAAATGCCGTTTCAGCGGCAATGAATCAGGCGTTTTTTACCTTAAGTCTCGGAGTTGCAGCCATGGAGATCTTTGGAAGCTATATGGGTCGTGATAACAGCCTTGCAGGAGAAGGTGTCAGAATCTGTGCACTGGATACATTTGTGGCAATCATGGCAGGACTGATCATTTTCCCGGCATGTTTCAGCTACGGCGTGGAAGTCGGGGCAGGACCAAAACTCATTTTCATCACGCTTCCAAACGTATTTGTAAATATGGAAGGCGGTCGTATATGGGGAACACTGTTCTTTTTGTTTATGACTTTCGCAAGCTTTTCCACGATTATTGCGGTATTTGAAAACATCATGTCATTTTGTATGGATATGTTTGGTTGGGATCGAAAAAAAGCGGCACTGGTCAACTGTGTGATCATACTGATCGCCAGCATGCCATGTGTACTTGGATATAATGTGTGGAGTGATCTGCACCTGATCGGTGGCAGGGATGTGTTAGACAGTGAGGATTTTATTGTGAGCAATCTGTTGCTACCGGGTGGTTCCCTTATTTATCTGTTATTCTGCGTCACAAAATGGGGATGGGGATTTGATAACTATCTGGAAGAAGCAAATACTGGAAAAGGTCTTAAGATCGCAAAAGGATTAAAACCATATTTCCAGTTTGTGCTTCCGGTATTGATTTTATTTATCCTAATCCAGGGATTAATCTGATTTTATTGATTCTCATCAGGGATTACTCTGATCAGGAGTTTACAACTTCGTACCAGTAGGAAGAACCATTTTCTATCATATTACAGTAGGTGTTGACCATCACTTCGCGGAACGGAGCGAATTCGTCAGCGAGTTCGAGCTTTTGTGGGTAAGTTCTTGTGACGAAGTCGATCTCTTCCGCGATTTTTCTTGCAACGGATGCATCTTTGATCGGCACAATGCCAAAAAGAGTGGAGCAATAAGTTTTGCTTCCCGTGCAGGAGGCAAGCAGAACTTTCGCAAAATTTTCCCACTCTGTCAGCAGAACTGCCTGTTCTGTTTCATTCTCAGGTGCGTATTCGAGCAGACAGAGATCTTTCATATATTGTTTTAATTCTTTTTGCAGATGCCGCTTGTTGAAAAAAGAAATTCCGGCAGCACCGGATGCTTTGATCATCATCCATGCTTTCATGAAGGCATCGCTCTTTCCGTCTTTTCCATAACGTTTTTCCAACAATTTCATACGGTAATTATCATTTGGAAGATCCAGCCCCCGGCTGATCGCCTGAGCGAGAATCTCTTTTCTTTCTTTGGCATTTTCTATCTCATAATAATGTTCCGGCCAGTTTTCGAGGGGATCGATCTGGGCGGGTTTTTCTTTTTTCAAAAGCATAGGGAAGTCCTTTCTCTGGTTTTTTGGGGAATGCGAAACTCTGGCAAAGTTGCTTTAAATTGTTCAAAATTAACAAAATTTTCGAAAACACGCTTCCGCTACGTGTCGCTGGTAGCGGTACTAAGAAGCCAGTCACGGCTTATGCCGCACCTGCCTTCTAAGTGCCGACCGCTCCCCAGTGTTTTCTCAAGCTTTTGTTAATTTTGAACAATTTCATTCACGTTTTTAGGAGTTTCGCAATTATCTATTTTAGTCTTTCTTATATCATGAAGCAAAGTCCAGTCCGCAGTGCACGCCAGAAAAATCAAAGATTTTCCTGGCTGTCGGGCATTCGCCCTATCATAGACAGGAAAAATATTTCCTTGCCTGCAAGCAGTCAGAAAATATTTTCTCTGTCTATGGCACTGCTCATTGCTTACGCACATTATATCATGAACTTATATTATTTGCATTGTTAAGTTAGGAATTGTTACGGGAACGAAATACAGGAGAACGGTAATAGAAATTTAGTTATTGAGAAAAATAGTAAATAATGATGCTTGACTTTTCTGTTATCCTGTACTATATTCAATATACCCCACAGGGGTATATTGAATATAATGAATGACAATATCATAAGTGGTAGAAAATAATACTCAGATAACAAAATGAGGGTGCGATGGACAGAAAGGATGTGGAGGTTATGACATGTTGTTGTAAAGGCAATGAGGATGGCAATGTAAAACATAAACAGCGTGATGAGCAGGAGAAGAAAGCGCTCATGACACGCTTAAGTCGTATTGAAGGACAGGTGCGTGGAATCAGGGCGATGGTGGAGGACGACCGTTATTGCGTGGATATTCTCACACAGGTGTCAGCAATCCAGGCGGCCTTGAATGGGTTTAACAAAGAACTTCTGGCGAGACATATCAAAACCTGTGTTTCGGAGGATATCCGCGAAGGAAATGAAGAGGCAGTCGATGAACTGTGTGAACTTTTGAAGAAACTGATGAAATAGTGAGCTCTGATATTCAAAAGCAGAACATAACAGGAAAGAACATAACAGGAAAGGACGACATACATGAAAGAGAGATTTGATGTTACAGGCATGACCTGTTCCGCCTGCTCATCCCATGTGGAGAAAAGTGTGGGAAAGCTTACCGGGGTGGAAAATGTCAGCGTGAATCTGCTGACAAACAGTATGCAGGTCGAATTTGATGAGAATAAACTTGATACAGCAGGAATTATCAAGGCAGTGGAGGATGCCGGATACGGTGCGGCGGTGAAAGACGAGCACGCAAAATCCGGGGCAAAAACGTCCGGACAGTCGGACAGTCAGGAAAACAGCGGACTTTCAGCCGTAGAGCAGAATGTGAAAAACATGAAAAAGAGACTGATCGTCTCACTGATTTTCTGGATACCGTTGATGTATGTGTCCATGGGACATATGATATATCAGTGGCTCAACATTCCGATGCCTCCGTTTACCATGAACTTTCTGCATGGAAATGAGAATGCAATCACCTATGCGTTTACGCAGTTTCTGCTATTGTTGCCAATTTTGATCGCAAATCAGAAATATTTTAAAAACGGATTTAAAACATTATGGCACAGAAGCCCGAACATGGACAGCCTGATCGCGATCGGTGCGGGTGCGGCAATCCTCTATGGTATTTTTGCGATTTATCGTATCGGGTATGCGATGGGACACGGCGACATGATGGTCGTACATCAGTATGCCCATGACTTATATTTTGAGTCAGCCGGAACGATCCTGACACTGATCACCATTGGAAAATATCTTGAGACGAAGTCCAAGGGAAAAACAAGCGAGGCGATCACAAAACTTCTGAATCTCGCACCAAAGACCGTGACGGTTGTAAGAGATGGTGTGGAGCAGGTCGTGGATGCAGCAGATGTGGGAAAAGGAGAAATCTTCCTTGTAAAACCGGGTGAATCGGTTGCAGTGGACGGTATCGTGCTGGAGGGAAAATCCTCTTTTGACGAATCTGCGATCACAGGTGAGAGCATTCCGGTGCCAAAACAGGAGGGAGATACCATTGTCTCTGCATCCATAAATAAATCCGGACTCATCCGTGCAAAAGCAACAAAAGTCGGTGAAGACACTACAATTGCGCAGATCATAAGGCTGGTTGAGGAAGCTTCCTCAAGCAAAGCCCCGATTGCAAAAATGGCAGATAAAATTGCCGGAGTCTTTGTGCCGGCCGTTATTACCATTGCACTGATCACAGGAGTTATCTGGCTGATCTCCGGCGCAACGTTTGAGTTTGCCATGTCAACTGCGATCGCAGTGCTTGTGATCTCGTGTCCGTGCGCACTTGGTCTTGCAACACCGGTAGCAATCATGGTTGGAACCGGAAAAGGTGCAGAGAACGGGATCCTCATCAAATCCGGTGACGCATTAGAGACGGCACATCAGATCGACACCGTTGTGTTAGATAAGACGGGAACTATCACGCAGGGAAAACCTGTCGTGACAGATATTATCTGTGCTGCCGGAAAGAATGCAGATAAAACGCGGCTTCTTCAGATTGCAGGAAGTCTTGAAAAAGGCAGCGAACATCCGCTTGCTGAGGCGATTGTAAACTATTGTTTGACAAACAATATTTCTCTGGAAAAAGTAACAGATTTCAACGCTTTATTTGGAAAAGGAATCGAAGGTACAGTGTCCGGTACACACTACTATGCCGGAAATGAGAAGATGATGGAAGAGAAAGGAATCAGCCTTTCCACAGAACAGAAAAACCAGATCCAGGCACTTGCCAAACAGGGCAGGACACCACTTCTTTTTGCAGATGAAAAACAGTTCCTTGGAATTGTGGCAGTTGCAGATGTGGTAAAACCGACCAGTAAAGAGGCGGTACAGAAATTCCGTGATTACGGCATACATGTCATTATGTTAACCGGTGACAACGAAGTGACCGCACAGGCGATCAAGGAGCAGGTTGGTATCGATGAGGTGATCGCCGGGGTTCTGCCAACACAGAAAGAGGAGAAAATCTCAGCCTTAAAACAGGCAGGACATAAAGTAGCGATGATCGGTGACGGCGTCAACGATGCACCGGCGCTTGCCTCCGCAGATGTGGGAATTGCGATCGGGGCAGGAACAGACGTGGCGATCGAGAGTGCTGATATCGTACTGATGAAAAACGATTTACTTGACGCTGTAGGTGCAGTAAAATTAAGTAAAGCCGTGATCCGCAACATCAAAGAAAATTTATTCTGGGCATTATTTTACAACAGTATCGGAATCCCGCTTGCAGCTGGTGTTTTGTATCCGCTTTTCCAGATAAAATTGAACCCGATGTTCGGTGCAGCGGCCATGAGTCTGAGCAGCGTATGTGTGGTAAGTAATGCACTCCGGTTAAGGTGGGTGAAACTGCATGATGCGAAAAAGACACAAATTGAACCGCATCAGGATGTCGCTGCAAGTACAATTGCAGATATTAACCAGCACAATGCACTGGATAATAATATAAAATCAACAAACAATGATAAAGGAGAATCAACTATGACCACAACAATTTCAATCGAAGGCATGATGTGTGCCCATTGTCAGGCACATGTAGAGAAAGCATTAAAAGAGGTTGCTGGCGTAACAGAAGTTACCGTAAGCCTCGAAAACAAAAATGCAGTCGTAACAGGCGACGCTTCTGTAGAAGCATTAAAACAGGCAGTTGTAGATGCGGGTTACGAAGTGACAGATGTGAAATAAAGCATTTTCGAAAAAGACAGCCACCGGAATCCGGTGGCTGTTGCTTTCCCTAAAATGATAGCTTATAATTAGAAATATATCATGTTATTGTCAGGGAAAAGAGAGGTATTCATGGCAAAAATTTTTAATGTAAATGGAGATTGTAAACCGAATCTACACTATATGGTTAATATCTCAGAACGTCTACGGCAGATAAAAAATATGGTAGATGAGGGACAATACTTTACGATTAACCGTGCAAGGCAATATGGCAAAACAACAACACTGCGTGCTTTAGAGGAATTTCTTCAGAAAGAATATACGGTAGTCCGTCTGGACTTTCAGCGTATGAGTTATGCAGATTTCGAAAACGAAAATTCATTTGTCATGGCATTTTCAGGGGAAATTTTAGATTGTATGCGTTTCCCGGAAGAAATTCCAGATACAATAAAAACAACTTTGCAGGGTTTTACGGATGGGGATGAGAGATAGGTTACGCTTTCAAGATTATTTCGTTGTCTGAGCCAATGGTGTGAGCAATCAAATAAAAAAATAGTGCTTCTGATTGATGAAGTTGACAGTGCATCTAATAATCACGTGTTTTTAGATTTTTTGGCGCAGTTACGTGGTTATTATATTAACAGGGACAGAAAGGCGACTTTCCAATCTGTGATATTAGCAGGAGTACATGATATCAAAAATATTAAACGCAAAATTTCTGAAAATGGTGAACATAAATTAAACAGTCCATGGAATATAGCAGCAGATTATCTTGTAGATATGAGTTTTTCGGCACCAGATATTGCAGGTATGCTTAAGGAATATGAGGGAGATCATAAAACAGGAATGGATATTAATGCAATTGCCGGAATGATTTTCGATTATACATCCGGGTATCCATTTTTAGTATCGAAATTATGTAAACTAATCGATGAGATCGTAGCAGAAGAACCACAGTTTCTGAACAATTCATGGACAAAGGAAGGTTTATTAAAAGCGGTAAATATACTGCTCAAAGAAAAAAACACTTTATTTGAATCACTGGTAAACAAACTGGCAGATTATCCGGAACTGAGAAAGGTAATTTATGCATTATTGTTTAACGGAAAAATGATTCCGTACAATCCGCTGAATCCTGCAATTGAGATGGCAGAAATGTTTGGCTTTATAAAAAGGGAAAACGATACAGCAGTGATTTCCAACAGAATTTTTGAGACTGTTTTGTATAATTATTTTCTTTCGGAAGAATTTTTAAATAGTAAGATGTATGACGCTGCTTTACAAGATAAAAATCAATTTGTGAAAAATGGACAACTCTAATTATCGGAGTACCTTGATTATTACCATTTACAAACAGGATATATGCTGAGTTTTTGTTTAATAAAAATAAGCAGATTGGTGTTAAAGAAGTTCACATAAAAGGAAAGAAATTAATAGAGGCAATCGTATAATTGAAAAAAGGATATCGCATGGAATCATCATGCGATATCCTTTTTTAGCGGAGATAGCGGGATTTGAACTCGCGCGCCGGAACATTTACCGACCTACCGCATTTCGAGTGCGGACCCTTCAGCCACTTGGGTATATCTCCATAGAAAAACGTGATACGCTTTTCTTTTTGTATAAAAATACTTGTTTAGTATACCATATTTTCTATAATCTGCAAGCTTTGAAATAGTTGTACCTGTTAAAAAAATATATTATAATCTAGATTAGCAATGAAATCATTTAATATAGTAATGAGAAAGGACTGTTTACGTATGAAAAGAATCGGAATGTTGACAAGCGGCGGCGACTGTCAGGCACTGAATGCTGCTATGCGTGGTGTGGTAAAAGGTTTGAGTGAAAATGTTGATGAACTTGAGATATACGGATTTCACAATGGATACAAAGGGCTGATCTATGGAGATTACCGTCTTTTGACTTCAGCAGATTTTTCTGGAATCCTCACGAAAGGTGGAACAATCTTAGGATCTTCCCGTCAGCCATTCAAACAGATGCGTGTGCCGGATGAGAATGGTCTCGATAAAGTAGAGGCAATGAAGCAGACTTATCATAAATTAAATCTGGACTGTCTTGTGATCCTTGGCGGCAATGGAACGCAGAAAACGGCAAACCTTCTCCGGGAAGAGGGCTTAAATGTGGTTCATCTTCCAAAGACAATCGATAATGATATTTATGGAACCGATGTTACCTTTGGTTTCCAGAGCGCGATCAACATTGCGACAGAGGCAATCGACTGCATTCATACGACAGCAGCTTCTCACAACCGTGTATTTATCGTGGAAGTTATGGGACACAAAGTCGGCTGGCTGACGTTATATGCAGGAATTGCCGGTGGTGCGGACATTATCCTGCTTCCGGAGATTCCATATGATATCAATAAAGTGATAGGAGCTATCAACAAGAGAACAAAAGCAGGAAAAGGATTTACAATTCTTGCAGTTGCGGAAGGTGCGATTTCCAAGGAGGATTCATCCCTGACAAAGAAAGCATACAAGGCAAAAGTGGCCGACCGCAAATATCCGTCCGTTTCCTATGAGATTGCGGATCAGATTTATGAAGCAGCAGGCGTTGAGGTCCGTGTTACGGTTCCGGGACATACACAGCGGGGCGGAAGCCCATGTCCATATGACAGAGTGCTCTGTACCAGACTTGGCTCTGCAGCAGCACAGGCAATCATTGAGGAAGATTACGGCTGCATGATTGCAATGATCAATGGAGAGACAAAACGTGTGCCATTGGCAGAGGTTTCCGGCAAATTGAAAACCGTTGATCCGGACTGCCAGATGATTCAGGAAGCAAAACGTATCGGAATCAGTTTTGGTGATTAAAAACATAAAAAATGAATGCCCGGCAAACTGCATCGTCAGAGCCGGGCATAACTAAGAGAGGAAAAACAGCATGTCATATACGGCGTTGTACCGGAAATTCCGTCCACAGGAATTTGAAGATGTAAAAGGACAGGATCATATCGTAACAACTTTGAAAAACCAGATAAAAGCAGATCGTATCGGACATGCCTACTTATTTTGCGGAACAAGAGGAACCGGTAAAACGACGATCGCAAAAATTTTTGCAAAAGCAGTCAACTGTGAGCATCCGGTGGATGGCAGCCCTTGTGGGGAATGTCCGACCTGTAAAGCGATTGCGGCGGGCAGTTCCATGAATGTGATCGAGATCGATGCGGCGTCCAACAATGGCGTGGACAATATCCGTCAGATCCGTGAGGAAGTGGAATACCGTCCGACCGAAGGAAAATACAAAGTATACATTATCGATGAGGTTCATATGCTTTCCATAGGAGCGTTCAACGCACTGTTAAAAACGTTGGAGGAGCCACCGTCATACGTTATTTTTATTCTTGCCACAACGGAAGCACACAAGATTCCGATTACGATTTTATCCCGTTGCCAGCGATACGATTTCCGGAGAATTTCCATTGATACGATTGCAGGACGCCTGACGGATCTTATGGAAAAAGAGCAGGTAAATGTGGAGGAGCGGGCAATCCGTTACATTGCCAAGGCAGCAGATGGTTCCATGCGGGATGCATTGAGCCTTTTGGATCAGTGCATTGCATTCTATCTGGGGCAGGAACTGTCATATGAAAAAGTGCTTGAGACGCTTGGCGCAGTAGATACGGAAGTGTTCAGCCGCTTGCTCAGACAGATTTTGGATAAAAACGTGACCGGGGCAATTCAGGTGATTGACGGGATGGTCATTGAAGGACGCGAGATGGGGCAGTTTGTCACAGATTTTACATGGTATCTGCGAAATCTTCTTCTTGTCCAGAGCTCAGATAATATGGAAGATGTACTTGACATTTCTGCGGATAACCTTGCATTGTTAAAAGAAGAAGCGGAAATGGTCGATCCGGAAATCTTAATGAGATACATCCGTATTTTTTCAGAACTCAGCAATCAGATCAAATATGCAACGCAGAAGCGTATTTTGATTGAAATAAATGTAATAAAGTTATGTAAACCAGAAATGGAAAAAGATTATACATCACTCATAGACCGTGTGGACAGTCTGGAAAAAAAGCTGGAAAAAGGTGTTGTTGTTGCACAATCCCAAAGCCCCAGGCAGGGCAGTGAGGTAACTGCATCGGAAGAAATTGCAAAAATGGAGCTTCCGAAAGCAATCCCGGAGGACATCAAACAGATTATTGGAAACTGGAAGGGAATCCTGTCCCAGCTTACCGGAATTACCAAAACATATCTGAATAAGGCAGTTCCAACACTTGGACCAAATAACTGTCTGCTTCTGGTATTTGAAGATCCGAATGCGTATGAGTACATTTCGGAAAATCGTTCAGAATGTCAGGACAGTCTGAAAATGATGATTGCAGAGCGGATTGGAAAAGAAGTGGAACTTCAGGTGAAACAAAATGACACCGGACACGCGAGTGAGGAGATTTATCCGGATCTCAGACAACTTATCAATTTTGAGATTGAAGAAGATGATTTCTAATTTCCAGCTGGACGAATCTGGAAAATTATATTATCATGTAGCATAGCTTCATGATCGCTATCTATACGAGCCTTGCTCGACAGTCTTTATATATCATGAGTTGAAAACAATTATGGAGGAATTACAATGGCAAAAAGAGGTGGATTCCCAGGTGGTATGCCTGGAAATATGAATAATCTGATGAAACAGGCACAGAGAATGCAGCGTCAGATGGAGGAAGCTCAGAAAGAGTTAGAAGAAAAAGAAGTAACTGCAACAGCAGGCGGCGGAGCAGTTGAAGTAACAGTTTCTGGAAAACATGAAGTGACAAAGATCAAATTATCCGAGGAAGTTGTTGATCCGGATGATATCGAGATGTTAGAGGATCTTATTATGGCAGCAACCAACGAGGCGATGCGTCAGGTTGATGAAGCAACACAGAAATCAATGTCACAGATCACAGGTGGCTTAGGTGGAGGATTCCCATTCTAATATGGAATATTATAGTAATGAAATCGCCAAACTGATTGAAGAACTGTCTGCACTTCCGGGTATCGGGGCGAAGTCGGCGCAGAGACTCGCTTTTTACATCCTGAATATGCCGGAGGACAATGTGAAGGCACTTTCTTCTGCAATCATATCCGCAAAACAGAATGTGAAATACTGCAAATGCTGTTTTAACTTGACAGACCAGGAAATTTGTCCTATATGCAGTGATGAAGCAAGAGACCATAAAACTATTATGGTGGTAGAAAATACAAGGGATCTTGTGGCATATGAGAAGACAGGAAAATACGAAGGTGTTTATCATGTTCTTCACGGTGCTATTTCGCCGATGCTTGGAATCGGTCCACACGACATCAAACTCAAGGAACTTATGGTTCGCCTGGAGAAGGATGTTAATGAGGTAATCATTGCGACAAATTCGAGTCTTGAAGGAGAAACCACGGCGATGTACATCAGCAAGCTGATCAAGCCGACGGGAATTAAAGTGACGCGAATTGCAAGCGGAGTGCCGGTTGGCGGCGATTTGGAATACATTGATGAAGTTACTCTTCTTCGCGCATTACAGGGGAGAACGGAATTATAAAGAAAAGGAGACACTATGAACAATTTAGAATTGGAAAAAATCGCGAATGAAATTCGCAAAAGCATTGTAACCGCAGTGCACAGTGAAAAATCCGGACATCCGGGTGGATCATTATCTGCAGCAGATATTTTTACGTATCTGTATTTTGAAGAGATGAATGTAGATCCAAAGAATCCGAAAGATGCAAACCG